>ERZ791671.1069-NODE-1069-length-11626-cov-2.51145_pt1 | contig 11626 bp, 12 predicted proteins | sample MGYA00510052_ERZ791671 | MGnify/ENA primary metagenome ERZ791671 (study PRJEB30046, sample SAMN00715231) | human gut metagenome | study: EMG produced TPA metagenomics assembly of the A metagenome-wide association study of gut microbiota in type 2... | reverse complement strand
CGCTGAACCGGTTTCAGACCATCTCTTACATCCGGCAATGCTCTGGAAGCGATAACGCTCATTGCATAGTCAATGTAAGAGTCCTTCATGGTCTTTTCCAGATCCACCTCGTGGACTTTGTCAAAAATATTATCTTCCATTTATCTATTCTCCCTATTATCAGATATCCAGATTCTTTACAAATCTTGCATTCTCTTCAATAAATTCACGTCTTGGCTCTACTTTATCACCCATCAGTGTAGTAAATGTCAGGTCTATCTCAGAAGTTGCTGCTTCATCCATGGTAACCTTGAGAAGAATTCTCTTCTCCGGATCCATAGTTGTCTCCCAAAGCTGGTCTGCATCCATCTCTCCAAGACCTTTGTATCGCTGAATCTTGTTATTTCCGTCACGACCGATATCTGTCAGAATCTGATTCAGCTCATCATCATCGTATGCATACCATACTTTCTTGTTCTTTTCAATCTTATATAACGGTGGCTGAGCAAGGTATACATAGCCCTGTTTGATAAGTTCCGGCATAAAACGATACAGGAAAGTCAGCAGTAAAGTCGCGATATGTGCACCATCGACATCGGCATCAGTCATGATAATGATCTTGTGATATCTAAGCTTACTGATATCAAAGTCATCATGGATACCTGTTCCAAAAGCTGTGATCATTGCTTTAATCTCAGCATTTGCATAAATCTTGTCCAGACGTGCTTTCTCTACATTCAGGATCTTACCTCTCAGTGGAAGAATCGCCTGTGTTACACGATTTCTGGCTGTCTTTGCAGAACCACCGGCGGAATCTCCCTCTACGATGTAAATTTCGCAGTTCTCCGGATTCTTGTCTGAACAGTCAGCAAGTTTTCCAGGAAGTGACATATTATCAAGTGCTGATTTTCTTCTGGTGAGATCACGAGCCTTACGTGCAGCCTCACGTGCTCTCTGTGCAAGGACAGATTTCTCTACGGTAGCTTTCGCTACTGTCGGATTCTGTTCAAGAAAGATTTCAAGCTGTCTGCTTACCACGCTGTCAACAGCACCTCTTGCTTCGCTGTTTCCAAGTTTCTGTTTTGTCTGTCCCTCAAACTGAGGATTCTCAATCTTAACACTGACAATAGCAGTCAGACCCTCTCGGATGTCATCACCACTCAAGTTCGGTTCGCTGTCTTTGAGCAATTTATTCTTTCTTGCATAATCATTGAACGTTTTAGTCAGAGCATTTCTGAAACCTACAATATGAGTACCGCCCTCAGGTGTATTAATGTTATTTACAAATCCATAGCAGTTCTCGGTATAAGAGTCATTGTGCTGCATGGCAACTTCTACAGATACACCGTTCTGCTGCCCTTCACAGTAAATAATCTCCGGATACAGTGCCTCTTTACTTCTGTTAAGATAGCTTACAAACTCACGGATACCACCTTCGTAATGGAAAACTTTCTCTCTTTCCATTCCTTCTCTGGTATCTTTCAGACAGATTCTCAGTCCTTTTGTCAAAAACGCCATCTCTCTCAGACGCTGTTTCAGGATATCGTAGTCATATACTGTTTCCTCAAAGATTTCTTTATCCGGCAGGAATACAACAGTCGTTCCTGATTTATCCGGCTCACAATCTCCTACAACTTTCAAAGGATACATTGTTTTACCACGCTCATAACGCTGCTGATAAATTTTACCTTCATGGTAAATTTTTACTTCCAGCCAGGTAGAAAGTGCGTTTACTACAGATGCACCTACTCCATGAAGACCACCTGAAACCTTGTACCCTCCACCGCCGAACTTACCACCGGCATGAAGAATGGTGAATACTACTTCGACAGCAGGAATTCCTGCTTTATGATTGATACCTACCGGAATACCACGTCCGTTATCTACGACTGTGATAGAATTATCCGGATTAATAACTACCTGAATCTCCGTACAAAATCCAGCAAGTGCTTCGTCAACTGCATTGTCTACGATCTCATAAACCAGATGATGAAGACCTCTGCTGGATGTACTTCCGATATACATACCTGGTCTCTTTCGTACGGCTTCCAAACCTTCCAGAATCTGGATTTGATCCGCTCCGTATTCTGTATTTTCTCCGCCCATTTCTTTCCTCCTGTTATATATAGTTATCACCAGAATATATCTGAAAACCCTTGCGGGTTAATTTCCGCAAGAAACCATAAACTGGGTTACTGTTCACTTCATTCTCAGTAACTAAACAGGTTTTCAAATATATTCTGGTATTTGGACATAATAATACAAATTTATTATAGCACAAAAGCCTGTTTCTTGCTACAAATTATATAAAAAGAATCCCCGCTAACGGGAATTCTTCTATAAATTCTTCTGTGGTTTTTGCTTCTTATTTATCCGAATTGTTAATGAGATACTGATAAACCTCTCTCTTCGTCATACCTCTGTCATTTGCCACCAGTTTCATGGCTTCTTTTCTGGAATAGCCTTTGTTTTCGTATAGTTCCATGTGTTCTTCTATCGTTATTTTTTCCCAGGAAGCTTTCTGTTCTTCTTCCATTTCTTTTCTGCTTCTGCCTTCGATTACCAGAACACATTCACCCAGTGGTTTCTCCGTCTGATAATACAGAATCAGATCATCAATCGTAGAATGAAAAGCAGTTTCATGTTTCTTTGTCAGTTCTCTACAAAGCGTCATCCTGCGGTTTCCCAACGTTTCTTTCAGTTCCTCCAGAGTCCTTACCAGTCTGTGTGGTGCTTCGTAGAGAATAATGGTTCTCGTTTCATTCTTCAGTTCTTCCAGAATCTGTTTTCGTTCTTTCTTATCTGCCGGCAGAAAAGCTTCAAAAGCAAATCTTCTCGTTGGTAGCCCGGACAATGTCAGTGCTGTAATACAGGCAGCAGGTCCAGGAAGTGATGTTACCTCGATTCCAGCCTCATAACACATCGCAGCCAGTTCTTCTCCCGGATCAGAAATACCAGGTGTGCCTGCATCTGTAATCAATGCAATATTCTGACCTTCCTGCATTTTGTTGATCAGTACATATGCCTTGTCGATTTTGTTATATTCATGATAGCTGGTCATAGGCGTCTTTATATCAAAATGATTCAGCAGTTTGATACTGTTTCTGGTATCTTCTGCTGCAATAAGGTCCACTTCTTTTAATGTGCGAAGTACCCGGAGTGTGATATCCTCCAGGTTTCCTATGGGTGTTGCGCACAAATACAATTTACCACTCATAATTTATTCCTCTCATATTACTTTGCCGATAATGTTTTTTCGTAACTGTAAATCAACTGAACAATTACGATTTTTCCACAATTCCTGTTCATCAGATCATATCATAAATCTTCAGGATATTCTCCGTATAAACTCCCGGCTCTTTATATACGATCAACGGCGGCTCCACTGTCACTCTGGAATTTCCGCCTTTTAATGCCTCAATCAGAACCATATTCGGCTCTCTGTCTATGTATGGATACACCAGCTGCATTCTTTTCGGCTCCAGGCGGTATTTTGTAAGAACATTCATAATCTCTGCAAGCCGAAATGGTCTGTGCACCATATAAAATCTTCCACGCTCTTTCAGAACTTTTGCAGCCTGACTTACCACATCTTCCAGATTACATAATACTTCATGTCTGGCGATTGCCTTTGGCATATCCGGGTTTCTTAGTCCGTGCTGTCCAATCATATAAGGTGGATTGCTTGTCACTACATCAAAAGAGGCCGCCCCAAAAATCTCAGCAGCCTCTTTAATATCTCCCTGCACGATATCAACATCGTTCTCCAGGTGATTATACATGACACTGCGTCCGGCCATATCTGCACATTCCTGCTGAATCTCAAGGCCTGTGAAATGTTTTCCACTTGTTTTAGCCTTGAGCAGAATCGGAATAATTCCTGTTCCTGTTCCCATGTCCAGAGCAATCTCACCTTTTTTCACTTTTGCAAAGCCGGAAAGAAGAACCGCATCCATTCCAAAACAGAATTTATCCGGATCCTGAATCACATAATATCCGTTTTGAAGATCATCTACGCGTTCGTTATCTTTTACCAGCTGATCAGTCATTTAATTTGGAATCTCCTTTTTTGTCTTCCAGATTTCCAAGTTCCTTTAATTCTTTGTCTGAGACTTTGACTTTCTTCTTTCTCGGACGGAATTTCAGTTCATCCACCGGAAATTCCTGAATCTCTTTCTCGTCATTAATCTCAACGATTACCTTTACACGCTGACGAAGTACGTTCACGCTGTGTACAGTTCCTGTAAGTCCATCCGGAGTTGTGACAGAATCGCCCAGTCCCGGAAGTTTCTTATTCAGTTCCTCATATGTTTCCTGCTCATTCTTCAGACAGCACATTAATCTTCCACATACTCCGGAAATCTTTGTCTGGTTAAGAGACAGATTCTGCTCTTTCGCCATCTTAATAGATACCGGTGCAAATTCTGAAAGATAAGTATGGCAGCACAAACATCTTCCACATATACCGATTCCACCAAGAATCTTCGTTTCATCACGAACACCGATCTGTCGAAGTTCAATACGTGTTTTGAAAATTGCTGCGAGATCCTTTACAAGCTGACGGAAATCAATTCTGCCGTCTGCCGTAAAATAAAACAATACTTTATTGTTATCAAATGTATATTCCGCATCTATCAGCTTCATCTCCAGACCATGCTCACGAATCTTCTTCTGACAGATTTTAAACGCTTCTCTCTCTCTGACTCTGTTCTGTGCCTCTCGCTCATCGTCCTCCTTTGTCGCTACGCGGAGTACTTCTTTGAGAGGATGAACAACATCTTCCTCACCTACTTCTCTCGGTGCAAGTACAACTTTCCCGTACTCTATTCCACGGGCAGTCTCCACGATCACATGATCGCCAGTTTTAATCTCGTAATCCTTAGGGCTGAAATAATAAATCTTGCCTACATTACGAAATCTTACGCCTACTACTTTTGTCATTCTATTTCTCCCTGATCGTCAGGAACAGTAATTCAAATGCCAGGTCAAAATTAACATTTGCTTTCAGACGTACCTTTGTCTTCTGAATGGAATCCAGGATTTTCTCCAGATTCTCATAGGAACGCTGTTTCGCCTGTTCTCTGATAAAATTAATTTCCTGCTTAAATACCAGATTATCAACTTCCTGTGTTGCCTTGAACATCAGGACATCTCTGAACCAGAACTGGAAAATATCCAGATAATCATTAATGTTCTGTTTCTCTCCTGAAAGGCTCTTGATCGCATCTGACAGTTCATAAACTTCCATGGTATTTGCATATTTAAGAATTCTCAGTGCATTCTGAGTCATCTCTGCAAATTCCCGGGAAGTGGCGGCTTCCGATACTTCCCTGTGCAAAAGACGCATCAATCTCTGCCTGATAGTCAGGAACATGAAGATGTTCCATCAGGTATTTCTTCACAAGACCATCATCTACTACCTTCAGGTCAAGACGAACACATCTTGACTGAATCGTTGGCAGCAGTCCACCTATATTATTCGTCAATAACATGATCACTGCATATTCCGGCGGCTCCTCAATTGTTTTAAGAAGAGCATTCTGTGCCTGCGGTGTCATAAGATCTGCATCTGCAATAATATAAATCTTGTAGGGACTATAATATGGCCTGATATCCACATCATGAATCACCTGATCCCTGATCTCATCAATTGTGATCGTTCCCGGTTTCTCATGTGTAACCATAATAATATCCGGATGATTCTTGCCCATAGCTTTCTTACAGGAATCACATTTCTGACACGGTTCTGTACCGCCGGCTCGCATTGGAGTGTAGCCGCAAAAGTTCCTGCAAGAAGTTTCTTACCAGAACCTGGTTCGCCGGTAAAAATATAAGAATGCGATATTTTTCCCGCATCTATTGCATTTTTTAAATGTCCGATAATCTCATCATGTCCGATAATGTTGTTAAATCCCATCATAAGAATCACCTCACCAGTCCGTTTTGTAAGATATTATACCATAAAAGAAGATCTATTGCATAGATTTTATATAATTTACGATTTCTTTCACACATTCGTCGAGATCTATATTCTGAAAACGTTTCCATATTCCGGCCCGGAGAATGTTCTCCTCTGAGAAATCCGACTGGTCCGCAATAAACCGTCTGCACATTTCCTCGTATTTCGGATTTGCCTGCTCACGCTCCCTCTTAAGAGCGCGGCTAAGTCTTTCGCCATCTTCTACCTGGATATAAACAGGGCAGACCGCATCATCCCCATAATATTTACGCATTTTCTTAAAGGATTCCAGCGTTCCAATACCAAGGTAATCAGAACCAGTCATGTCCACCTGTCCGTCATCTGCGGTAAAATATGTCCAGATTCCGTGAACGGTATGATATGCTCTCGCCTCGATCAGATTTCCGTTTCTGCGAAATTCTTTCAGTTTCTTATCATCTACAAAGTAGTAATTCTTCCCATCCTGTTCCCCTGCCCTGATAGGGCGTGTCGTATACAGGACCAATGTCTTTAAATTCAGTTCCTTATGTGCGGCCAGAAGTGAATAAATTCTGTCTTTTCCGGACGCACTTTTTCCCATAATGTAAAAAATCTTTCCCATGTCTGCTATTTTATTCCTTTGCCGGACTGTCATCTTCCTGTCCCGATTCATTTCGGGCCGCCACGCAGATCGTCTCAGCAGATGTATCACTAAGCCCCTGCACTTCCAGTCCCTGTTCCATGTATCTTCTCACATTTCGTACGAATTGTCCAGTTATCTGCTCTCCCGGCACAATAATCGGGATTCCCGGCGGATACAGGTAAGCAAACTCTGCACTGACCTTTCCAATACTCTCTTCCAGAGGATATCTTCTCTGCTGTGCATCCATTGCCTGGGAAATACTCATAAGCTGCTTCATTCTCGCATAAGAAACAGTCTCCTGGGATTCCTCTGCTGAAGCTACGAATTCTGTCTCTGTATCAATCTGTTCAATCGCATCACATAATCTTTCAAATCCCTCTTTGGTATCTCCAACTGCCGCAATCCCCAGCGCATATTTCTCCGCTTCCATTTCCATCTCAATATGAAATCTGTCGCGAAGCATCTCGTGAAGCTGATGTCCATTAATTGAAGTTCCCACTGTTGAAAAGAGAAGCTTCGATCTGTCAAAATCATAGATTCCGGTTCCCTTAATCATAGAAGTTTCGATCAGCCTTATCTTTTCACAATTTGACAGTCTCTGCCTGGCTTGTTCCAGATTAAAGGTAAATTCCCGAAACATCTGCTGCCCATCTTTTTTTAATTTATCCATACACGCATCCATGCTTGCCATCAGAATATAAGAAGGACTGCTGGTCTGATAAATGCCCATAAATCTTCTGATTTTCTCCACATCTGCCATGTCACTGCATATATGAATCACCGCTGTCTGTGTCATAGATGGAAGCGTTTTGTGAAAACTCTGAATGACGATATCTGCTCCCAGATCTGCCGCCGAAACCGGAAAATAATCTGAAAAATGAAAATGTGCACCATGTGCTTCATCCACAATCAGTGGAATCCCATGTCTATGCACCACTTCTGCAATCGCCTTTATATCAGACACAATTCCGTCATATGTAGGAGATGTCAGCAGAAATGCCTGTACATCCGGATTTTCTTCCAGATATCTTTCCACACGCTCGGCAGAAATCCCTCCGTTTATCCCCAGCCGGTGATCTTCGTGTGGATAAATATAGACAGGCTGTAATTCTCTTAAGTACAATGCATGATAAACTGCTTTATGACAGTTTCTTGCCACAAGTATCCTGCCACCTTTACTTACGCTTGCACTGACTGCTGCCAGAAGTGCAGCTGTGCTTCCATTTACACTAAAAAAACATTTCTTTGTCCCATAAATCTTAGCTGCATATTCCTGTGCTTCCTTCAGGATTCCTTCTGCATGATGAAGATTATCAAACCCGGAAATCTCCGTAATGTCTCTCTCAAAAGGAAATTCTCCTGCTGAAGATGCCTTATTTCGCTTATGTCCCGGCATATGAAATGGATAATAATCCGACTGCCCATAACTTTCTAATTTTTTATATAATCTTTCCATTTTCTTCCTTTCTTATACTTTAAATCTGTAACCAACCCCCCAGATTGTCTCAATATACTGCGGTTTGGCCGTATTAAATTCGATTTTTTCACGAATTTTTTTAATGTGAACAGTAACTGTTGCAATGTCTCCCACTGATTCCATATCCCAGATTTCTCTGAACAGTTCTTCTTTAGTAAATACTCTGTTAGGATTCTCTGCAAGGAATGTAAGAAGATCATACTCTTTGGATGTAAAGGTTGTCTCCTCTCCGTTCACCCATACACGGCGTGCAGTCTTGTCAATCTTAATGCCTCGAATCTCCACAATATCATTCTTTCTCACATTTGATCCGATCAGACGATTATATCTGTCCATATGTGCCTTGACTCTGGCTACCAGCTCACTCGGGCTAAACGGTTTTGTCATATAGTCATCTGCGCCAAGCCCCAGACCTCTAATCTTATCTATATCATCTTTCTTTGCAGACACCATAATAATTGGTGTATTTTTCTCCTGGCGCACCTGTCTGCAGATATCAAAGCCATCCACTTCCGGCAACATCAGATCCAGAATGATCAGATCAAATTCCTCATTCAGCGCCTTAGTCAGCCCTGTATCTCCTCTGTTACAAATCTCAACCTCAAATCCGGACAGTTCCAGATAGTCTTTCTCCAGATCTGCGATTGCTTCTTCATCTTCTATGATTAAAATCCTGCTCATTTCATTGGTACCTCCTGATACTTTCTAAGTACAAAATACATAATCGTGCCGATTCCAAGTCTGCTTGTAGCCCAGACCTTTCCACCATGATCCTCAAGAATTTTCTTTACAATGGAAAGTCCGATTCCGCTTCCACCCTTGGAAGAATTTCTCGACACATCCGTTCTGTAAAAACGGTCAAAAATAGATGTAAGATCTTTTGCAGCTATTCCTTTTCCATTATCCTCTATCTCAACCTGTATGAAATCACCTACGTCTTTAACACGAATCTGAATGATTCCCTTCGGTTTATCCATATATTTGATGGCATTACTGATAATGTTATGGATTACACGACGGATCTGTTCACCATCTGCGATTACCTGTACGCCACTCTCCACATAATTCGCATATACCAGTTCTATTCCTCTTGTTTCCAGTTCCAGTCCTGTTTCTTCCGCACAGTCGCTGAAATAATCCTCTACATTCAGTTTACTGAATGTATATGGAATTCTGTTTGTATCAATCTTGGAATAAAAGGTCAGCTCGTTAATCAGATGATCCATCTCATTCGTCTTGTTATAGATGGTCTTTACATAACGATTCATTTTCTCCGGAGTGTCTGCCACTCCATCCATAATGCCTTCTACATATCCTTTCACTGCGGTGATAGGTGTTTTAAGATCGTGGGAAATATTACTGATCAGTTCCTTGTTCTCTTTATCCAAAAGAACTTTCTCTTCTGCCGACTCTTTCAGCCGTTTTCTCATCTCTTCAAAATCTCTGCAAAGCTCTGAGAATTCGTCATCTCCCTCTACTTCCAGAACGAAGTCCAGATTTCCCTCTTTGATATTCTGAGTCGCTTTCTTTAATTTTACCAGTGGTGTTGCAATGCTTCTGTATATCCACAACCCTATCGACAAAGATGTAAAAACCAGAATTACCGTCGCCGTAAATAATACATCTTTGGCTATCAATTTTACCTGAGTCTGGCTGTTGGCTGATTCTCCAACAGAAATATCATACACAACCTCTGAAGAATTCTTTGCCTGCTGCGCAAATTTCGTATGGCTTAATCCATATAAAGTTGCTGAAAATAAAAGCAGCGGAACCAGAATGCTCATGCCGAACCCCACTATGATCCTTGTCTTTAACTTCATTTGAATCATCCTTTATCTTTTTTATTTAACCGGATCAAACAAGTTTCCCATTTCCATTACAAGGCACAAAACAGCAGCCTTATCCAATCCGGACAGCTTAAAAATATTATATCATAAAGTCTCTTTGCCATATCTAAATTTTCTATAAAAAGAACAGGAATCATCTGTCAGATATTTACAGATAATTCCTGTTTCCTCTTTTTTGTATTTCAATTTTCTCACAACTGTATTTTCACAGTTGCTGCAATATCTTCCCTGCTATCAATTATGCAAGATATTTCTTAAGATCATCAACCTTGTCAAGATGTTCCCATGGAAGATCTACATCTGTACGACCAAAGTGTCCGTAAGCAGCTGTCTGTTTGTAAATCGGTCTTCTCAGGTCAAGCATCTTAATGATTCCAGCCGGACGAAGGTCAAAGTTCTCACGAATAATCTCAACCAGTTTTGTATCAGAAAGTTTGCCTGTTCCAAATGTTTCTACGTGGATAGATGTCGGATGAGCAACACCGATTGCATAGGAAAGCTGAATCTCACATTTATCTGCAAGACCTGCTGCAACGATATTCTTTGCAACATAACGTGCAGCATATGCTGCAGAACGGTCAACCTTTGTGCAGTCTTTTCCGGAGAAAGCTCCGCCGCCGTGACGACCAGCTCCACCATATGTATCAACAATGATCTTACGTCCTGTAAGTCCACTGTCACCGTGAGGTCCGCCGATTACGAAACGTCCTGTCGGGTTGATGAAGTACTGTGTATTCTCATCTACCATATCTGCCGGGATAATCTCATCAAATACATATTTCTTGATATCTTCATGAATCTGCTCCTGAGTTACATCCGGATCATGCTGTGTAGAGCATACAACAGTATCGATACGGAAAGGTTTTCCAGCTTCATCATATTCAACTGTAACCTGAGTTTTTCCATCTGGTCTTAAGTAAGTTAATGTACCGTCTTTACGAACTTTTGTCAGCTGACGTGCAAGTTTATGTGCCATGTTGATTGCATATGGCATATATTCTTCTGTTTCGTTTGATGCGTAACCAAACTGGATACCCTGATCTCCGGCTCCGATAGCGTTGATCTCATCTTCACCCATCTTAGCTTCCAGTGCTTTATCTACACCAAGAGCGATATCTGCAGACTGTTTATCCAGAGCTGTGATAACTGCACATGTATCTGCGTCAAATCCATATTTACCACGGTCATATCCAATCTCACGAACAGTATCTCTTACGATCTGCTGAATATCGATATTTGCAGTTGTTGTGATTTCCCCCATTACCAGTACAAGACCTGTTGTTGTAGCTGTTTCGCATGCAACACGTCCCATTGGATCCTGTTCCATGATTGCATCAAGAACGGCGTCGGAAATGGCATCGCACATTTTATCCGGATGGCCTTCAGTTACAGATTCAGAAGTAAATAAAATTTTCTCCATTGTATTCTCCTTTTTTCTATGTGTTAACAAAAAGAAACAGCCCGAAGTAATCGGACTGTCTGATTATCTCAACAATCCTCTTATTGTTCGATCACTCGCTCAGGTTGGCACCTTCCTCCACTAAAGGGGTTGCCGTGGCTTCGCAGATCCTTTGTATCTCCACCACTCTGAATAAAAGGCTATTACTAATTATTAACTTTCATTAATATTGCTGCACACCATACAATATACTTAACATCGATAATTGTCAAGCTATTTTTTTGGTATTTTTTATCATCCCACTCTTAAACGGAATTTCTGGATTTCTTTCTCACTGGATACT
>ERZ791671.1067-NODE-1067-length-11694-cov-11.5417_pt1 | contig 11694 bp, 7 predicted proteins | sample MGYA00510052_ERZ791671 | MGnify/ENA primary metagenome ERZ791671 (study PRJEB30046, sample SAMN00715231) | human gut metagenome | study: EMG produced TPA metagenomics assembly of the A metagenome-wide association study of gut microbiota in type 2... | reverse complement strand
CCATGGATAAAGTTTATTCTTCTTCAATAGAAGTAATAAGCAAAATGGAGAATTCGATAAAACATTAACCCAGAAGAGATTGTGTCATGAAAAAGATATTATTTTTTATATTATTATCAATGTCACTTACTTGTTTTGCACAAGATTCGTTAAACATTGATTCTAAACAAACCAATGGAGCTGATTCTATCCACGCTTCACACACCACATTTTCCAGTAACACACTGGAAGATGCCACAAAAGCTGAAGGCGATTCCGCATATATAAAAGAAGATTATGCAGCAGCTATTCAAATATATGAAGCATTATTAAAAAATGGAGAAGCTGCTGACGTTTATTACAATCTGGGAAATAGTTATTATAAAATAGGAGAGATAGCGAAAGCTGTTTTAAATTATGAGCGTGCCTTGTTATTGCAACCTGGAAATGGCGATATACGTGCTAATCTTGAAGTGGCACGCGCAAAGACAATAGACAAAGTTGAGCCTGTTCCTGAAGTGTTCTTTGTTTCATGGATCAAATCTCTGACAAATAGCATGAGTGTAGATGCATGGGCCACATGGGGTATTGTATCCTTTATTCTATTGATTATAGCTCTTTACTTTTTTATATTCTCTAAACAGATTGTGTTAAAGAAAGTAGGCTTCATATTAGGAATTGTTTTTCTGATTGTCACCATTTGCTCTAATCTTTTTGCTTCACAACAAAAAGAACATTTAGTCAATCGAAATGAAGCTATAGTAATGAACCCAAGTGTAACAGTTCGAAGTACTCCAAGCGAGAGTGGTACCAGTTTGTTTATTCTGCATGAAGGGAGAAAAGTAAACGTCAAGGACAACTCTATGAAAGAATGGAAAGAAATTCGGTTGGAAGATGGAAAAGTAGGATGGGTACCAGCTTCCGCTATTGAAGTAATATAAAGGTCATTAATAGATTTTATAAATTCAAGAAAAAAAGATAAGCAAATAATTTGTTTTATCTTTTTTTTTGCTTAAGTTTATAGCGTGATAAAAAAATCACATAGTATTAACCATTAAATTTATGAGACATGAGAACAATAACGTTTAATGAACTTCGTAAAATTAAAGATTCATTGCCTAGCGGTAGCATGCATAGAATAGCAGACGAACTTGGTTTGCACGTAGATACAGTGCGAAACTTTTTCGGAGGACACAATTTCAAGGAGGGAAAAAGTGTCGGAATACATCTTGAGCCCGGTCCAGATGGTGGGCTTGTAATGTTGGATGATACGACCGTTCTTGATCGGGCTTTAAAAATCCTAGATGAATTGAATATGAGTATGCAAAAAGAACAGGCTACCGAATCTGTGCAAGTTTAAAATATAACAAACTGAATCCCAATTGAATCAAACAATTGGGATTTCTTATTTGTTTTCACCTTATAAAATGTGCATTTATGGAAGACAAATTAGTAACCCTAGCCATTCTGACATACACCAAAGCGCAGATCTTAAAGAATGTCTTGGAAAATGAAGGTATAGAAACATACATTCACAACGTAAATCAAATACAACCGGTTGTTTCTTCGGGGGTGCGTTTACGCATAAAGGAAAGCGATCTGCCACGTGCTTTGAAAATAACAGAAAGTTCTACATGGCTGTCTGAAAGTATAGTGGGAGAGAAGGAGCCCAAAACAGAAAATAAGTCAAATAAGATTTTAATTCCCGTCGACTTCTCTAATTATTCGATGAAAGCGTGTGAATTTGCATTTAACCTAGCAAAAACAGAAAATGCTGAAGTCATTTTGTTGCACGTCTATTTTACGCCTATATATGCTTCATCATTACCATATGGAGATGTTTTCAATTACCAAATTGGAGATGAAGAATCCGTAAAAACGATTATTCAGAAAGTTCATTCTGACCTCAATGCCTTATCAGAAAAGATAAAAGAAAAAGTCACATCGGGTGATTTTCCCAATATTAAATATAGCTGTATCTTACGTGAAGGTATTCCAGAAGAAGAAATCTTAAGATATGCTAAGGAACAGCGTCCTATGGTTATCATCATGGGGACTCGGGGAAAGAATCAGAAAGATATCGATTTGATTGGCAGTGTAACTGCTGAAGTTATTGATAGAAGCCGCACAGCTGTACTGGCCATTCCCGAAAACACACCATTTAAACAGTTTAGTGAAGTAAAACGGATCGCCTTTATTACCAATTTTGATCAAAGAGATTTAATTGCTTTCGAAGCATTCTTTAATACTTGGAAATCATTCCATTTTTCTGTATCTTTAATACATCTTACTGATTCCAAAGATACCTGGAATGAAATAAAACTAGCAGGCATAAAAGAATATTTTCACAAGCAATATCCAGGGCTTGAAATTCATTATGATGTAATAATGAACGATAATTTGTTAAAAGGACTTGATCAGTATATCAAAGATAATCAAATAGATATAATCACTTTGACTTCTTACAAAAGGAATATATTTGCTCGGTTATTTAATCCAAGTATTGCTAGAAAAATGATTTTTCATTCTGATACACCATTACTTGTTATTAACAGCTGATCAGATCAAGCAAAAAATGGGCATTTATGATTGGTGAATAATCAATATTATGTTTAATTAAAAAGGGGCAATATAATAACATTGCTCTTTTTTAATTTACATCAATTAAAAAATGCATATTCCCTCAAATGTATTTTTTGATTATCTGGATTATAAAAAAAGAAGGTTACTATTTCTAGCAACCTTCCTCCCTTTTTCAAGACTTATAATTTTCCTGAAAACGATTACTTCATAAGCTTATCAATTTCTTCAAATTCAGGTCCCATGTTCAAGTTATAGTAAACTCTATAAAGACCTTGTAACCATAAATCTTGTTGATCAGGTTTCAAAGCTCTAGCTTTTTCATAGAATGGTTTAGCTTCTTCGTAGAATTTCTTAACTACAGCCTGTGCTTCAGCATATTTAGGATCATTGATATCTGTTGTTGCTTTATCAGCATAATCCTGTGCTTTCATCAAATATACCAAGCCTACATTAGAGTATGCTTCTGCATATTCCGGATCAGCAGCAATAGCTTTCTTGTAGTATTCGATTGCATTATCATACTCTTTCATATTATGATAAAGATATGCTTTTACATACAAATACAACTTATTGTTCGGATCATTAGATAACATTCTGTCAGCAAACTCCATAGCTTTTGAAGCTTGATTAGAGCTATTATAATAATCAACCAAGTTAGCGAAGAAATAATCATTTCCTGGGAACTTAAGGATACCCTCTTCCAAAGCCTTAATCCATGCAGCAGTATCACCTTTAGCCTTATATGCATCAGCCATCAACTGCATTGCAAATTTACCACCATCTTTATCAGACAAAGCAGCAGGAGCATACTTAATAATTGCATCTTTATCACCTACTCTATCAGCAGCTAATGTTGCGTAATAGGCAATTTGCGGGAGAAGAGTATCGTTTTTAGCCAATTCTTTATCAGCTAACATTGGGTAAGAAGCTGATTCAACATATGTTGCAAAGAATTTCAAGGCTTCTTTATTCTTATCCAAGTTAAAATACTGAATACCACCATTAATCAAATTAGGACGTTCAGCCAACATACTTGAAGCGTTTGCTTTCCGGTATTTGTTTTTAACTTTCCCCTTTTCATTAGGTATTTCTGCTAATTCATCACACTTAGTATAGTACTCATACATTTTCAGAATGCTATTATACACTTTCAATGTATCATACGGCTTTTTCAAAAAAGCATTTTTCATTTGCTCTTCGTTGATACGTCTCTGAATAAATCCAGCAACGTCCCATGTGTCAGCAAGATCCTTCGTTTCAGGATTCTTCATAGCTTCCCCAATAAGCTGTTCAGCCTGCTTAAAATTAGGTTTTACATCATTAGCAATACTCTTTGCTTCTTTTACATTCTTCGTTTGTGCGAATGAGAAGCTAACAGCCATCAATAAAACCATCGAAAATAATACTCTTTTCATGATTGTTGTTTGATTAATTATTAATATTATGTCTATTCCTCAATTTCGTTATTGCTTTCGTTTTCATTTACGTCTGCTGCATCATCAATATCAGGAGCATCAGCATTCGGATCACTCACAATTGTTCCTTCTGCTTCTTCTGCCGGAATTTCATCTTCAAGACTTTCTGTCATAACCTTACATACCGAACCAATCTGGTCGTTACGTTTTTCTAGATTTATCAGACGGACACCTTGAGTAGCACGGCCCATAATACGAACATCAGCCACTTTCAAACGAATAGTGATACCAGACTTATTGATAATCATCAAGTCATTTTCATCAGTTACTGACTTGATTGTTACCAACTTACCTGTTTTTTCGGTAATATTCATGGTCTTCACACCCTTACCGCCACGGTTCGTCTTACGATAGTCTTCTATTTCAGAACGTTTGCCATATCCTTGTTCGGAAACTACCATCACAGATTCTGTCTTCAAATCTTTGATACAAATCATTCCTACTACTTCATCCTGACCATCATTATCCAATGTAATACCGCGTACACCTGTTGCTGTACGTCCCATTACACGAACTGCTGCTTCATGGAAACGAATTGCACGTCCATTACGATTGGCAATGATGATTTCATTGTTTCCATTCGTCATACGAACTTCAATAACACTGTCATCTTCACGGATAGTTATGGCATTTACACCATTCTGACGAGGACGAGAATACTGTTCTAGTAATGTCTTCTTTATTACCCCTTTCTTAGTACAGAACAATACATAATGGCTATTAATAAACTCAGAATCCTCCAAACTCTTCACACGCAAGTATGCAGTTACATTATCGTCCGAGTCAATATTCAACAAATTCTGAATAGCACGTCCCTTAGAATTCTTCGTTCCCTCAGGTATTTCATATACTTTCAGCCAATAGCACTTACCTTTTTGTGTAAAGAACATCATCGTATTGTGCATGGTAGCAGGATAAATATGTTCTACAAAGTCTTCATCACGGGTCTCCGTACCTTTCGAACCTACACCACCACGATTTTGTGCACGGAATTCAGTCAACGGAGTACGTTTGATATAACCCATATGAGAAATTGTAATAATCATCTGATCATCTGCATAGAAGTCTTCCGGATTGAACTCTTCTGAAGAATAAACGATTTCAGAACGACGTTCATCTCCATATTTCGTTTTAACTTCCAACAATTCATCTTTCATTACCTGACGGCATACTTCATCATCAGCCAAAATACTTTCCAAATAAGCTATCTGCTTCATTATTTCTTCGTATTCCGCATGAAGCTGATCCTGCATCAGACCTGTCAATTGACGCAAACGCATTTCTACAATTGCGCGAGACTGAATTTCTGTCAGGTTGAATCGCTCAATCAAGCCTGCTATAGCGTCATTAGGAGTTTTTGCTGCACGAATGATACGAATTACTTCATCAATATTATCCGAAGCGATAATCAAACCTTCAAGAATGTGCGCGCGTTCTTTCGCTTTACGAAGATCGAACTGAGTACGACGAATAACAACTTCGTGTCTATGTTCGATGAAATATTTAATTAAATCTCTCAGATTCAACGTCTTTGGACGTCCATGAACCAAAGCAACATTATTTACGCCAAAAGATGTCTGCAAAGCTGTCATTTTATAGAGTTTGTTCAACACTACACTTGCATTTGCATCACGTTTGATGTCAATAACAATGCGCATACCGTCACGGTCAGACTCATCGTTGGCATTTGAGATACCTTCTATTTTCTTATCATTTACAAGATCAGCTATATACTTAATCAACTCGGCCTTATTTACATTATAAGGGATCTCGGTTATTACGATCTTATCATGTGTCTGTCCGCTTTCGATTTCGGCTTTCGCACGCATAATTACACGTCCTCGTCCAGTCAAATATGCCTCGCGTACACCACTCACACCATATATAAACCCGCCAGTAGGGAAATCTGGTGCTTTGACAAATTCCATCAGTTCCTCTACTGTAATTTCCGGATTATCAATATATGCTTCACATGCTTCAATTACTTCCGAAAGATTATGAGGAGGCATATTTGTAGCCATACCTACAGCGATACCGGATGCTCCGTTCACCAGAAGATTCGGGATACGTGTCGGCATAACTTTAGGTTCTACCAGCGTATTATCAAAGTTAGGCTCAAAATCGACGGTTTCCTTATACAGGTCATCCATCATTGCTTCACCCAACTTATTAAGACGAGCTTCTGTATAACGCATAGCAGCAGGGCTATCACCGTCTACAGAACCAAAGTTCCCCTGTCCATCTACCAAAGGATAACGCATTGCCCATTCCTGAGCCATACGAACCATTGCAAAATAAACAGAAGAATCTCCATGAGGATGGTACTTACCAAGTACCTCACCCACGATTCTGGCTGATTTCTTATAAGGTTTGTCTGAAGTATTGCCCAATTCCATCATTCCGTATAAAATTCTACGGTGAACAGGCTTAAATCCATCTCTAACATCCGGAAGGGCACGTGAAACGATGACCGACATGGAGTAGTCAATGTACGATGACTTCATTTCCTCCTCGATGTTAATCTTTATAATTCTGTCTTGTTCAAGCATTTAAAATGATTATTAATTATACATTCTACGGTTTGTGAAAAACCACGCTAAAGTACTACTTTTCCCCGATATACGAAAGTTTTTAGAAAGAAAGTTTTAGCATGACCGGGACGACAACTCATTAAACTTTAAAATTCGAAAATAAAAAGATAAAAACGATAAATATAATATGGAAAGATAGATAACATTGGTAAAAAAGAGCTGGATATTTGTTATACCTTATATATATAATGCAAATACACCGTTTTTATGGCACGCCATTTGTAGATATAAGAAATAAAGCAAATATTGCAATACAAACTGATTAATGCGTATATTTGCCAGTGAATAACCCTTAGAAGAAAAGGAAAAGTATGAATAATCAATTCTCACAAAGAGTTTCCGACATTATCGTCTATAGTAAGGAAGAAGCGAATCGGTTGAGAAGTAGGTATATAGGCCCTGAGCACCTGCTTCTGGGAATCCTTCGTGACGGTGAAGGAAAAGCTATCGAGATATTGTCTAAACTCAACACCAATCTAGCTGCAATAAAGCAACAGATTGAAGCTCAACTGAAGGCAGAAGCTGATGATATGTTATTGCCTGATGCAGAGGTACCGTTATCTAATGATGCGGCAAAGATATTAAAAATGTGTATTTTAGAAGCTCGTGGAATGAAAAGTAACATCGCTGATACAGAACATGTATTATTGGCTATTTTAAGAGAAAAAAACAATATGGCCGCTTCTGTACTTGAAGCAAACGATATAAATTATGTGAAAGTACTGGAGCAAGCTACATTGCAGCCAGATATAAACTCTGGTATGGGTTTCACGGAAGACGATGATGATGACGAAGAAATGTCCTCTCCCCGTTCCGGCAGAGGTGGTTCGGACGAACGCCAACAGGCACAAACCGCTTCAAAAAAGCCGTCTAATGACACGCCGGTACTTGACAATTTCGGTACTGACATGACAAAAGCGGCAGAAGAAGGACGCTTGGATCCTGTTGTCGGCAGAGAGAGAGAAATCGAACGTTTAGCGCAGATCTTAAGCCGCCGCAAAAAGAACAATCCGATTTTGATTGGTGAGCCTGGTGTAGGAAAGTCAGCGATTGTTGAAGGTCTTGCATTAAGAATCATTCAGAAAAAGGTTTCGCGGATTCTGTTTGATAAACGAGTGGTTGCTCTTGATATGACCGCTGTTGTAGCAGGAACCAAATATCGTGGACAATTTGAAGAACGTATTCGTTCCATTCTCAATGAATTACAGAAAAATCCGAATGTAATATTATTCATTGATGAAATTCACACGATTGTAGGCGCAGGCTCTGCGGCAGGTTCTATGGATGCTGCCAATATGCTAAAACCGGCATTGGCAAGAGGAGAAATACAATGTATCGGTGCTACCACTCTTGATGAATATCGTAAGAACATTGAGAAAGATGGCGCTTTGGAACGTCGTTTCCAAAAAGTAATAGTAGAACCGACTACCGCTGCCGAAACTTTGCAGATTTTGCGTAATATCAAGGATAAATATGAAGATCACCACAATGTGTATTATACGGATGAAGCATTGGAAGCATGTGTCAAGCTGACAGACCGCTATATCACAGATCGTAATTTCCCTGATAAAGCTATTGACGCTTTAGACGAAGCCGGTTCACGTGTACATCTTACCAATGTCAATGTGCCCAAAGAGATAGAAGAACAAGAAAAACTGATCGAAGAAGCCAAAAGCAAGAAAAACGAAGCTGTGAAATCGCAGAATTTCGAACTTGCAGCCAGCTTCCGTGATAAAGAAAAAGAGCTTTCTGTCCAATTGGATGAGATGAAAAAAGAATGGGAAGCCAATCTGAAAGAAAACAGGCAAACTGTTGATGCAGAAGAAATTGCCAATGTCATCTCAATGATGTCAGGCATTCCGGTACAACGGATGGCACAGGCTGAAGGTATCAAGCTCGCAGGTATGAAAGAAGATTTGCAGGCTAAAGTCATCGCACAAGATACAGCAATAGAAAAACTGGTTAAAGCTATTTTGCGAAGCCGTGTAGGGCTAAAAGATCCTAATAAGCCAATTGGCACATTTATGTTCTTAGGCCCGACAGGAGTTGGTAAAACTCACTTAGCAAAAGAGTTAGCCAAATATATGTTTGGTTCTGCTGATGCACTGATTCGTATAGATATGAGTGAATATATGGAGAAGTTCACTGTTTCACGCTTGGTTGGAGCACCTCCGGGATACGTAGGATATGAAGAAGGTGGTCAGCTGACAGAAAAAGTGCGCCGTAAACCATACTCGATTGTATTGCTTGATGAGATAGAAAAAGCACATCCGGATGTGTTCAACATCTTGCTTCAGGTTATGGATGAGGGGCGTCTGACTGACAGTTATGGCAGAATGGTAGATTTCAAAAATACTGTTATTATCATGACTTCCAATATAGGAACCCGTCAGCTGAAAGAATTTGGACGTGGCGTTGGTTTTGCGACACAAAGCCGCCTGGATAATAAGGAATTCTCGCGAAGCGTAATACAAAAAGCTCTAAACAAATCATTCGCGCCCGAATTCATCAATCGTGTAGATGAGATAATCACGTTTGACCAGCTTTCTCTGGAAGCAATAACAAAGATTATAGACATAGAGCTAAAAGGATTGTATGATAGAATAGAATCTATTGGTTACAAGCTTGTTATTGAAGATAAGGCGAAAGAATTTATCGCCGGCAAAGGATATGACGTACAATATGGCGCCCGTCCTTTGAAGCGAGCAATTCAAACTTATCTGGAGGATGGCTTATCCGAGCTCATTATTTCCTCCTCTTTAAAAGAGGGAGATACTATTCAGGTATCTCTCAATGAAGAAAAAGGTGAATTGGAGATGAAAGTTGTCACTCCGGAATAATATTATTTCCTGAATAAGAAAATAAAATAATATGCCATAATGTCAGACCTTCGGGTCTGGCATTTTTTTTGTCTCTATCTGAACAAACATCAATTAAAATTAATCAATAGATAAACTAAAAAATATACGTATTATGCAAAAAGGTAATATTGGAGTTACAACAGAGAACATTTTCCCTATCATTAAAAAGTTTTTGTACAGTGACCATGAGATTTTTCTGCGCGAGTTAGTATCCAATGCAGTAGACGCCACTCAAAAGTTGAATACGCTTGCTTCTATTGGCGAATTTAAGGGTGAACTGGGTGATTTAACCGTTCACGTTGAATTGGGCAAAGATACCATTACTATTTCTGACCGTGGTATCGGTTTGACTGCAGAGGAAATTGAAAAGTACATCAATCAAATAGCTTTTTCAGGAGCTAACGACTTCCTGGAGAAATACAAGAATGACGCAAATGCCATTATCGGACATTTCGGACTTGGCTTCTACTCTGCTTTTATGGTTGCAAAGAAAGTGGAAATTATCACTAAATCATACAGAGACGGTGCACAAGCCGTAAAATGGACTTGTGATGGCAGCCCTGAATTCACTATTGAAGAAATAGAAAAAGCCGATCGTGGATCAGACATCATCTTATACATTGATGATGACTGCAAAGAATTTCTCGAAGAAGCACGTATTTCCGAGCTTCTGAAGAAATATTGCAGCTTCCTTCCTGTTCCCATTGCATTTGGGAAAAAGAAAGAATGGAAAGACGGCAAACAAGTAGAAACAGCCGAAGATAATATAATCAATGATACCACTCCTTTGTGGACACGTAAACCTAGCGAACTTTCGGATGAAGATTACAAATCATTCTATAGTAAGCTATATCCAATGTCTGATGAACCACTATTCTGGATTCACCTGAATGTTGATTATCCATTCCATCTGACCGGTATCCTCTATTTCCCGAAGGTAAAGAGCAATATTGAATTAAATAAGAATAAGATTCAGTTATATTGCAATCAGGTATATGTTACAGACTCGGTTGAAGGTATTGTGCCGGACTTCCTGACTTTGTTACATGGCGTAATCGATTCTCCGGATATTCCGTTGAACGTTTCCCGTTCGTATTTGCAAAGCGACTCGAACGTGAAGAAGATTTCAACTTATATCACAAAGAAGGTTTCCGACCGTTTACAGTCTATATTCAAGAATGACCGTAAGCAGTTTGAGGAGAAGTGGAATGATTTAAAAATATTTATCAATTACGGAATGCTCACACAAGAGGATTTCTATGATAAAGCGCAAAAATTTGCCCTTTTCACCGATACAAATGACAAGCATTATACATTTGAAGAGTACCAGACCCTTATTAAAGATAATCAGACAGATAAAGATGGAAACCTAATTTATCTGTATGCAAATAACAAGGATGAGCAATACAGTTATATTGAAGCTGCCACCAACAAAGGATACAATGTTTTGCTCATGGATGGCCAGTTGGATATAGCTATGGTGAGCATGCTGGAACAAAAACTTGAAAAATCCCGTTTCACTCGTGTAGACAGTGATGTTGTTGACAATCTTATTGTAAAAGAAGATAAGAAAGGTGAAACGTTGGAAGCCAATAAACAGGATGCAATCACAACAGCCTTCAAGAGTCAATTGCCTAAAATGGATAAAGTTGAATTCAATGTCATGACACAGGCATTAGGAGAAAATTCAGCTCCAGTCATGATTACTCAAAGCGAATATATGCGTCGTATGAAAGAAATGGCGAATATTCAGGCCGGAATGAGTTTCTATGGTGAAATGCCTGATATGTTTAATCTAATTCTGAATTCAGACCATAAGTTGATAAAACAGGTATTGAATGAAGAAGAAAGCGCTTGCCAGGCAGAAGTAGCTCCGATACTTTCTGAAATGGACAATGTCAACAAACAACGCAATGAGTTGAAAGACAAGCAAAAGGATAAAGAAGAAGAAGAAATCCCCACATCAGAAAAAGATGAACTAAACAATCTGGATAAGAAGTGGGATGATCTGAAAGGTAAGAAAGAAGCTATCTTTATCGGCTACGCAAGCAATAATAAAGTTATCCGCCAGCTGATCGATTTGGCCTTATTGCAAAACAATATGCTAAGAGGTGAAGCTTTGAATAACTTCGTAAAACGTAGCATAGAATTGATTTAATATCGCCCCTTTAAACATTACACATACTTCAAGAAAGAGCATTCAAC
>ERZ791671.1065-NODE-1065-length-11708-cov-14.8527_pt1 | contig 11708 bp, 10 predicted proteins | sample MGYA00510052_ERZ791671 | MGnify/ENA primary metagenome ERZ791671 (study PRJEB30046, sample SAMN00715231) | human gut metagenome | study: EMG produced TPA metagenomics assembly of the A metagenome-wide association study of gut microbiota in type 2... | reverse complement strand
TGTCTTTAAAATTTTAATTAAACATTATGGTTGTCCATCAGCCGGGCGACACGCTTACGTGCGCCCTCGAACTCGTCCAGCATCGCCTCCCAGATGTCCGATCCCATCACGGACGGCAGCACCTCACGGGCTTCCCGCTCCGCCTTTTCGTCCGCATTGTCCGACACCAGTACCCGGCGCACCTTTTTCAGGTCATCGAAGGAGTACCCCGTGGCGAAGTCAGGGTTGCCGTCCGGGTAATAAGCCCCTAATTCCTCTTCCTCCTCCAGTTCCCGGATCTCCTCCGGCGTGGGTTCATAGTCCGTTTCCTCCTCGTCCTCCGCTGCGAGTTCGTCCACGGCTCCGGCTACCGCTTCCTCCCCGTCCTCCGCTCCGAAGGGCAGGTAGGTGCTTTCTCCCATGACCGTGTACGGCTCGCCCGGTTGCCCCGGCTCCTGATCCGGCTCATCCGTGCCTTCGTCCGTCTCCGCTGTACCGAACATCCCGGCGATGTCCTGCCGGTAGTATTTCCACAGCACGGCGAGGTAATAGAGCAGCAGGACGGTGAGCGATAATTTCAGTATCATGCCGTTTCCTCCTTTCTTTTTAAAAGAGGTTCTCCAGTTTCCCGGCGTATGCCACCTCGATCTCCTCCCGGTATTGCTCGAAGTGCTGCGCCAGCACGTTGTCGATGTATGCCGAGAGCGACACCTTGCCGCCCGTCAGCATCACCGAGATTTTGGCGATGCGCTCGTGGTACTCACGGCGCACATAGACCGGCTTGCCGTAGCGGGCGGGGATGTCCATGCCCTTGAGGAAGGTCGTCTCGTAGTCCGCCTGCCTTCCCTTGCGCCGTCTTGTCTCCGCCGCCTTCCCTTCCTGCGCCTTCTCTACCGGCACGGCGGTTTCCCCCTTTCCGGTTCCCGGTTCTCCCGTCCCTGCCGCCTCGCCCGCCATCATCCGCATCAGCAGCTCCTCGTCGATGGGCTTCTCATTCCGCTGTTTCTTCATAGCCTTCCAGTTTGAGGATGGTTGCTATCTCACGGGTCAGTTCGGGGATGCCGCTGCCTGTCAGCATCCGCCTGTCGGGAGCCAGCAGCGTGGAGCGGAACACCGTCCGTCCCGTGCCGTCCGCCTCCTTGCGGAAGCGTTTCGTGTCGGGGATGCGGGTTTGCAGCATCGGCAGCCCCATGTCGGCGACCACCTGCCCGTACTTCTCGTACAGCCCGCTCGTTTCCCGCTTGTCGACTTGGTTCCAGAAAAGGTAAAGCCCCTTCAGGCGGCTCGTCTCCTTGCCCAGCATCATCCGTTGCAGCACGTCGAGGAAGGAGAGCGTGCTTTCCAGCACCGCCTTGTCCGCACTCACCGGGGCGAAGATGTAGTCCATCTGTGCGATCGTGCGCAGGATGCCCGCCGAGTTCACCGTGCCCGGCAGGTCGAAGAAGAGCAGGTCGTAGCAGCCTTCCGCCGCCAGCTCCCTTGCCGTGTCGGGGGCTTGTTCCACCCGGCACTTGCGCACCGGATAGGCGGCACGCCCCGGCTGCCGCATCTGTTCGTAAGCCGCCCGTTTCAGGTGTTCGTTCTCCAGTACCGCCCGGCTGTCACGCTCCCGCATCTCGTACAGGCTGTACTGCGGGAAGTCGCAGTCGATCACCGCTAACGGACACCCCAGACGGTAGTGCAGGTAGCCCGCCACCAGCACCGTGATAGCCGTCTTGCCGCTGCCGCCTTTCTGTGTAGCGAAAGCCACGTTCAATGTCTGTCTGTCCATATCGTCATTCTGTTGGTTATTCATCCGGCTGCCCGTGCAGCCGCTTCTCTGTTCACTCAATCGGTCAGCCTTTCAGCTACTCTGCCGTTCATTCGTTCAGACATCCGGTCATACATTCAGCCCGGCATCCGGCTGTCCGCTTGTCCGGCTGTTCAGCCGTTTGACCGTTTAGCCGTTTAGTCATTTAGCCGTTTGGCTGTTTAGCCGATCATCCGGCTGGTTATCCGGTTGTCCGTCCGTTTGTCCGGCAAGACCGTCAGCCGTTCGGCTGTCCGTCCGGTCGGCTATCCGGTTGTTTCCTTGTCTATCCGGACAGTCGTTTCACCGCTTCCACGGCGCAAAGGAATATCAAAATACCGGTAGTTTATCCGTTTGATTATCAGCGTGTCGTGCATTGTCTTTACACCCGTAGGTTTGTCGCATCCGGGCATGGTGTCCGGACGAGAAAAGGGCTGTTACTTTGCAGGCGGAAACCAAAATGGAGTAAGAATGGAGAAGAGCGGCAACCGCCCGAGGGAGTGCCCCGGCACTCCGCAGCAGGCAAGGGCATCCCCAATCTGTCCGGCAGGACGGATTTTATTTTCAAACGAAAATGGCAAGTTGTGTGCTGCGGCACTCGAAATGAATTTCGTGCCTCACCACCACCTTGCCCCCTCGATGTGGCATCCCCCTCCGGAGTCGGGGGATGCTCACGGGGGAGAGCCGTAGGCATACGGCGTTTTCAGACCATGTTTCACTTAAAATTTTACAGGATGATGGACAATCAGAAGAAGTATGCGGGCAACCACGGGCGAAAGCCCAAGCCCGACAAGATGCGCCACCGCTACGTGTTCCGTCTGGACGACGGGGACAACGCCCGTTTCCTCGCGCTTTTCGACGAGTCGGGCAAGGCGACCAAGGCGGAGTTTATCGTTTCCGCACTTTTCGGCAGGGAGATTAAGGTCATTAAACTGGATAAGGGGACGCAGGATTTCTACATGCGCCTGACCACTTTCCACTCGCAGTTCCGTGCCATAGGCACGAACTACAACCAATGCGTGCGTGCGCTCAAATCCAATTTCTCGGAGAAGAAAGCCCTCGCTTTCCTCTACAAGCTGGAGCGGCACACCCTCGAACTGGTCGAGTTGAGCAAGCGGATTTCCGCACTGGTGGAGGAGTTCCGGAGCAAATACCCCGTCCGATGATAGCCAAGATCTCGCATGGCAGCAGCCTGTACGGGGTGCTTGCCTACAACCAGTTGAAGGTGGACGAACGGCACGCCGACGTGCTTTTCACCAGCCGGATTATCGAGCCGCAGGGCGATAACCCCTACACGATAGGGCATCTTTCCCGCTCGTTCAGTGATTACCTCACAGCCAACCGCAAGACCGAGAAGCCCGTCCTGCACATCTCCCTCAATCCCGACCCGAAGGATTGCTTGAGCGAAGAGCGGTTTGTCAGCTTGGCGGAGGAGTACATGCGGCGCATGGGCTTCGGCGACCAGCCCTATATCGTCTATCGCCACAACGACATCGGGCGGGAGCACCTGCACATCGTCTCCGTCCGGGTGGACGAAACCGGGCGGGCGATTTCCGACAGCTACGAGCACGGGCGTTCGATGAAGGTCTGCCGGGAGCTGGAACGGCAGTTCGGTCTTGTCCCGGCTACGCCCAAGCAGTGGAAGGAGGGGCTGCCCTTGTCACCCGTCGGTTACGGGGACGGCAACCTCAAGGGGCAGTTGGCGGGAGTCATCCGCCCGCTCGCCCGGGAGTGGCGTTTCCGTACACTGGGCGAATACCGTGCCGTCCTTTCCCTTTACGGCATCACGGTGGACGAGGTGAAGGGGGAATACGGCGGACGGGAGTATCACGGCTTGACCTATTCGGCAACCGACAGGGAGGGCAACAAGGTCGGCAAGCCCTTCAAGTCCTCCGTGTTCGGCAAGGAGGCGGTCATCGCAGCCCTCGAAAGGCGGATGCACAACGTTGCCGCATGGGAAAAGACCCACAAGGAGGTCGCCGCCGCCACCGCCGGAAAGGTTGCCGCCGCCATGCAGACCGCAGGGCATGACCGGACGCAGTTCGAGCGGGAACTCATGCGGCAGGGCATCGGCGTGGTATTCCGTCAGAATGATGCCGGGCGCATCTATGGGGCAACCTTCATCGACCATGCCGCCAAAGCCGTCTTCAACGGCTCCCGTCTGGGCAAGGAGTTTTCCGCAGGCGTGTTCAACGACCTTTTCGCCGGGCAGGAAGGCATTCACTTGCCGCAACCCTCCGCCGAAGTGGAACATCCCACCCGGCAGCAGGAGCAGCACAAGGACGGCACCACCCAAAACGTGGCGGCCGCTTTCAACCTCTTTACCCCCGTACCCGGCGGAGCGTCCGGCGACCAGCCCGTACCGCCCCGAAAAAGGAAGAAAAAACGCAAATATGGAAGGCAACAGTAACAATACCCATCCGCATGGCATACCGACCTCATTTTCGCAGCGTAAAGCGAACGACCGGAGTGTAGCGTTAAAAAGAAAAAGCTGTTTGAGCGAAGCGAGTTCTTTTTCTTTAGCGAAACGCAGGAAGAGAGTAGCGGAGAAAATGCAGTCTTGACTTTTTCTTTTTGGTATCTTTTTCTTTTGTGTCAAGACAAAAGAAAAAGTACATAACTAAAACGAAGTTTTAATTTATACATCAACGAATTATGCAAAACGAAGACGATTTGCGTGGACTCGCCAAAGTCATGGAGTTCATGCGTGCGATAAGCATTTTATTTGTAGTGGTAAATATTTACTGGTTCTGTTACCAGTCCGTTCGGGAGTGGGGCATCGACATCGGCGTGGTCGATAGGATATTGCTCGGCTTCCAGCGTACCGCCGGGCTGTTCTCCAGTATCCTTTGGACGAAGCTCTTCGCCGTGCTGTTCCTCGCCCTTAGCTGCCTCGGCACAAAGGGCGTGAAGGAACAGAAAATCACGTGGCGCAGGATCATCCTTTGCGGCGTGTCCGGCTTGCTGCTCTTTTTCGGCAACTGGTGGTTGCTCGCCCTTCCTCTGCCGCTTCCGGCGGACACCGTGCTGTATATCGCCACCCTTACCGCCGGGTATATCTGCCTGCTCATGGCGGGGCTGTGGATGTCCCGTCTGCTGAAGACCGACCTGCTCGAAGACGTGTTCAATGTCGAGAACGAATCCTTCATGCAGGAGACCGAGCTGAAGGAGAACGAATATTCCGTCAATCTCCGCACCCGCTTCTGGTTCCGGGGCAGGGCGTATGACGGATGGATCAACCTTGTCAATCCCTTCCGTGCGACGATGGTCTTGGGCACGCCCGGTTCGGGCAAGTCCTATGCGATAATCAACCAGTACATCAAACAGATCATCGAGAAGGGCTATTCGCTCTTCCTGTATGATTTCAAGTACCCCGACCTCTCCGAGATAGCCTACAACCACCTGCTCGCCCATTTGGACGGCTACAAGGTCAAGCCCAAGTTCTACGTGATAAACTTCGACAATCCGAGGGAAAGCCACCGCTGCAACCCCATCCATCCCGACTTCATGACCGACATCAGCGATGCCTACGAGAGTGCCTACACGATAATGTTAAATTTGAACCGCACATGGATTTCCAAGCAGGGCGATTTCTTCGTGGAATCGCCTATCATTCTGTTAGCCAGTATTATATGGTATCTCAAAATCTACAAGAACGGCAAGTATTGCACCTTCCCCCATGCCATCGAGTTCCTGAACCGCAAGTATGCCGACATTTTCCCCATCCTGACCTCGTACCCGGAGCTTGAGAACTACCTTTCTCCCTTCATGGACGCATGGGAAAGCTCGGCGGTGGAGCAGTTGCAGGGGCAGATTGCCAGTGCCAAGATACCGCTTTCCCGCATGATCTCCCCGGCTCTCTACTGGGTGATGACGGCGGACGATTTCACCCTCGACATCAACAATCCCGAAGAGCCGAAGGTGCTCGTAGTCGGCAACAATCCCGACAGACAGGGCATATATGGGGCGGCGTTGGGACTGTACAACTCCCGCATCGTGAAGCTCATCAACAAGAAGAAACGGCTCAAATCCGCCGTGATTATCGACGAGCTGCCCACCATCTATATGCGTGGGCTGGATAACCTGATTGCCACCGCCCGAAGCAACAAGGTAGCCGTCATGCTCGGCTTTCAGGATTTCAGCCAGTTGAAGCGTGATTATGGAGACAAAGAATCCGCTGTTATTTGCAATACGGTCGGCAATGTCTTTGCAGGTCAGGTAGTTGCCGAAACCGCCAAGACACTATCCGAGCGTTTCGGCAAGGTCTTGCAGAAACGGCAGAACATGACCATCAACCGGAACGAGACCTCCGTCTCCATCAACACCCAGATGGACAGCCTTATTCCAGCAAGCAAGATTTCCAACCTCACGCAGGGCATGTTCGTCGGGGCGGTAGCCGACAACTTCGACGAGCGCATCGAGCAGAAGATTTTCCATGCCGAGATTGTAGTGGATAACGAGAAGGTCAGGCGGGAGACCGCCCGCTACGTGAAGATACCGCAGATCATCGACTTCACCGACAAGGATGGCAACGACACCATGCAGCAGCAGATTGATGCCAACTACTACCGCATCAAGAGCGAGGTTAAGCAGATTGTCGCTGACGAGATCGAGCGCATCAAGGCGGATCCGAAACTCTCACACCTGATCAAAAACGGATAATAAGCGTAAATTTCTACCTTAGTAGTAAAACAGTTGTTTTTATATAGTTTTACCAAGTTGGTTGAACAGCGCAAATTGTTGAATAATAGCGAATTTAAGCAATTTTTCGCCAAGAGCGCAAACCGAAAATTACGCAGCCATGGAAAATAGCAGGGAAAAGGATAACTGACCAAGGAGCAACTTGATATAATGTGGCAGGCTGTCTGCATCTGTCTAGGAAAGACACCGCAGGCGGTCAGGACGTGCTGGAAATGCATAAAACACTCCAGGCGAACAAAGTCCTGTTCAGGATGACGGATGAAAGAACAAGGGTGCAGCAACGGACGAGTACCTGCAACAGTTGAGCCGACAGATAGACCGGTTGGAAGGGTTGAAAGTAAACCACAGCCATAGTTTCAACGTGACATATTCCAGGTCGTATCTTGTTCAAGTCACCATCGTGGAATTGTTTCTTTTTTCGCTGGTGCATAACGCATGGCAGCTTAAAAGGGGCTGGCGGCTCAAATACCGCTACGTTCTGATGTCGGGAAATGCGGACGCCAAGACACTTGACAGGCTGGAGAACTGCTTCGAGTGGAACAGGGACAGGAAGCTAATATGGAAGATCAGGAAAGAGGTGGAGGACTTCGAGCGTTGGACGGAAAAGAAAGTGGCAGAAATGCTGCGTGCTAAAAGACAACAGCCGGGAGTGGGGAAATAACATACAAGAAAGAAAAAGGTCCAAAATATACCGTACTTCCTGATTTTTAAACGCTTCAAGTTATTGATTACAAGAACGGATTGTCTGAAGACGAAATTGTTAGATGATCAAAGTGACCATAACAACCGTATGGTATTTCTTGTTATAGTCGGTTGCATCTGATTATGCAGGAATTTTAATGTACATATTCAAATATAAATATTGATATAGGCCAAAAATACGGTTTATTTATTAATAAAATCATGATTACTGAACAAATTGTTAAAAAATAGAGCTAAATTGATAAGTTAAAAATCAAAACATTCATCTTATTTTGCAAAAAATATATTATTAATATTAATAACTATAACAAGTATGGTTAATTTTTACTGCTCGTTTTTCCGTAAATCAAGGAATTATTTTAGGTATTGATTATATTGATTTATTCCTCATTTTATATATTTAAAATTAAACAATTACATGAATTTATTCAAATCATCAGTTCTGTGCGGCATGGTCATAGTGTCATTCATGACATCCTGTACAGACGTGGATATCACCATGCCCAAGGGGCCCAAAGGTGATACGGGGCTTTCAGCCTACGAGTTTTGGAAGGAAAAAGTTGCGGATGGAACCGTCAACTGGCCGAAGGATCAGACAGAAGTCGCTGACTTCTTCAAGTTTCTCAAGGGAAAAGATGGCAAAGACGGGAAGGATGGTCAGAGTGCTTTCGAGCAGTGGAAAGACATGATTGCCAGCGGTAGCGTGGACGACCCGCATAATCCCGGCGAGAAATGGCCCTCCGAAAACAACACGGTACAGGATTTCTGGCGTTTCCTGACCGGAGCCAGCGGAGAGGACGGACAGACACCGCATATAGGTGATAACGGCAACTGGTTCATTGGGAAAGAGGATACCGGTATCGGCGCACGTGGGCGTGACGGTCAGGATGGTAAAGACGGTAAAGACGGAACGAATGGTCGTGATGCTATACCGCCGACAGTCACCATTGGCGATAACGGCAACTGGTATATTAACGGAACGGATACAGGCAAGCCTGCTTTCGGTAAGGATGGCAAAGATGGAAAGGACGGAAAGGATGCCGTGCCTCCTACGGTCACCATCGGCGATAACGGCAACTGGTTTGTGGACGGAACGGATACCGGGAAAAAGGCCGTTGGGCAGGACGGGAAATCTCCCGAGGTTGCCATTGGCGATAACGGCAACTGGTATATAAATGGAACGGATACAGGTAAGCCCGCTTTCGGTAAGGATGGCAAAGATGGAAAGGACGGAAAGGATGGAGCTAACGGAGCCAACGGTAAAAGTGCCTACGAGCTTTGGAAAGAGTATATCTCGTCCGGTGATGTGGACAACCCGCATAATCCTGACCAAAAATGGCCGGCGGACCGGAACAAGCAGACTGATTTCTGGGATTTCCTGACCGGAAAATCCTCTGTTATCGAGATAGAAGTTGGAAAATACAATGTTATTCCTGAATACTGGAACTCTTCCCTGAAAGAGTATGTTGTACCTTCGGACGGTTCGGTTCTATTTACCGTGTATGACAAGACCGGCAAAAAGGTCACAGCCGGAGTAAAGGTGAGCGACTTACCCGGTGTATCTTCTACGGATGCATTTATCACAAACGAGGAAGGGCAGTTCAAGGTCACATGGGATAAATTGCCAGACAATAAGGGTTTATCAGAAAGGAAAGGAAGTGTGACTGTAACGGTTGATGGAACGCAGGAAACGAGTGCGGGCAACACGTTGGTGCCGAATAGGATCAATGTTAGAGCTATCATTACAAGCGCATATCTGTCTAATTATTCTAATACGTCGATAGATATTTATAGGACACTAAATGTATATTACAGCTTCGAGCGTCAAGTGGATGGAGAATGGGATAAGTATCCGACGTCCATTACTACTCCTTATAATAGTATGGAATCGGCCAGGGTTAAAGATATAAACCGGCCTGTCAACGAAGGAAATGTGGACAAAGATCAGTTAGTCCGCTATAGCAATGGAAACTCATATCTCTACATCATTCGTCCGTTGGTTTTGACAGAGACGGAGAAGGCAAATGTGGCGAAGAATGATACTGTCGGCAAGTTGGCGAAATATGAATGGGACCAAACAGACAATTATGCGGCACTGTATTTTGGTGATGGTACGGGAAGTTATAATGACTATGGACAGACTGTATATTTGCAGGACAAGATACATGTCCCGGAAGTGTATCCGGCCCCATCTTTTAAAGAAAACAGTGTGTTTATTGAAATCAAGCAGGGTATTACCACCATGTGGGGAGAGATTGACACGGATAATTTACAGGATTTTTATAAAACATACGCTTACCCGACAGGGCAAGATAAATTTACAAAAGAGGAAGGAACCAATGTTTGGAAACATCCGGAAGGCAAGTTGCCGGCATCAGAGCTGGAAGAAAATCGGGCTGTATTTATAGAAATGCGTACTTTCATCAATGGAACGGGAGGAACTGTACATACCGGATCCAAGCCGTTGTCAACGGGAGGCAAGCGCTTTAAACTGACAAGCACTTATCCCAATAACTGGATTGGTCTGGATATCAGACGACGGACAGAAAGCACTGATAAAATAACATATAATATATCTAACGAGTACCGTGGGCGTTACGCTTACTATCTGTTAAAAGAGGAAGATAAGTACTATTTAGTTGATTTTGCGGACTGGTCCAAGCGGATGCCCTTGCCAATCAAGGATTGTCCTGTCGACTGGATGAATTGATTTATTTATTGGATAATTGAATATGAAGAAAAAAATAACGATATGCTTTGTGTGTCTCTCCTTGCTGTTGGTCTCTCTGGCGGTGAGAGGACAGGACACGAAAACGACCCGTCGTGTGCCTCTCCAGGCAGAGGTGACGCATGACGGACTGTCAGAAAAGGAATCAAAAGCCTGGGAGATCGGTCTCGGCGGTTCGCTGATAAACTGGAGTCGGGTGTCAGTCACTGGTTTCCGGAGTACGCCGGACAACTACTTTTATAACCTGAAAGCGAATCATCTGATGGGAGGGGCAAACTTGTACATCGCACGGGAATTGAACCGGTGGTTTTACCTGGATTTGCAGGGAAGCGTCGGTTTGACGAAAAACAACAACCGTACCGCAGGTGATGACAGGAAACGTGATTTACTGTACATGGGGGGACTGGGGCTACAATTCCGCTTTACTCCCCTGCTCAGATCCCAATGGGTTGAACCTTATCTCAGGGTAGGTGTGAACTATCTGCATAAAGACTTTGCTTCCGTATATGGCGGCAACTTTGAGGATGATCCAACCGGACAGGCATATTGGGAGTCTTCCGACATCTGGAATCCTGACGGGCGTTCATCCGACAAAAACTCGTTTGTTCCCCTGTCTTTCGGGGCGGGTGTGAAAGCCTGGTTAAGCAACTCGTTCGGGCTGGGGTTACAAGGTGAATACCTTCTGCCCGTGCAGAAGGGGCTTCCCCACTTCGTTCAGGTTTCTGCCAGTGTCATCTGGCGTATTGGCGGAAAGAGCAAACATGCGGCTCCGGTGGTACGATATGTGGAGATAGAGAAACCCGTGGAAAGAATCGTCGAGCGGGTGGTTGAGAAAAAGGTGGAGGTTCCGGCCATTATTGACACTATGGCGTGTGATCTCTTGGAGAATATCCATTTTGAATTTGACAGGGATGTCATAACAGCCACTTCGGAAAGAACGCTTGACAGGCTGGCAGAGCTACTGAAAAGCTATCCGGACAGCCGTTTCCTTATCACGGGCTACACGGACGCCAAAGGAAGCGACTCCTATAACTTGACCCTTTCCGCACGGCGTGCTGAAAAGGTGCATGCCGCCCTGATCGGGCGTGGAGTTCCCGCCCGGATGATTAAATGGCGTGGCGTGGGTAAGCGTGCGGCCATTATCTCCGCCACTGCTGCGGACAATATCCGTGAAGGGGACAGAAAAGTCCTGCTGGAACGGGTTACCAACATGGATTATTGGAATGCCCTGGATAGCAAATAACCCGAATGTTCAGATAGTGATGAAAATGGATTGAAACAGTGCGGGAATCTCATCCGCATCATTCTATTCCCAGGTCAGGAGGAGTAATACGGGGCATTTCTCCGCCAGGCCTGGGAATTTTACTTTACATGACTGGATGGACGTGCAACAGGTTTAGATGATTATCGAGAATGATTAATAAGCATAAAACCGCTTATGCTATGATTGTATTGCTGCAAAATTATAAATATAATTGTCCATGTTTTTGCATTGCTAATAAACAGATCGACACTGTTTTTCATGGGGAAGCAGGCAGAATGATCGCTCATGATAATACTTGTGATTCACATGAATGGAAAAAACTTGTGTCTTTGTAGTTTAACAATCAAAATATTAAAACTTATGAATACTCTTCTTTTGAATGCCACTTCTTCCAAAAGAAAAAGAATCACTTCTGAAGGTCATCCATACAGCCAGTTTCTTTGCATTAAAGAGCTAAAATGACAAAAAAAAGAGCTGGAATGAAAACATGTGTTTTTGAATAAATTTCGATTTTTGCAAAATAATTAAAAATTAAACCTTATGAT
>ERZ791671.1057-NODE-1057-length-11771-cov-3.23344_pt1 | contig 11771 bp, 9 predicted proteins | sample MGYA00510052_ERZ791671 | MGnify/ENA primary metagenome ERZ791671 (study PRJEB30046, sample SAMN00715231) | human gut metagenome | study: EMG produced TPA metagenomics assembly of the A metagenome-wide association study of gut microbiota in type 2... | reverse complement strand
ATCCGCATTCATAGATCCAAAACTGGAGTTCAGCTTCAGTTCCATGGAATTATCTCCGATATTGATAATCAGAGGCTTCTTGTCATTTTCACGGATCAGTATGGTGGCCCGCTCAATACAGTCCAGGAATTCCTTCTTGTTCACAGATACCTTTGTCTCATAATCGCTGGAAAGCATCTGGCTGATCCTGAAATATTCCCCCTCAATCAGACGGGATACTACGATGGTATTGTCAAATTCAAAGAGGATATGGTTTGTGCTGAAATAAATCAGCACCTCTTTTTCATTATCACCGCCTAATATTTTGCTGACCTCGCTTAAGGTCTTTCCAGGTACGATTACCTTTGTGTCCTCATAATGGTCTTTTAAACGTACTTTGCGGATGGAAATTCTGTGTCCGTCCAGAGATACCACTTTCAGCTGGTTTTCATTGACTTCAAACAGCTCCCCGGCCATCATCTTATTGCTGTCATTTGGTGAGATGGAGAAGATGGTCTGCTGGATAACCTCCTTTAAGGTGAACTGGGAGAGACAGATATACTTATCTTTTTCTATATAGGGAAGGTATGCAAATTCTTCCCCGTCCCGTCCCTGTATATTGAACACGGAGTTTTCACAGCTGATGGTTGTGTTGAACTTGTCATCTGATTCAATGGTAACGGATGCATTTTCACTGGAAAGCCTTCTGGTGATTTCAGAGAAAAGCTTGGCATCCAGCGCGATCTTGCCGTGTTCCAGTATGTCTCCCTCAACCCTTGTCTCGATTCCTAATTCCATATCATTGCCTGTAAGCTTGATTTCGTTGGTGCTGGCGTCAATGAGTATGCATTCAAGAATGGACATGGTGGTTTTGGAAGGTACAGCTTTCATTACAATATTAATTCCATTAACAATGGCGTCTTTTTGAAATCTTAACTTCATAATGTTGATAACTTCCTTTCAGAGTAATTGTGTGCCCGGTGTGTCATCTGTGAGTGAAGATATAGATAATTTTCGTAGAAACCGTAGTAGGGGCTGTGGGTTTGTGCAAAACTGTCTGAAGTCCTTGATAATTAAGGACAAGCACCTGTGGAGCAGGATGTGGAAACCATCCACTTTCATGAGGGAAAACTTAAAGTTTATCCACAGGTGGTTAAAAGTCATTCACAAGCCCTTCAGAAAAGATCAGTTATCAACAGCCCGTCCACATGGATTCCACTTCCTATTGTGGATTGATCTTCTTTTTCAGTATCTCTATGGTATTTCTCAACGTGTCATCCTTTGCCATGTCGCCGGTTATCTTCTCAGCGCCATGTATGATGGTGGTATGGTCCCTTCCTCCCAGGTAGCGTCCGATGGTCTGGAGAGGAGTGGCCGTCATATCCCTGCACAGGTACATGACGATCTGTCTTGGGTATACGATTTCCTTATTACGTTTCTGGGATGAAATATCCAGGGGGGTAAGGCCGAAATGATCGGAAACCACCTGGATAATCAGGTCAGGGGTCACTTCCCTCTGGGCATTGGGGGAAATGATGTCCTTTAATGCTTCCTCGGCCAGTTCCAGGGTGATGTCGCACTTGTTAAGCCTTGATAACGCAACGATTTTTGTCAGGGCTCCCTCCAGCTCACGGATATTGGATTTGATATTGGTAGCGATGTATTTGATTACCTCGTTATCTATATTATATCCTTCCATCTCCTCCTTTTTGCGCAGAATCGCCATTCTTGTCTCATAATCAGGAGACTGGATGTCCACGGTCAGGCCCCATTCAAAGCGGGATCGGAGACGTTCCTCCAGGGTCTCAATTTCTTTCGGCGGTTTATCTGAGGATATGATAATCTGTTTCTTTGATTCATATAATGTGTTAAAGGTATGGAAAAATTCCTCCTGTGTGCTTTCCTTACCTATGATGAACTGGATATCGTCGATGAGAAGGACATCGTTGTTCCTGTATTTTTCCCTGAATTCCGTGGTGGTTATGTTGTTCTTATTACGGATAGCGTCAATCAGCTCGTTGGTAAAGGTTTCCGAGGTGACGTACAGTATCTTGGATTTTGCGTTGTTCTTTAATATGAAGTGGGCGATGGCGTGCATCAGATGGGTTTTGCCAAGTCCCACGCCTCCATATATAAAGAGAGGATTGTATATCTCACCTGGGGATTCAGCCACAGCAAGGGCGGCTGCATGGGCCAGGTTGTTATTTCCGCCTACAACAAAGGTATCAAAGGTATACTTGGGATTTAAGTTAGCACTCTGTATGACATCGGGGCTGACAGATGCCTTGTTGTTTTTAATCAGCTGGGGCGCAGCCGGTTCCTCCGCCTCCACGATTTGCTCCTTAACTTTGAAATCCACCTCGCATTCCTTTTCAAGGAATTCCGAGATGGTTACCTTTAATAAAAATCCATATTTTTTATTTACATATTGTAAAAAGGTCTGTTCGGGAACAATGATGGTTACTGTGTTGTCTTTAAAAGAGTGCGGCTTTAAGGGTTCCAGCCAGGTACTGTAGGAGATATTGGATATTTCATGTTCTTCTTTTAAAGTAAGTAAGATTTTGTCCCAGTTTTCTTTGATTTTTTCGATCATTTTTTGTCTCCTAAAACTGTATTGCAGAATTGCCCAATCTAAATCTATTGTATACTAAAGTAAAAATTTTTTCAATGACAAGTGTAAAATATTGTGGATAACTTTGTGAATTGGGGGTGGATGCCCTGTGTAAGCAGTGTGGAAAGATCTTTTGTCCACAAAAATCGTGAAAAAGTTAACTGGAGTTTTACACATGGTGGAAATATTCATAAATTCTGGATTTTTTAGATCGGGCTGGGGAAAAAGCAGGCATTATCCCATACTTATCCACAACTTATCCACATTTTGTGGATAATGTTATGTTAATCTGGGATCCCATGTGAAAATAGTCTTGCATAGAAAGGGAAACATAAGCCTGAAATATTGACGCTGATGTGATTTTTACTTATAATTACGTTGTAGCATTGCATTGTATCTTTATCATAAGAACAGTAGCAGGAGGAAAAAATGAATACTTTATCCAAAACCCGTGACCTGGTATTGGCAGCAGGCATTGCAGCCATTATCGTAATCATGGCATTTGTGCCATTCTTAGGGTATATTCCGCTTGGATTCATGAATGCGACCACCGTTCATATCCCTGTGATTATCGGAGCCATTATTCTGGGACCGAAATACGGGGCATTCCTGGGGTTGACATTCGGTCTGACCAGTTTGTGGAAGAACACCTTCATGCCAAATCCCACGTCCTTTGTGTTTTCACCCTTTGTTACCATGGGACAGTTTCACGGAAATCTGGGAAGCCTGGTTATCTGCCTGGTTCCAAGAATACTGATTGGGGTTGTGGCCTATTATGTATACCGTCTGTTTATGAGAACGCTTAAGAACAGGAGGAATAAGCAGGGGACCGCATTGTTTGCGGCAGGCGTGGTCGGCTCCCTGACCAACACCCTTCTGGTTATGAACCTGATTTATTTTTTGTTTGGGGATCAGTATGCGTCCGCTGCCAGCTGGACAGCCAAATGGGTATATGGAGTAATATTGGGAATTATCGGTATGCAGGGAGTGCCGGAAGCCCTGGTGGCCGGAATTATTGTGACGGCTGTAGCCGGAATCCTGCTGAAGCTGACGCCTGACATCAGAGGATAGCAGCGTATAGGAAGGAAAACGGATTTATACTAAATATAGTAATGTAGTTTTGCAATGCACACATTTTGTTGGGACAGTCTTTGGGACTGTCCTTTTTTGCCGGTTTTTTGTTGATTTTTTGAGAAAATCCGCTTGACGAAGGCGGATTTCTTCTATATAATTGAGAAGATGTTTAATTATACTAGTCTAAATGTGTGTTTTCACATTGCCACATAATTTTGATAGGAGGTGCCCGGATATGAAGATGACATTTCAGCCCAAGAAGAGACAGAGAGCGAAAGTTCATGGCTTTAGAGCAAGAATGAAGACTGCAGGCGGTAGAAAAGTTATTGCTGCCAGAAGAGCTAAAGGTAGAGCAAAATTATCTGCTTAATTGTTTCAAGCTTAAAGCAAAAGAACTACGGGCCACAGCATCATGTGGCCTTTTCTTTTCTTACCTTCCCGGAAAAAGGGGAGTGTTTTGACAACCTGATTGTAAGGAGTTTCGGATGAAACGATTTCCTTCCGTTAAGAAGAACAGTGAGTTCCAGGTGATATACAGGAATGGAACTTCCTATGCGAACAGACTGCTGGTGATGTATGTGATGAAAACCGGGGAAGATGAAAACCGCATTGGCATATCTGTGAGCAAAAAAGTGGGCAACAGTGTTGTCCGCCATCATATAACAAGGCTTTTAAGAGAGATTTTCCGTTTAAACAATAATAGAATAAAGACTGGGTTAAACATCATCCTGGTAGCCAGAGGCGCTGCCAGACAATCGGATTACAAACATTTGGAGGGTGCTTACCTGCACCTGTGCGGACTGCATCACATTTTAAAAGAATCGAAGTGAAGTGATTATGGCAAGATGTCTGATTTTGTTGGTAAGGGGATACCAGAAGTTTCTGTCGCCCCTTAAAGTAAGAACTCACTGTATTTACACACCTACATGCTCTCAATACGCCATTGAAGCATTAAAAAAGTATGGTGCGTTAAAGGGTACATGGTTGGCCTGCAAGAGGATACTCCGGTGTCACCCATTTGCAGAAGGCGGTTATGATCCAGTTCCGTAGATCGAAGGAGGTAGTGTATTGAACAGTATAGCTGGCGCAGTATTATTGACAAAAACAGGAGGTATTCTGGGGCCGATAGCTGATATCCTGGGGTGGATCATGGACTTATTGTTCCGTTTTACCAGTACCTTCGGAATATTAAATATCGGTTTATGTATCATTTTATTTACCCTGGTAACCAAGGTGCTGATGATACCTCTTACCATTAAGCAGCAGAAATCATCAAAACTCATGGCAGTCATGCAGCCCGAAATTACAGCAATTCAGAAGAAGTACAAGGGCAAGGAAAGTGACCAGAAGTACGCCATGATGATGCAGACTGAAATCAAGGCGGTTTATGAGAAGTACGGCACATCCATGACAGGCGGATGTCTTCCTCTTCTGATCCAGATGCCTATTATTTTCGCGTTGTACCGCGTCATATACAATATTCCTGCATATGTACAGTCCGTAAGGGTATATTATGAAGCAGTGGTAAGCAAGCTTCCCAGCGGATATGAAGCTTCCCAGGCATTTACAGACCTGGCACAGGCCCACAAGATGGTGGGTGAGAGATTTGACTATACCAATGTAAACACAGTCATTGATTTATTATATAAGCTGACAGGACAGCAGTGGGATTCACTGGTCAATGCCTTTTCTTCCGTGGGACAGGCAGTTACGGAAACCGGCGTGAGAGTGGTGGATGCCATTGAGAATATGCAGAACTTCTTTGGTCTGAATATTGCATACACACCCCTGCAGGTTATCATGAACTATTTTAATAAGGTTGACAACACCACTCTGATGACTGCCTTTGCAGCACTGTGCATTCCGCTGTTAGCAGGTTTAAGCCAGTGGTACAGCACCAAGCTGATGACAGCCAACCAGCCCCAGCAGTCTGAAGATGCTCCGGGCGCAAACATGATGAAGAGCATGAATGTGACCATGCCTTTAATGTCCGTATTCTTCTGTTTCTCATTTGCATCCGGTATCGGACTTTACTGGGTTGCACAGAGTGTATTTACCATTATCCAGCAGGTGGGAATCAATTCTTATCTTAATAAGGTTGACATTGACGACCTGGTTCAGAAGAACATTGAAAAGACGAACAAGAAGCGCGCAAAGAAAGGCCTTCCTCCTACAAAAGTGGGCAATGTAGACGAGATGCTCAAGAAGATTGAGGCAAAGGAAGAAAAGGCAGAGCAGGCCCAGATGGCTAAGATCGCTAAGACCAAGTCTATTGTTGAGGAGTCTACCAAGTACTATAATGATAATGCCAAGCCCGGAAGTCTGGCGGCTAAGGCTAACATGGTTTCCAAGTATAATGAGAAGCATGAGAAGGGTAAAAAGTAGGAGGGTTTTGTATGGATATGATTACAGTTACTGCCAAGACAGTGGACGAAGCAGTTACAAAGGCGTTAATCGAACTTGAAACCACCAGCGACAAACTGGAATATGAAGTAGTTGATAAAGGAAGTACAGGATTCCTTGGTATCGGCGCAAAACCTGCCATTATTCGTGCTAAGAAAAAAGAGTCCATTGAGGATAAGGCCATGGATTTCCTGTCTCAGATTTTTGGGGCAATGAATATGCAGGTGAATATTACAGCTGCATATAACCAGGAGGAGCAGGAGCTGTCCTTAAACCTGGAAGGCGAGGACATGGGGATCCTCATTGGCAAGAGGGGGCAGACCCTGGATTCTCTCCAGTATCTGGTGAGCCTGATTGTGAACAAGGGAACAGAAGGATATCTCAGGGTGAAGCTGGATACTGAGAATTACCGTGAGAGAAGGAAGGAAACCCTGGAGACCCTGGCTAAGAACATTGCCTATAAGGTTAAGAGAACCAAGAGACCGGTATCCCTTGAACCTATGAATCCTTATGAGAGAAGAATCATTCATGCGGCTCTTCAGAATGATAAGTATGTTACCACCAGAAGCGAAGGGGAAGAGCCCTTCCGCCATGTGGTGATTGCCCTTAAGAAGGAGGCAGCGTCCGGCGACCGTAAAGGACGCTATGACAGAAATAAAGGGGGACGTTTTGAGCGTTCCGACCGTTCCGGCGGATATAGGAATAACCGCCGCACCAATGGAAACAGTGCATCTCAGACAGGTTCAGATGCATCAGCAGAGACTGCTGCCGGTGAAGAAGAATAAGCCCATCCGTGGTTGATCGGATGCAGGCAGTAATGAAACAGGTTAAGAGGCTGTTGCTGAAGCGACGGCCTTTTTGCTCTATTGTGAGGAGAGCCTATGAAGACAGATACGATAGCGGCTATAGCTACAGGTATGAGCAATTCAGGAATCGGAATCGTGAGAATCAGCGGAGAGCAGGCGTTTTCCGTGATTGATTCCATATTCCGGAACAGAAAGGGGGAGAGGGTCAGACTGAGCCTTTCCCAGTCCCACACAGTCCATTATGGGTATATATATGACGGTGATGAGAAGGTGGACGAGGCCCTGGTCATTATCATGAAGGGGCCACACAGCTATACGGCTGAGGATACGGTGGAGATTGACTGCCACGGGGGAGTGCTTATGGTCAGGCGGATTCTGGAGACTGTTCTTCACGCAGGGGCCAGAACAGCGGAACCGGGAGAGTTTACAAAGAGGGCTTTCTTAAATGGAAGGCTGGATTTGTCCCAGGCCGAGGCGGTGGCAGATGTGATTCACGCCACCAATGAATATGCATTAAAAAGCTCTGTGAGCCAGCTGAGCGGTTCAGTGTCCGCTAAAATTAAGGAACTGCGCAGCCGGATACTGTATCAGATAGCTTTTATCGAATCAGCTCTGGATGATCCGGAACATATATCACTGGATGGATATGGGAGCCGGCTGATGGATGATCTGGTGCCTATGATTGGTGAGGTGAGGAAGCTGCTCCTGTCTGCGGATGACGGAAGGGTTATGTCCGAAGGGGTAAAGACAGTTATACTGGGTAAGCCCAATGCAGGTAAATCCTCTCTGATGAATGTGCTTTTGGGAGAGGAGAGGGCCATTGTTACTGAAATTGCGGGAACTACCAGGGATACCCTGGAAGAGCATATTTATTTGCAGGGAATCAGTCTTAATGTGGTGGATACGGCGGGAATCAGGGATACAGAGGATGTGGTGGAGAAAATCGGTGTGGACCGGGCGATGAAAGCAGCCAGGGACGCTGATTTAATTATCTATGTGGTGGATGGTTCCAGGCCCTTGGATGAAAGCGACAGGGAAATAATAGAATTTATCCGGGACAGAAAAACCATTGTATTGCTGAACAAATCGGATTTGGATTTGGAAGTGGGTACGGCCGAGCTGGAACAGATTTGCGGACATAAGGTGCTCCCTGTTTCTGCTAAAGAAGAACAGGGAATCGAGCTGCTGGAGCAGGAAATCAAGAAGCTCTTTTATCACGGCGACCTGTCTTTTAACGACCAGGTTTATATTACAAATGCGCGTCATAAGGAAGCCCTGGAGCAGTGTCTGGAGAGTCTGCTGATGGTAAAGGGAAGCGTTGAGGACAGCATGCCAGAGGATTTTTATTCCATTGACCTGATGAATGCATATGAACAGCTGGGTTTCATTATCGGGGAGGCAGTGGATGATGATGTTGTCAATGAGATATTTGCAAAATTCTGTATGGGTAAATAGGGAAATTTAATATGGAAGAGGAACGCGGAATGATACCTTATTTAGAAGAAACATACGATGTGGTGATTGTCGGTGCCGGTCATGCAGGATGTGAGGCCGCTCTGGCCAGTGCAAGGCTGGGTATGGAAACGATTATGTTTACTGTCAGCGTGGACAGCATAGCGCTGATGCCCTGTAACCCTAACATAGGAGGAAGCTCCAAGGGGCATCTGGTCAGGGAGTTAGATGCGCTGGGCGGAGAGATGGGGAAGAATATAGACAAGACCTTCATACAGTCCAAGATGCTTAATGAATCCAAGGGACCGGCTGTTCATTCCCTGCGGGCTCAGGCTGATAAGCAGGATTACAGCAGGCATATGAGAAGGACCCTGGAAAACACAGATCATCTTACCATACGTCAGGCGGAAGTGTCTGAAATTATGGCGGAGGATGGTAAAATCAGGGGAGTAAAGACATTTTCCGGCGCAGTGTATTACGCAAAGGCTGTGATACTGTGTACGGGAACGTATCTGAAAGCCAGGTGTATCTATGGGGATGTGAGCAATCCTACAGGGCCTAACGGCCTTCAGGCAGCCAACCATCTTACGGATTCTTTGAGGGAACATGGAATTGAGATGTTCCGGTTCAAGACAGGGACGCCGGCCAGGGTGGATAAAAAAAGCATTGATTTTTCTAAAATGGAAGAGCAGTTTGGGGATCCCAGGGTTGTGCCGTTTTCATTTTCAACAAATCCGGATGAAATCCAGAAAGACCAGGTTTCCTGCTGGCTGACGTATACCAATGAAAATACCCATCGTATCATCAAGGATAATCTGGACCGTTCACCTCTGTTTTCAGGGGCCATTGAGGGAACCGGACCAAGGTATTGTCCTTCCATTGAGGATAAGGTGGTTAAATTCCCGGATAAGAACCGTCATCAGGTATTTGTGGAGCCGGAGGGCCTTTACACCAATGAGATGTATCTGGGAGGCATGAGCAGTTCACTGCCGGAGGATGTACAGTATGCAATGTACCGTACGGTTCCGGGACTTGAAAAGGTAAAGATAGTGAGAAATGCCTATGCCATTGAATATGACTGTATTAACGCTCTTCAGCTTAAGCCGACTCTGGAGTTTAAGAAGATTTCCGGTCTGTTTGCAGGCGGGCAGTTTAACGGAAGCTCAGGGTATGAGGAGGCGGCCGTCCAGGGGTTCATGGCTGGTGTGAATGCAGTAATGAAGATACGTGGACAGGAGGCTGTGGTTCTGGACCGTTCACAGGCATATATAGGGGTTCTGATTGATGATCTGGTAACAAAGGAAAACCATGAACCTTACCGGATGATGACTTCCAGGGCAGAGTACAGGCTTTTGCTGCGCCAGGACAATGCAGATATAAGACTCAGAAAAATCGGTCATGAAATCGGCCTGGTAAGTGATGAAGAGTATGAACATCTTTTAAGGAAGATGGATGATATACAGTCAGAGATCAAACGGCTGGAAAAGACTGTTATAGGTGTGAGTAATCGGGGGCAAATGTTTTTGGAGAAATATGGAAGCACCTTATTGAAGTCCGGAATAACGCTGGCAGAGCTGGTCAAGAGGCCGGAATTGGATTATGTTAAACTGGCGGAACTGGATGAAGGCAGGCCTGAACTTCCTGATGATGTCACAGAACAGGTTAATATTGAGATTAAGTATGAAGGGTATATAAAGCGTCAGATGCAGCAGGTGGCACAGTTTAAGAAGCTGGAGGATAAGAAGCTGCCGGAGGACTTTGACTATTCAGAGGTAAACAGCCTTCGCAGGGAGGCAGTTCAGAAGCTGAACAAAGTGCAGCCGGCAACCATTGGACAGGCATCCCGTATATCAGGTGTATCACCGGCGGACATATCTGTTCTGCTGGTGCATTTTACAAGAAAGCAGTGAGAGGGTCTGATATGACAGATACATTTAGACAGCAGATGGACCGGGAGCTTGGCCTTCTGGGGATAAAATTAAGTGAGAAGCAATTGGAGCAGTTTTTTACTTATTATGAAATGCTGGTGGAAAAGAATAAGGTTATGAACCTGACAGCCATAACAGATGAGACAGGCGTAGTATCCAAACATTTTGGTGACAGCCTGTCACTATTTAGGGTGTTGAAACGGGTGATGGATTCCGGTGATGGGTGTGACGGCAGCAGAGTGTATGAGGAAGAACTGTTGGAGGGAAAGTCGGTTATTGACGTAGGAACAGGCGCAGGATTTCCAGGTATACCCCTTAAAATAGCTTTTCCGGGAATAAAACTCACCTTGCTGGATTCCTTGAATAAGAGAGTTAAATTTCTGGAGGAAGTCTGTGATGCATTGGAATTAAAAAACGTGGAATTTATTCATGGGAGAGCTGAGGATATAGGAAGGCAGAAAGAGCACAGGGAAATGTATGATTTGTGCGTGTCCAGGGCTGTGGCAAATTTGGCTTCTCTGTCTGAGTATTGTATGCCCTTTGTGAAGATTGGCGGTTTCTTTGTTCCTTATAAATCCGGCGAGATAGAAGATGAGCTGAAGTCTGCCGGCAGGGCGGTTGGAATATTGGGAGGAGAACTAGAATTTGTAGATAAATTTATGCTGCCCGGTACAGATGCTTCCAGATCTTTGGTGGTAATAAAGAAGGTGAAAGGGATTTCTAAAAAGTATCCAAGGAAGGCAGGAATGCCAACTAAGGAGCCTTTGGGATAGAAGTGGATGTGGGAATGTTTCACGTGAAACATTCCCTTTTTTCTTGACTGAATTTATTATTGTTATAAGCATGTATAGATTTAATTGTTTTTAATTTTAAGTGTAATAAAAACTCATAGATATTTTTTTGTTATTATATAGGGAATGAAAAATTGAAAAGATGGAAGAGCGTATATGAAGTAATAGAATTTACTAAGTTATATGATGCATTAATTTATATAATTTATTAGGTGACAAAATGTGAGAAGGAACTTATTGCGTTAAATAATATAAGATGTTTTAGTCAGAATAATGAGTTATTCAGTATCATGGATTAGTCAGAGTAGTGAGTTATTCAGTATCATGGGTTAGTCAGAGTAGTGAGTTATTCAGTATCTTGGATTAGTCAGAATAATAGGTTAGTTAGTATAATTGTATAATTAACATAATGCATTAATCTATATGATTGGTTCCACATTACAATGAGTTATTGAGTATAATATATTGCGTAATATGATAGGACAGTCAACATAATACATTATTCATTATAATAAGTTATTCAGTATAATGCATTGGTTATATACTGAGTTATTCAGTATAATGCGTTGGGCATGTAATGTGTTATTTAATATAATGCATTGGGCTATGTAATGAGTTATTCAATATAATGCATTGGGCATGTAATGAGTTATTCAATATAATGCGTTGGGCATGTAATGAGTTATTCAATATAATGCATTGGGCATGTAATGAGTTATTCAATATA
>ERZ791671.1055-NODE-1055-length-11813-cov-2.39012_pt1 | contig 11813 bp, 10 predicted proteins | sample MGYA00510052_ERZ791671 | MGnify/ENA primary metagenome ERZ791671 (study PRJEB30046, sample SAMN00715231) | human gut metagenome | study: EMG produced TPA metagenomics assembly of the A metagenome-wide association study of gut microbiota in type 2... | reverse complement strand
GGTCATGCCATAAAACAGGGCGTGGGCGATACCGCCGTTGTAATCCGGATGGGCAGATACAGAAACAATACCCGGGGATATAATGATATTTAAAATCGTCTCCTCCAGCTCCCGGCTGATCACTCCTTTTGCGGCATCCTCCATGGCCTTCTCCGCCTTCTCCAGCATAGGATAAAAGCACATACTGCCTGCTGTAATTCCCAGAGCACTGCCATAATCCAGGGCTTCCCCGGCCTTGGCAGACCAGGCGGACTCCACGTGCTTTGCCATAGCGTCTCCGATGCCTGCCCAGAGGTAACGCACCGGCGCCGCCAGGGTCAGCTTGGGGTTGATAAAGCAGTGTACAGGAACATTTTTCAGCTTGAGAATCTCCCGGAAGGATCCGTCCTCATGGTAGAGGATGCTGATCTGCGTGATAGGCGCACAGTTTGAGGCAATGGAGGGTATTGTGTAGACCGGCTTACTCAGCCTGTCACCCACCACTTTTACCGTGTCAATACACTTGCCTCCTCCCACAGCCAGGATTACATCCGCCTCCTGGACTGCTGGTTCCCTCTCCAGCCGCTTCACATTTTCCCAAGTTGCGTCCTTTCCGTAAACCACCGCCCCTGTCACAATAATCTCTGCCTGCTCCAAGGACGGGAGCACATAATCTTTTGAAGCCTCCCATGCCTGTTTGCCGCATATAACGGCCGCCTTCCTCCCCCTGCCTATACGCTCCGGAAAAGTCCCAAAGGCATCCTCGCCCATCGTAAACTGGGGGAGATAAATGGAATGATATTGATTCATGGTCTTTTCACCTTTCTTGTTTCAGTTCATCTGTTCCCGCTTGGGATCCAATACCGCCAGATCGTAACCGCGGCTCTCATGTGAGTGGGCTGCCAGTACCCAAAAATAAGCATTCCGTGTCCCCGGGGAAGCCACCGTAGGATGATAGCCCCTGGGTGCCAGCACCATGCTTCCGCTCTTCACCGGATGTGCAACGATATTGTCTACATCCCCCGGGGCGGTGTAGCTTAGGTGCAGCCCAAAATGAGGCTCATCCATGTCAAAATAGCAGTAAATCTCCTCTAAGTCTGCCTCATGCTGGTGGGGCGGCCAACTGGTCCAGGCACCGTTGCCTCCCCAGGTCAGCCCGGCAATCAGGCGGGAAGCCTGAATCTCCTGGTTGAGCGTCATAAAAACCTCTCTCTGCCCCACGCCCTTTCCGTGAATCTGATGAATCTCACCCAAAGGCAGATGCAGATTAAAAGCACGGAAAAACGGTGTTCCATAGCCCTCATCCACGGAGGCCCCGATGTAAAAAACACAGTCTGCCTCTGCCTCGATGGCCACACTGTTTCCTCCCGCCGTGTAGAAGGAGTCAAGCCGGCCGCAGTGATATTGATGGCCAGCCAGCTCCAGTCCAGCCGCTCCCTTAATGCATACACCGTTCATCTCCTCGCCGCCAGGCTTCAGTTCATAACGCTGGCCTGCCGCCAGGTTCAGCCGGTACATTACCGCCACTTGACAGTCCTCCCTGCCAGGTACGATCACTTTATGAAATCCATATTCCTCAGGGGAAACGATTTTCCACTTTTCCATCCGTTCCCTTGTCACAACTCCCTGTACCATAATCAAACCTCCTTAGGTGAGAAACGTACAAAACCATTCTGAAAAGACACACAGAAAAAATACTCCTACATAGCCAACCAAAAATGGAATCTCCGCCTTTGCGATCTCTCCCATCTTCAGCTTTGACACTGTGGCCGCCGAGTAGATGTTCACCGCTACCGGAGGCGTCATAGTTCCCACTACATTGGAAATACACACAATCATTCCAAAATGCACTACATTGATGCCCATGCTCTGAGCGATAGGCCACAATACCGGAACTAACAAAACAGCTATGGCTGTCCCCTCCATAAAGGTTCCGAAAATCAGAAGAATCACTGCTACCACCAGGCAGAACATTGTTGCATTTAAATTCATGCCAATCACCGTATCCACCAGGGCCTTGGAAGCGCCAGAGATTGTGAACACCCACGAGAAGGCTGTGGACGCAGCGATGATGAACAGGATCATAGCAGAACTCTTGGCAGAGTCCTTGATGATTTGGATTGTATCCGGCAGATTCAGCTCACGGTAGATAAAAGCTCCGGCAATAGCTGCCCATACAACAGCCACCGCAGCGCTTTCCGTGGCAGTCAACATACCGGAATAGATTCCTCCCAGAATAATAATGGGTGTAAGCAGCGCTGGAATGGCGTCCAGAAAAACCTTCACCACCTCGGCGGGGGTGCGCTTCACATTCTGTTTCGGCCACTTTTCCTTATGGGCAAACCACAGTACCTCCACCATCAGTACCAGCATAATCACAATACCAATCATCATCCCCTGCTTGAACATATTTCCAACAGAGGCACCGGTCAGCGTACAGTAAATCACCATTATAATAGATGGCGGGATGATGGGCCCAAGCCCACCGGACACTACCAGAAGTCCTGCGGTCCGCGGCCCTGGATAACCCTTTTTGATCATATCCCCGTAGAGCATGGTTCCGATGGCAATGACCGTTGCAGGGGCTGATCCAGATAAGGCAGCAAAGAATGCACAGGCCAGTACCAGCGCCAGGCTCATACCGCCTCTCACGTTGCCCACCAGGCAGTCCGCAAAATCTACAATCCGCCTGGAAATCCCCCCCTTCGTCATAAGATTGCCAGCCAGTACAAAAAATGCAATGGCCATGATAGAGCTGGACTGCAGCCCGCCAAAGATCCTTTGGGCGATAGCCGTGGAGGAGGCCGGAAGGCCCCCGAACACCACGGCCGCCAGAGAGGCCACACTCAAGGAGATGGACACCGGTACCCCGATTACCAGGCAAAGAATAAAAATCAAAAATAAAATCAATCCTGCATTCATGTCCTGTTTCCCTCTTTCTTTCCGAATTCTGCAATCTGCTGTACCAGCGTAATGGTCTGAATGACGAAGATAAGTCCGAAGGCCAGTACCAGCGAGAAATACATCAGAGACATGGGAAGCTTCATCACAGGCGTAGTTTGGCCGGCTTGAAGCTGCTTTAAGACCAGGGCCCCTCCCGCTTTAATCATGATAAAAGCAAATCCCACCAGAATCACCTGCCGGATAAGATCCACAATCTTGCGGGCCACACCGTGTAGTTTGTCCACCACGGCAGTCACCGCTACCTGGGTGCCATCTCTTAGACCCACCTCTGTTCCCAGCAGTGCCATATAGGTCATGCTGTATATGGCTATCTCTTCTGTCCAGGGCATGGAGGCCTGGATAAAATTCCGATTCAGCACAGAAATGAAATAGGAAGCGACCATGGCCACAAAAGCAGCGACCATGACTGCATACTCTGCCGATGTAACGCATGACAGAAGCTTTTTCATAAATTTCATACGAATCCTCTCCTCTGTTTCTACTGTACCGCACTCTTGGCTGCGTCGACAGCTGCTGCCCATTTCTCGTCGTAGGAAGCACCATTCTTTTCCTGGGCCGCCTGATACTCTGCCTTTAATGCCTCGGTATCAATATCATAGAAGGTCACACCTGCACCCTCTAAATTTTCCACTGCCTCTGCATTAGCCTCATTCAGGTAGGTCCACTGGGCCTTGCACCCCTCCTGTACCGCATTGACAAAGGGCTCTCTCATATCTTCAGGAATCTTGTTCCAGGCATTGTCGCTCATACAGATCGGAATGTAGACAAAGCAGTGCTTTGTATTCGTGATTGAATTCACTCCTGCCTCATAATACTTATTAATCCAGCAGTTAGATACTGCATTCTCACAGGCATCAATGGTTCCCTGCTGAAGCGCTGTGAACTGCTCGGAGGCAGAGATGGCCACCGGATTAGCCCCAAAGGCAGTAAATGCCGCCAGCTGGCCCTCGTTCTGCATCACCCGGATTTTTACACCCTTAAAATCTGCCGGGGTCTGAATTGGTTTCTTAGAGAACACATCCCGAAATCCTGACTCTAAATAGCCAATGACGTGAAGGCCATGCTTTTCCGCCTCGGCAGAAATCAGATCTCCCAGCTCATTCTGCACCGCGTAATTAGCCTGGTCTGCGCTGTCCCAGAGAAAGGCCTGGTCTAAAATAGACATTTCTGGAATATAGTTGGCCAAAACCGAATTAGCGCAGGTAGCGATGTCCAGATCGCCCTGGATCGCCATATCCAGGGTATCTGCCTCTCCACCCAGAACGCCGCCTGCCTGGATGGTAAGCTGGATTTTTCCTTCCGTGGCCTCATTCACCAGCTCGGCAATCTTTTCTGCTCCCTTGTAATAATTCGACTGGGAATTATCCACCAATGCCATTGTGAAATTCAGAGATTCTTCATTGGCAGCAGCTTCCGTCCCGCTGTTTCCCGAAACGCTTCCCTTTGCCTCTGTTTGTCCGCTGCCGGACGAGCCGCAGGCCATAAGCCCAAGAGCTGTCAGTACCGCAATTCCTGATAATAAATACGTTCTTTTCAACACACTGATTTCCCTCCGTTTTCTAAATTGTTCTGTAAACAAAAAAATATATCCGACGAATGCAGTGTAGCACATCGGATATATTTTGTCGATATGTTGGATTTTGTTTCTATATTTGCAGATATTTATTGTGTATATTGTACAATATTTTTAAAAGTCGTTCGATGACTTTCCTGTCTTCTGCTGTTCAATCTCCTCAATAATCTTTCTTCGGGTACTGTTTAAGTGATCGATCATACTGTAACGGGCTCCACTGGCATCTCCCCGTTCGATAGACTCCGAAATCATATGATGGAATTTCACCGTCTGATTTGCCAGCTCGTCATTTGTGACCTTGCAGAACAGAGGGATTCCCTTGACTACAATCTCCATCAGCTTGCAGGCAATCTCATTCTTAGAACACCTGGCAATCTGAAGATGGAACTCTATATCCTTCTCATAATGGGATTCCTGCATCTGGATCTGCCAGCGCACCTCCGCCTCCAGCTCCATCAGTTTCCGGCAGTCCTCATAAGTCGCGTTGGTAGCTGCCAGGGCAGCGATATCCGGTTCCAGCATCAGCCTTACTTCTGAAAATTCCAGCGCTTTATTTGGCAGCTCTTCCGGCAAAAATGCTCCCAAAAGGTTTGGCGTCTCTCCCCCGCTGATCTCAATGGGCTTTTGCTTCTGCCTCAAAAGATAGGTGCCGCTGCCCTGAACAACCTCCACCAACCCTTCAAACCGCAGCAGTTTTACCGCGTCCCGGACAGTCCCTCTGCCAACCTCGCAGTATTCGGCCATCTGCAGCTCATTTGGAAGCCTATCGCCCGCCTTCATTTCATTCTCAATAATATACTGCCGTATCTTCACGGCCACCCGCTCCGAGAGCGTCTCTGTCTTTTGTCTCACCCAGACACCGCCTTTTTCCATCATGTTTTCTGTCAGTATACAATACCGCCGGGGTTCTGCAGGTGCAGGCACATTCAATCATCCAATCCCGCCATACACAATTCCCAGTATGAACACTATCACGGCCAGCGGCACATAGACATACCTGGCTAAAGGTCCGAAGAACTCTCCCAAAGGCTTTTTCCTGCCTTCCTCCAGTTCCTCCCGTATCTCCTTATATCCCAGAATATAATAAATGGATACAGCCCCCAGCACTGCGCCGAAGGGCACCACAATAATGGTGATGAAATCCATCCACGAACCCACCTTAGGCTCTGACTCCAGAAAAATACCCACTAACAGGGCAATGCCGCTGCACAGAGCCACGGCCGCTTTCCTGGGAAGCTTAAACCGGTTCTGCCATGACTCGCTTACGGCCTCAAACATATTAATTAAGCTGGTGATGCCCGCAAAAGCCACGGACAGGAAGAATATCACTGCGAACAGCCTTCCCATAGGCATCTGCCGGAAAATCTCAGGCAGGGTGATAAACATAAGGGGCGGGCCTGCGTTTGGTTCAATGCCGAATGCAAATACAGCAGGCATGATGGCAAGGGCAGCCATCATGGCAGCAGTACGGATGGATGCCTTGGGTATATCCTCTGTCTTGGCCAGATAGGTGCCGTACACAATCATTCCCGAGCCCGTGATGGACAGTGAGAAAAATGCCTGTCCCATTGCCATGACCCAGGTATCCACCTTTAATAAATCACTCCAGTCCGGGGCAAAGAGGAATTTATATCCTTCTGCCGCCCCCGGCAGGAAGGCCACACGGATGGCCAGTATTGCAAACAATACAAAAAAGGAAGGCATCAGGACCTTATTAATCTTCTCAATACCCTTGGTGGCACCAAACATAAGGATGCCGGCCGCAGTCACCACCACCAGGACATGCCAGGGAACACTTCCGAACTCACCTGTGGCCTGGCTGAAATAGGCCGCTGCATCCGCTGTAAGGATAGCCCCTGTTACAGATCCTGCCAGGGCTCTTACCACCCAGCCCACGATAATGGCATACCCAATGGCGATACCTAAAGAACCCAGAAGAGGAATCCAGCCCAGGAAATACCCCAGCCTGCCCTTTTCTATTTTTTTCCAGCAATATTCATAGGCGCCCAGGGTTCCGGTCCTGGCCCGGCGTCCAATGGCAAACTCAGCCGACAGCCCTACCAGGCCGAATAATACAATGAATAGAATATAGGGCACCAGAAACGCGCCGCCGCCGTATTGCCCTACGCGGTACGGAAACATCCAGATATTGCCCATTCCCACTGCGGAACCCACACAGGCCAGCACAAATCCCAGGCTGCTTCCAAAGCCGCCGTTCTGGTGCACGGCTGCCGGTGAGGAATCCGTTTTTTTCTGCTTGTTCATAACTTCTCCTTTATGACATACATTTAGACGGCCTGCGGTCCTGCATGAAAATGGAGCAGGACTGCCTGCAACGCCATCTTTAATATACTACCCCATTTACACCATTTAGTCAAAGTTTTAAAGCAAAAAAGCGGCAATTAGAAAAAACCGAAAAGCAATCCACTAATAACCGGCATCTGTTATAACACATCAACCACATCATAGCTGCTTCCGTTCCACACTGCCGGACGCACCTGCCTGGTCTTAAGCTGTTCCACAAAATCCTTCAGACAGTCTACCTTCTCCGGCAGCCATGTGGCATACTTTCCAATCTGGCCCATGGTGTGGGCATCACTGGCCCCTATGGTCTTAAGCCCTAATTCCCGGCAGTAAGAGAATGCCCTGCGGTTGGCCTCCAGGGCCGTACTGCCGTTTAACACCTCCGCCCCGTGGAGCCCTTTGACCGCGCGGAGATTTTCCTCCAGACCGCGGTTATTGTTCCGGAAAGGGTGGCAGGAGACACAGAAACCGCCGGCCTCATTTACATGGTTTATAAAATCCTGGGCATCCACCCGGCAGCCGGGATAATCTTCAATCCCCCACGCCGTGATATCCCCCTGAAGGGAAAAGAACTCAATACCCACAAAAATGGGAAAACCGGTCCTGTCTGAATACTCTGCCGCATATTCCCTGAGTCCCATGCTGTCATGGTCCGTGATGCAGACAGCGTCCAGCCCCCTGCCCCGCGCTGTGGTCACAATTTCCTCCAGACTTATTTTGCTGTCCGTTGAATAAGTACACTCATGAAGATGCATGTCAACCAGCATTTAGGTTCCTCCTATCTCTTGATAATTTTAAGCAGCCTGCCGTCCTCTGTCCATACCAGGCTCTCCAGATCCATGAATTCAGCCACAAACGGGCTGGCCGGCTTCCGGCAAAGGTCCAGGGGCGCGTCATTCTGGACCAGCTCGCCCTGGTCCATGATAGCGATACGGTCAGCCAGGATAATGGCCTCCTCCTGGTCGTGGGTGACGAACACCATGGTCAGCCCCAGGTCTTTCTGGAGCCGTTTCAATTCATAGCGCATCCTGGTGCGCAGGGCAGCGTCCAGGTTGCAGAAGGGTTCATCCAGAAGGCACAGCTTAGGCTCCACAATCAGCGCCCTGGCAAGAGCCACCCTCTGCTGCTGTCCTCCGCTGATTTCCTGGATATAGGCCGATGCATAATCTGCAAGTCCCACCATCTCAAGATAACGCATCCCCTTCTGCCGGGCCTGTTCCCGCTTCACTCCCCGGAATTTCAGGCCGTAAACCACATTCTGGAGCACTGTCATGTGGGGAAACAGGCTGTAGGACTGGAAGACGGTTGTCACAGGCCTCTGTTCCGGAGGGATACGGGTGATGTCCTGGCCATCCAGCCGCACGCTGCCGCTGTCCGGCTCCAGGAAGCCTCCTATCATATTGAGGGTCGTTGTCTTCCCGCACCCTGACGCCCCAAGGATGCACAGAAGCTGGCCCTGTTCCAGGGTAAGGGATAAATCCTGCACCACTTCCCTGCCGTCAAAGTGTTTTTTCAAATGGTCAAGTTCAAGATACACGTCGCTTACCTGCCTTCCATGTTATTAAATAAGCCATGCCTTCCACTGCCAGCACCACCAGGATGATGCTGGTGGCTATCAGGGAGGCCAAGGCGTAGTCTCCGGTATAAACCGCATCAAAAAGCTTGAACACTGCCAGCTTGCGGCCCGGATCTATGAGGAACAGGATGGCTCCGGCCGTAGTCATGCTGCTGGAAAAGTTATACACAAAACAGCTGAGAAAGGCCGGTCTGAGACCGGGCAGTATTACGGTCTTCAGCACCGACATCTGCCCCCCGCCCAGGTCCCGCACTGCTTTTTCCTGTGCTCTGGGCACCTGGGTCAGGGTGGCCGAACATATCTTTGTGGCCGTGGGAAGCTGCTTGAAAAGCATGTTGGAAATAACAATCAGGGCAGTGCCTGTCAGCTTTAAGGGCGGAGAATTAAAGGCCAGGATATAGCCGATTCCAAAGCAGGTTCCCGGCAGCATATAGGGCAGCGTGACCAGACAGTCAAAGAAATTCCGGCCCGGAATCTGTCTCCGCTCCATGTAATAGGCGAACAGCATGGCAAAGAGGGTTCCGGCCAGGGATACAATGAGAGCATATGCCACGCTGCGCCCCATGGTGTCCAGGTCAAAACGGACCATCTGTTCCAGATACCGGGTGGTAAAGGAATACACACCTCTGGTGCTTTTGAGGAAACCGGATATGAATATACATCCGTACTGCAGAGCCATCATAAAAAAGAACAGTATGCTTCCCAGGTTTGCCAGAATCCCGGCCGCCCCGCATTTTCCCAGTGAAAGGGCCAGGGCCTCCTGTCTCCCCCTGCTTCCCTCTGTCAGCATATCCGAACGTTTCATCAGTTTCCGGTAGAGGAAAAACGCAGCTATGGAGGGAAGCATCAGAACCATATTCATGGCGGAGGCCTTCTGGAGATATATCTCTGACGCAATGGTGCTGAACCGTCCGCCGATGATGACCGGAGTCCCAAAATCCGCCAGGGAACGGACAAAGGAGAGGAGCAGGGCCACCCAGATTCCCGGCCGTATAAGAGGCAGTACAATGTCCCCCAAAATGGCCTTGGGGCTGGCTCCCAGATCCCTGGCTGCCCGTATGCTGTCTCCATCCAGTTTGGTCAGGATTCCCCCCAGGAACAAGGCATTTAAAGGCACAAAGGAAAGGCTCTGCATCAGGATAACTCCCCAGCAGTTATAGGGATCCCAGCTCAGCCCCAGCAGCCGGTACGTAATCCATCCCCGGCGTCCATAGAGCTGTATATAGGCCAGGGAGGATACAAAGGGAGGGGAGACCATGGTAATCAGCAGAAGCGCCATGCAGAGCATCCTGACAGCTCCCCGTCTTGTGGCAAGGAACAGGGCTGCCGCCGTGGAAAAGGCAGTGCACAGCAGGGATGCGCAGACACCCACGAACACACTGTTCCAGAGATTTCCCCTGTACTGGTTCCAGACAGCAGCATATGCGTCATAGCTTATGCCCTTTCCGTCCCACAGACTCCGTATCAGGATGCAGAGCATGGGCCAGAACACAAACAGGAAAACGCTGGCCAGCAGAACTGCCAGCAGCACTTTATCCGCCCCATATCCTGCAATGCCAAAAAGGACATCTTTCGATGCCCTTTTGCCATACATGTCTTCATGCATGTTTCCGTGTTTATTTGTATTCATATCTCTATGGATGCTGTCAAACCTATTCATCTGCTGCCTTATCTCCCATCAGCGCCTCAAAATGCTCCAGGATTTCCGTACGCTTTTCACCGAACAGGGACAGGTCCTCCTTCATCAGCATGCCGGTGTCATATCCCAGGTCCAGTCCTTCCAGGGACGGCTTGATGGTCTTTACGCTGTTCTTCTGGTCAATCTCTGCCAGCATCCGGAGATTCTCGTCACTGCTGACCAGCCACTCTATAAAGTACTTGGCCGCGTCTGTATTCTCTGCATTCTTAAATGCCGCCACTCCCTCGGGAACCCATGGAATACCATCCGCCGGGTAAACGATGGACACATCATACTCGTCTAACAGGGACTCGATGGTGCCGTCGATGTATGTGATTCCGATGGCATATTCATCGGTGGTCACCTTATTCTTAGGATCGGATCCGCGTTTTGCATAGTAAGCTATATTCTTATTCAGACCTTCAAAATAGGACCAGCCATCCTCTTCGCCCTTAGCCTGAAGCAGGGCATTGACCACAGCATAGTTGGTTCCTGATACAGCCGGGTTGGACATGATGATTTCGCCTTCATATTCTGCCTTTAACAAATCATCCCAGCTGGCAGGTGCCTCTATATTAAGCTCCTCCATGAGGCCGTCGTTGAGCAGAAAGCCTACGATGGTGATTCCCTTGGAATACCAGTAGCCCTCCGGGTCCTTAAAGTCCTCTGCCAGGTCCGCAGAAGCGTCAAAGGTAACCTGTTCTAACAGTCCGTCGTCCTTCGCGCTCATGAATGCGTCAATGCCGCCTCCAAACCATAAATCGGCAGATGGTGTGCCGCCCTCCGCACGGAGCTTGGAGAGCACCTCTCCTGAGGACATGGACAGCAGCTCAACCTTAACACCGGTATCCTCTGTGAATTTGTCAAACAATGTTACATAATTCTCGCTGGTGGCCACTACCTTCATGGTGCCGGACAGAGCCGGTGCTTCTGCCTTAGATTCTGCATTGGTTTCTGCCTTAGTCTCCCCCTGGCTCCGGACTTCAGTTTCCTGGGCTGCGGTGGTTTCCCCGGTCTGGGATTCGGCAGGAGCCCCTGCAGTATTATTGCCTGTGCCATTGCTGCTGCCGCAGGCTGCCAGGGCCGGTACCATGGTAAGCGCCATTAACAGGGCAACTATTTTCTTTCTCATCTGTGGTCGTATCCTTTCTTAATCGTATTTTATATCACTATCCTGTCCTCCTCTGAAGGACAGCAATAACCATTGTTGAATTATAATGAGCACCGGCCCTTAAGTCAATATACAGACTGTCTGTATAGAAAAAAACAAACAGGCAGAAAATCAGATAGAAAAAATCTATTCGCTGCCGAGGCCGGCTGGACTGTATTAATTTGTAAAAAGGAATAGACGGTGCCAGGGCATTGTGATAGAATAAACAAGGTTATTTTCCCGGCATATGGCCGGGATTTTTGATGAATATGTGTAGATATATGCCAGATATATGATGGATATAATGGAGGGGTTTTGAAAATGGAACATAAAAGAAGCCAATGGGCCAGCAACATAGGTTTTATACTGGCCGCTGCGGGAAGTGCTGTGGGACTGGGAAATATATGGAAATTTCCGGGAAAGGTGGCTGCCGGAGGCGGCGGGGCGTTTTTAATCTGCTATGCGCTGATTGTCCTGTTCGTAGGATTCCCGGTCATGCTGGCAGAGCTTTCCATCGGGCGCAGCACCCAGAAAAATGTGGTGGGCGCCTTCCGCCGGCTGAACCCGCGCTGGAGCTTTGCCGGGGGCA
>ERZ791671.1048-NODE-1048-length-11861-cov-4.21286_pt1 | contig 11861 bp, 10 predicted proteins | sample MGYA00510052_ERZ791671 | MGnify/ENA primary metagenome ERZ791671 (study PRJEB30046, sample SAMN00715231) | human gut metagenome | study: EMG produced TPA metagenomics assembly of the A metagenome-wide association study of gut microbiota in type 2... | reverse complement strand
TAGCCGATTCGGATACCATTCCTTTACCTCCTGTCGTAAAGCCGGTTTTTGTCGATACTTGTCGTGCGGGCATGACTTGCATTGAAGATTATGGTGACTCTACCCGTCGCGGTATGGCTTCTTTTTATGAAGCGCTCGACCGTACTTCTTCTTCACATCCGGATCATGACGGGCTGGTACGTATCGCCGTTTTCGGTGATTCATTTATAGAGGCGGATATCTTTACGGCTGATTTACGTGAAATGCTTCAGAAGCGGTTTGGCGGTTTCGGTGCCGGGTTTGTCACAATAACTTCGATGACGAGCGGGTATCGTCCTACCGTGCGGCATACTTTCGGCGGGTGGTCCAGTCATGCGGTGACGGACAGTGTGTATTTCGATAAAAAGAAACAGGGTATTTCCGGACACTACTTTATTCCCCGTGAAGGAGCATACGTTGAGTTGAGAGGGCAAAGCAAATATGCTTCGCTGCTTGATACCTGTCAGCAGGCTTCGATTTTCTTCTATAATAAAGATTCCGTTCATCTTACTGCCCGTGTGAATCGGGGGGAGAGTAAGAATTACTCTTTAGGACCTTCGGGCGATTTGCAGAAGATTTCCGTTGAAGGACGTATCGGCTCTGTCCGGTGGACGGTAGATCGTGCCGATTCTACGCTGTTCTATGGCTTGGCGATGGATGGTAAGAAAGGAATCATTCTTGATAATTTCTCCTTGCGAGGCAGTTCCGGCTTATCGTTGCGGGGGATTCCGCAACAAATGCTGCGTCAGTTTAACGAGCAGCGTCCTTATGATCTGATTATTCTTGAATACGGATTGAATGTGGCTACCGAACGGGGACGCATTTATGATAATTATCAGAAGGGACTGCTCACTTCTATCGAACATCTGAAGAATTGTTTTCCACAGGCGAGTATTTTGCTGTTAAGCGTCGGCGACCGTGATTATAAGACAGAAGACGGTGAACTTCGCACCATGCCGGGAGTCAAGAATCTGATTCGCTATCAGCAGAACATTGCTGCCGAAAGCGGTATCGCTTTCTGGAATATGTTTGAAGCGATGGGAGGCGAAGGCAGTATGGCGAACCTCGTACACGCCAAACCTTCGATGGCGAACTATGATTATACTCATATCAACTTCCGGGGAGGCAAACATCTGGCAGGACTGCTCTATGAAACATTGATATATGGTAAGGAACAATATGACAGGAGGCGTGCTTATGAGCAAGAATAACCTGTTGCTGGGCTTTATCTTGGGACTGATGGGAACATTCTTTCTTCTTTCGGCAGGAAAGGCGCAAGACCGTATCCCTGCCTGTCCTCCACTGGGGAAGACCTTGAAAATGATAAAACCTTTGCGGGAAATGAACTGGGCGAATGATACCATCGCCGTGCAGACTTCTTTTCCTTCCGCTTTCCGCGAAACCGGAAGGAATGAGATAATCGACAGCATTGCCCTGCTGACACCCGTATTTGAACGTCTCCGTCAGGTACGTGCCGGACTTTCCGAAGATACGGTGCGTATTCTCCATATCGGAGACAGTCACGTACGCGGGCACATCTATCCGCAGACTACGGGAACGCTGCTGAAAGAAACCTTTGGTGCTGTCTCTTATACCGATATGGGGGTGAACGGGGCTACCTGTCTGACGTTTACCCATCCGGGACGTATTGCCGATATTGCAGCCATGAAGCCGGAACTGCTGATTCTGTCCTTCGGAACCAACGAAAGTCATAACCGGCGGTATAACGTCAACCTGCATTATAATCAGATGGACGAACTAGTCAAACTGTTGCGCGACAGCCTTCCCGATGTCCCTATTCTTCTCACCACGCCTCCGGGTTCTTACGAAAGTTTCCGGCAAAGGCGGAGGAAACGTACGTACGCCATCAATCCCCGGACGGTTACAGCGGCAGAAACAATCCGCCGTTATGCCAAAGATCATCGTCTGCTCGTGTGGGATATGTACGATGTAGTAGGGGGCAAGCGCCGTGCCTGTACCAACTGGACGGAAGCGAAACTGATGCGTCCCGATCATGTGCATTATTTACCTGAGGGATATATCCTGCAAGGAAATTTATTATACCAAGCCATTATTCAAGCTTATAACGATTATGTTTCCCATTGATATTGATTTCAGCCGGTTAAAAGAGGTGCTTACCTACGATCCGCAGGCACCTATGATATTCAGCAGTGGTATCTTCCTTTGGCTGTTTGCCGCCTTTATGATCGTGTATACCTTGTTGCAGCGTAAGTATACGGCCCGTATTCTGTTTGTGACGCTTTTCTCTTATTACTTTTATTATAAGAGCAGCGGCACTTACTTTTTCCTGCTGGCGCTGGTCACAGTTTGCGACTTCCTGCTGGCGCAATGGATGGACCGTACCGAAGGACGCTGGAAACGCAAAGGGTTGGTAACTCTGAGTCTGGGAGTCAATCTGGGGCTTCTTGCCTACTTTAAATATACTAATTTCCTGGGGGGAGTGATTGCCTCGTTGATGGGAGGAGAATTTACGGCGCTTGATATATTCCTGCCTGTAGGTATCTCATTCTTCACTTTCCAGTCATTAAGCTATACCATTGACGTTTACCGGAAAGACATCAAGCCATTGACCAACATACTGGATTACGCGTTTTATGTATCCTTCTTTCCGCAGCTGGTGGCCGGACCGATTGTGCGTGCCCGTGACTTTATTCCGCAAATCCGAAAACCGCTTTTCGTTTCTCAGGAGATGTTCGGGCGGGGGATTTTCCTTATTCTCTCCGGTTTGTTCAAGAAAGCAATCATTTCCGATTATATCAGTGTCAACTTCGTGGAGCGTATCTTTGATAATCCGACTCTTTATTCCGGTCTCGAGAATCTGATGGGAGTATACGGGTATGCTTTGCAGATTTACTGTGACTTTTCCGGATATAGCGATATGGCTATCGGTATCGCTCTGCTGCTGGGCTTTCATTTTAATCTCAACTTTAATTCTCCTTATAAGTCCGCCTCCATTACTGAATTTTGGCGGCGTTGGCATATCTCATTGTCCAGTTGGTTGCGCGATTACTTGTACATATCCTTGGGAGGAAACCGGAAAGGTAAGTTCCGCCAGTATCTGAATCTGATTATTACCATGTTTCTGGGCGGATTGTGGCACGGAGCTTCCTGGAACTTTGTACTTTGGGGAACATTTCACGGCATCGCTTTGGCGGTGCATAAGATGTGGATGTCCATCATAGGTCGTAAGAAAGGAGAACAAAGTCATGGCTGGCGTCGTGTATTCGGAGTCATTATCACTTTCCACTTTGTCTGTTTCTGCTGGATATTCTTCCGTAATGCCGATTTTCAGAACTCGATGGATATGTTGAGACAGATATTCACCACTTTCCGTCCGCAGCTTTTCCCGCAGTTGATCGAAGGCTACTGGCGCGTGTTTGCTTTGATGCTGCTCGGCTTTCTGCTTCATTTCACTCCGGATAGTTGGGAAAATGCTGCTTGCCGTGGAGTTATTCGCTTGCCGTTCTTAGGGAAAGCTCTGCTGATGGTGGCTCTGATTTATCTGGTCATTCAGATGAAGAGTTCGGAGATTCAGCCGTTTATTTATTTCCAGTTTTAGCTTTCTTTCCACACTGTTTTGAATTAAATGATAGTCAATAGTATCTCCAATGGAGATACTACTGTTTGATTCATTTTTAAACAGTTGTGAACAAATCTCTATGCAATCTGTATTTTAGTCTATGGACGTGTGTGGTATTTTGCGCTAGCTTTGCCACGAACAGATAAATAGACATACTATGAGACATAGAATCCTCTTTTTCTTTTTGGCTTTTATCGGAATAAGCCAGTTCGTGACATCGTCCGATGTCCGTAATAAATATAACTTCAATTCAGACTGGTTGCTTTATGTGGGTGATGTTCCCGAGGCAAAGCAGCCGCGTTTTTCTGATTCGGAGTGGAAGAAAGTGACTTTACCGCATGCCTTCAATGAAGATGAGGCTTTCCGCCTGAGCATTGATGAACTGACCGATACGATTATGTGGTATCGGAAACATTTCCGTCTGCCTGCCGACAGCAAGAATAAGAAAGTTTTTGTAGAGTTTGAAGGAGTCCGTCAAGGGGCGGATTTCTATATAAATGGTCAGAATGTCGGCCTGCACGAGAATGGTGTCATGGCTGTCGGTTTTGATCTGACTCCTTATATTAAGTACGGACAGGAAAATGTAATCGCAGTCCGCATCGACAATGACTGGAATTATAAAGAACGGGCGACGGGCACGAAATACCAGTGGAGCAATAAGAACTTTAATGCCAATTATGGCGGTATCCCCAAAAATGTATGGCTGCACGTCACCGACCGTCTGTATCAGACTTTACCTTTATATAGTAATCTCAAAACGACCGGAGTCTACATCTATGCCGAAGACATCCGTGTGAAATCGCGCAAGGCCATTATTCATGCGGAATCTGAAATCAGAAACGAATATAACCGTGATAAGCAGGTTTCCTATCAAGTAGAACTGATAGACCGTGACGGTACATCGATCCAAACATTCGAAGGAACAAAGGCGGTAGTGAAACCGGGTGAAACAATCACGCTGAAAGCGGCATCCGAAGTGGATAACCTGCATTTCTGGAGCTGGGGATATGGCTATCTGTATACAGTAAAGACAAGCCTGTGGATAGATGGCAGGAAAGTGGACGAAGTTGCCACCCGCACCGGATTCCGTAAAACGCGCTTCGGTAAAGGAATGATCTGGCTGAATGACCGTGTCATTCAGATGAAGGGCTTTGCCCAGCGGACAAGCAATGAATGGCCGGGAGTCGGGATGAGCGTACCTGCCTGGCTGAGCGATTATAGCAATCATCTGATGGTGGAGGGCAATGCGAACCTCGTGCGTTGGATGCATGTCACTCCGTGGAAACAGGATATCGAGTCGTGCGACCGTGTGGGATTGATTCAGGCTATGCAGGCGGGAGATGCCGAAAAAGATTGTGAAGGACGTCAGTGGGAACAGCGTACGGAATTGATGCGCGACGCCATCATCTATAACCGTAATAATCCGAGTATCTTATTTTATGAATGCGGTAATGAGTCCATCAGTCGTGAACACATGATTGAGATGAAAGCGATACGTGATTTGTACGATCCTCACGGCGGCCGTGCAATCGGTTCCCGTGAAATGCTGGACATCCGCGAAGCGGAATATGGAGGCGAAATGCTGTATATCAATAAGAGTGTGCATCATCCGATGTGGGCAATGGAGTATTGCCGTGACGAGGGATTGCGCAAATACTGGGATGATTATTCCTATCCTTATCACAAGGATGGAGACGGCAGCAATTCTTATAAGTCCACCGTTACCAACAAAGTACAGAAGAAAGTGGATGCCCGTGTCTACAACCGTAATCAGGATTCCTTTACCATCGAAAATATCATTCGCTGGTTCGATTACTGGCGTGAACGTCCGGGAACGGGAGACCGTGTAAGTTCGGGTGGCGTGAAGATAATCTTCTCTGATACCAATACGCACTATCGCGGAGTAGAAAATTATCGTCGTAGCGGAGTAACTGATGCCATGCGTATTCCTAAAGATCCTTTCTTTGCACATCAGGTGATGTGGGACGGCTGGGTAGATACGGAATGTCCTCGCATCTATATCGTCGGTCATTGGAATTATAATGACACGGTAGTGAAACCGGTATATGTCGTATCGAGTGCCGATAAAGTAGAATTATTTCTGAATGGTAAGTCTTTGGGCAATGGTGAACGGGATTATCATTTTCTGTATACCTTCAAAGATATCGCTTTCGTACCGGGCAGACTGGAGGCCGTAGGATACGACGAAAAAGGAAAAGAATGTTGCCGTACTCAGTTGTAGACTGCCGGCAAGCCGGAACAGATTCAATTGAGCTTCATCCAGAGTCCCGAAGGATGGAAAGCGGATGGTGCGGATATGGTACTGCTTCAGGTAGAAGTCATGGATAAAGACGGCAACCGTTGCCCGCTGGCAAATGACTTGATACACTTTGAAGTAGAAGGACCTGCCGAATGGCGTGGCGGCATCGCACAAGGAGAAAATAATTATATCCTTTCAAAAGACTTGCCGGTAGAATGCGGTATCAATCGTGCTTTGATCCGTTCGCTCACTACTGCCGGAAACGTCCGTATCACAGCGAAGGCCGACGGATTGAAGCCGGCAGAAATCAGCCTTACTTCCTCACCTGTCGAAGTGAAAAACGGTTTGAGTAACTATATCCCCGGTGATGAACTGGAAGGCAGGCTGACTCGTGGCGAGACTCCGCAGACTCCTTCATACAAGGTCTCAAAAGTGGATGTCGGTATCGTTTCCGCCATTGCCGGAGCCAATAATGAGAGTATAGTCAACAGTTTCGATGATAATGAACTGAGCGAATGGCGGAATGACGGGAAAGCAGCTACCGCATGGATTACCTATAAGTTGGAACGTGCCGCACGGGTGGATGAAGTCTGCATGAAACTGACCGGATGGCGTATGCGCAGTTATCCGCTGGAGATATATGCAGGCAAAGAACTGATATGGAGCGGAGATACGGATAAGAGTCTGGGATACGTCCACTTGGATGTAAAACCGGCACTGACCAATGAAATTACCATCCGGCTGAAAGGTACAAGCAAAGAAGGAGATGCCTTTGGACAAATAGTGGAAGTTGCCGCCCCCGTTGCCAATGAACTGGATTTGTTTAAAGCGAAGGATGGGGACAAGACCGGCCATGAATTGCGTATTGTAGAAATAGAGTTCAAGGAGAACTTGTTGAAATAGTTTTTTAGGGTTTGTATGATTGGTTTTCCAAGGACCGTCCATCGTACTGTCAGTATAGTGACATCATCTGTCTTTTTTGATCGGAATGGAGTCTCCTTTACTGGCAGACTGAAGGACGTTGTTCCTTGATTTCAACCTTTGAATTTAGCAATAAGATGGAACATTATTAAAATATTTTCTCTTTCTTTGCAATAACGAAAAAACATTGAACCTTATGGATTACCCATTGAATAATCAGCCGGCTACTGATCGCTACGATCGCATGCAATATAAATACTGTGGCAAGAGTGGCTTGCAACTGCCTCTCATCTCTTTAGGATTGTGGCATAACTTCGGTAGTGTAGATAACTTTAGTGTAGCGACCGACATGATTAAATATGCCTTCGACCATGGCATCACCCATTTCGATCTTGCTAATAACTATGGCCCTGTGCCGGGAAGTGCCGAAACTAATTTCGGACGGATTCTCAAAGAAAACTTCCAGGGATACCGGGATGAGATGATAATCTCCTCCAAAGCCGGACATGATATGTGGGCAGGACCTTATGGCGGTAACAGTTCCCGCAAAAACCTGATGGCAAGCATCGATCAGAGTCTGCGCCGGACAGGGCTGGAGTATTTTGATATCTTCTATAGTCATCGCTATGACGGAGTCACTCCGGTAGAAGAAACCATTCAAACGTTGATTGATATTGTAAAGCAAGGAAAAGCTCTGTATATCGGAATCTCAAAATATCCTCCTCTGCAAGCGCGGATTGCTTATGAAATGATGGCAAAAGCAGGCGTTCCTTGTCTTATCAGCCAGTATCGTTATAGTATGTTCGACCGTGCAGTTGAGGCTGAAAGCCTTCCTTTGGCTGCCGAATACGGTTCCGGCTTTATCCCCTTTGGCGCAAGGATTACTGACGGATAAATATCTGAATGGCATCCCCGAAGGCTCACGCGCGGCACGTCCTTCCACTTTTCTGCAACGTTCGCAAGTGACGCCTGAAAAGGTGGAGGCTGCCCGACAATTGAATGAAATCGCCCGTCACCGTGGACAGACGCTGGCAGAAATGGCTTTGGCATGGGTGCTGAGAGACGAACGGATGACATCGGTCATAGTAGGAGCGAGCTCAGTGAATCAGCTGGCAGACAATTTGCAGGCTTTAAACCAGTTGGAATTTACTGCTGAAGAATTAAACGGGATAGAACGAATTTTGTGTAAAGTCTGATGGCTCTATTGGGATAATTGGACTGTCATTTGCTGAGAGTGATTAAAAGATTATTAATCATAATTGGCGCACCAAACTTATTTTTTTATACATTTGCAACGGACTCTTCCGCAGAAAGCCTCCGGGTGGTGGGGGAGCCGTGTATATAGAGAAGACGTTTACAAGCGTTTGTCTTTCGTGTTTCAGAACTTCGCAAACTTTGACCACCGGAATGACGAATAGCAACTAAGACGTCCTCCTGATGTGTATTTATATACATCCGTGCCTCTTTTTGAGAAAACAAAGGGAGGTTACGGGTGTTGTACATATCGGCGTGGGCTTTCTGCGTTGTTCGTTCTCGGTGGTGGGCATTGCGAAGGCCTTGAACATGGAACGGACGAAGGTAAGATTCCCACGCTTTTTTATATATTCCTTTCATCTTACATTTATCCGTTTACCCGGTGGGAGTCAGGGGGACACTCATAGGAAGATTGGGCATGATTCATGCGGGACAGCTTATCGAACGTACGCTTCACGAACAGGGACGCACAGTTACCTGGTTCGCCGGACAGTTATGCTGTACACGTCCCAATATATACAAGATATTCAAGAAGGAAAATATCGACATCCATCTTCTTTGGCGCATTTCGTGCATACTCGATCATGATTTCTTCCGCGATTTATCCGATAACATCCGTATCGGTACTTCTTCATGTGTATCCAAATAAGATACATTTCTGTATCCTATCCGGAACTATGATTTCTCCTGCTGGTATACTCCTTTCGCATACCTTTGCGGCATATTAACATAAAATCACAAAAGAATATGAAAAAGCTGATTCTAATTATGATGCTGGTTTTCGGTTGTGTCATTGGGACGTATGCGCAAAAGACTGTCTTTAAGTTTCGTGATGCGCAGGCACGTGCCGGAGATGCAGTAACCGAAGTTTGTGTAAAGCCTACAGTTGTAGAGGTGAAAATTCTTGAAGAGAAAGGACGAATAAAGGATGTATGGACACTGAGCAGAGAAGAGGTGGAAGTTGCCATGAAGGGTGAGCTTGATAACATCCGTGCATGGGGAACTTATTTGTCCACTATCAAGAACGATTGTGATGTAATCATGGGAGCCACTTTTAAGATAGAGGATGATGAAAAGTCGGGAGGATATACGGTTACGGTCGTAGGTTATCCGGGCGTGTTCACCAACTGGCATACTGCCACGACAGAAGATTACGAATGGATACGTATCCAGAAACTTTCGGGTGCCGATGATAGAACCAAAATAGCACCTGTCATAAAGAACAAGAATTAATAACCAAAAAACATAGACAATAATGAAAAAAGTATTATCAATTGTTGCTGCGCTTTTGTTGTGCGTAGGAACACAGGCACAGATTGTATCATCCAGAAGTGCAATCGTCAAGACTCAAAAGCAAGCGAGTAACACACAATGGTTCCTGCGTGCAGGCCTGAACATCATGAACCTCAACGGTGACGGAGTTGAAGCGGATTCAAATATTGGCTACAATGCTACATTCGGCTATCAAAAGCCTATGGGCGGTGCCGGAGCATATTGGGGAATGGAATTCGGCCTCGGTTCCCGTGGGTTTAAAGCCGATGAAATGAAATGTATCGCACACAATATTCAATATTCACCGTTCACTTTCGGATGGAAAATTGGAGTAGCGGACAATCTTAGCATCGATCCGCATTTGGGTGTTTTTGCCAGTTATGACTATACCAGCAAAATGAAAGAAAGTGGTGAAAGCATCAGCTGGGGAGATTTTGCAGATTATCTGGAAGTGGATTACAATCATTTCGATGCCGGTATGAATATTGGCGTAGGACTGTGGTATGACCGTTTCAATCTGGATTTCACTTATCAGCGTGGATTCATTGACGTATTTTCCGATCTCGATGGAATCAAGACTAGTAACTTTATGATCCGTCTGGGTATTGCTTTCTAATTGAGACACATAGTTTAATCATATAAATTTCAGCATTTGCGCTCTTTTCTTTTGATGGAAAAGACGTGAATGCTGTTTTCTTAAACATAGCAGCGTATGATAACAAGACTGAGACTTTGGGTAATTGTATTTTTATTGGGTGGAGTACTGCCCTCTTTGATTGCACAAACTTTTACTGAACAAAAGAATACTTATCCGCTCAGTGCGGACGGCAGCAAATATGTAGTCAACGGATTTATTCCTTTCAGTCCGATGATCGATGAAAGTATTTATGCTAATGCTCTGTTGTGGACTATTAAAAACGTTTGCTCTGCACAGCGTGACGGAATAACAGAAGTAAGCATTCCTGCCAAGAGTTTTAGTTGTAACCTGGTGCTTACTTCCCAGGCGGATGCCAAACAAAAGAATACGTACTATTGTACGGCCCAATTTCAGGTAAAAGATGGGAAGCTGGTCTATTATCTTTCCAATATTCAGATAGAATCATCGGTGGTTATAATGAAGAAAGTCACTCCGATGGAAAAACTACAACCTGAGAAGAAGCCTTCTCACCAGGAAACCATGGATGACTTTGTGCAAATAGAATCGCAGATGCTGAACAAACTGTTTGATTTTGTCAGCACAAACCAGCTTTCTCCTATCACCCATTGGAATGAAATAAATATCGGCAAACCGGTAAAGGGGATGACAGAAGATGAATGCCTGTTGGCTTTTGGCAAACCACAAACAATCTCAGAATCAAATGGTGAAGTGCAATGGATGTATTCCAGCTCTTTCTATCTTTTTTTCAAAAACGGGTGCGTGGAAACGATTATAAAATAAAGAAAAGAAGTAATCCCGAAATTGCTTCTCGTGTCTTATCATCTTTCTATTGATCGGCTATTGTGTATGTCTTTGGTAAGAGGAAGTCAGTGTGTGTGATAAAATGATCTGAAAAGTAGTGAAGATTTACTAGAAATTCTATCGCCCTTATGATGAACTTGAACTTGGGGAGTTGTGATTTGTTGTTGATGTTTATTGTTTTAGTGATAGTTCCTGTTTTTAAGCTTAAAACTTTGACAATAAGCCTGTTTTTTTATTTTTATTTGATGGAGATATATCTGTGATTGTGTATGAATATGTATAGTGTTTAAGCTTGCTATTACTAGTTGAAAGGATAATAAAAGTGTTGGGTATTTGAGACTTTTTTTCGATATCTTGTTATTATATATTTGTGCACATTGACTCTTTGTTTATCTTAAAGCGGAACTTATATTTGAGATAAACAAAGGTTCTATTTGAAATGAACAGACATTTTGCTTTATGCTTTCTCCACAGTAATTCAACGCGACTTTTGCTCTCATGCCCTAACAGATTGTCTGTATGCCTTTATTCATCGTAGTTTCAGGTATGGCAGCAAGTGTGGTAGCAGTTATGAGAGCAAGTGTTTGCTCTCACTCTTCCATGTATCATTATCTGTCATTTGTTTGATGTTGTCATTTGATTTACAGTGTGTTAATGTCTGAGGTGTCAATTCTTAACGATTGATATTTCAGACATTAATAATTGATAAATCATCCTTTAATAGTTGATAACTCCGCTGTTTTTGAGTGATAAATGATTTATTGTTTCTTGGAAGAGCAGGTTAATCGAACAGTTGGTGCGGTCAAGTTAATTGAATCATATAAGTAAGGCATCAGTTCCTGCCTTGTTTCACTTATTCCATACGCTGGAACCACTGTTTTCAAGCGTCCGAAACTTTGTTTTCACGGCTTTGAAACTAAAGTTTCAAGCCGATGAAACTTTAGTTCCAAGCAGGAGAAACAAAAGTTTCAAGCATGAGAAACAAAAGTTTCAAGCGGGAGAAACTAAAAAGCTCTGTATAGCCCAACCAACAGCCCATAAGTAACCATTGAAAAAAGGCAGTGTGACAGCAAAAT
>ERZ791671.1030-NODE-1030-length-12020-cov-2.24613_pt1 | contig 12020 bp, 8 predicted proteins | sample MGYA00510052_ERZ791671 | MGnify/ENA primary metagenome ERZ791671 (study PRJEB30046, sample SAMN00715231) | human gut metagenome | study: EMG produced TPA metagenomics assembly of the A metagenome-wide association study of gut microbiota in type 2... | reverse complement strand
GCTGGATGATTTAAAGAGAGATGATAAAAAGTGGCAGAAATATGTCGCTCCGATTCTTGGGAAAACAGATATGATCATCTTTGCATTTGGAGCAGATATCGGAAGCTGGGAAGGATATTCTGCTGATAATGAGAAATATGAATTTTATAAGAGTCAGGGATACCGTTATTTCTGTAATGTAGATTCCAGCCAGTATTTCGTACAGATTACAGGTGATTATTTCCGTCAGGGAAGAAGAAATCTGGATGGATACAGAATGTACTATAATCCTGAAATGCTCAGTGATCTTTTTGACGTATCAGAGGTATGGGATTCATCAAGACCGACTCCGGTACCGGGAATGTAGAAGGGAGTATTATTTATTATGAAGAAAAAAATATATCTTGCCATGTTTGCGGCCTGTTTTGCACTAACTGCATCCGCATGTGGTGATGGTGCGGCTGTTATTACAGACAATACAAAAACAGAAAAGTCTGCCGATAATAAAAAAGCAGAAGTGGGAACAACCAGGCTTGTGTCGGTTGAGAATGTAGATAAATATATTACGATTGGAGAATATAAAGGACTGACTCTGGATAATACAGTGGATGCAATCACAGATGATGATGTGCAGGCACAGATTGACCAGGATCTGCAGGATAAAGCAGAACCTGTATCTGACAGTGCCAAAGAAGGTGATCTGGTAACTGTGAACTATGTGGGAACTAAGAATGGACAGACTTTTGATGGCGGGACTGCCAATAATTATGATTTTGTGATTGGTCAGGGGCAGATGTTTGATGAGTTTGAGAATGGCGTAATCGGAATGAAGAAAGGCGAAACAAAGGAAATCAAGATTGATTTTCCGTCAGATTACGCAGATGAAACTCTGGCAGGTCAGGAAGTTGTATATAAAGTCACTGTACAGAATGTGCGCCGCGCAGGTGAACTTACCGATGAGTGGGTAGCAAAGAATACAGATTATACGACTGTGGATGAATATCGGGAAAGCGTTCGCAGCCAGCTGGAGGAAGAAGCGAAGAATTCAGCACAGGAAGTTCTTAAAAATACTGCATGGAGTACAGTACTTGAGAATTCGGAAGTGAAAGAGTATCCGCAGGAGGATGTGGATTCTGCAATTTCTGAGTTTAAGAGCAGTATGGAAGTTTATGCAAAACAAGCGGATATGACTTTAGAGGAATTCATAGACAGCCAGGGGATTTCCCAGGATGATTTTGACGAGCAGTGTCAGCAGTATGCAGAAGGTAAAGTGAAACAGAATCTGATTGTACAGGGAATCATGGATGCGGAAGGGCTGTCTCTTGATGATAAAGAGAGCCTTCAGCTGCAGGAGGAACTGGTGGAACAGATGGGTGCCGGTGATATCGCAGAATTGGTTGGAACATACGGGCAGACTTATGTAGACGAATCAATTGGTCTTCTCAGAGTAGAGGATTTTATTATAAAGAATGCAAGCGTTAGTGATAAAGTCGCGAATGGCGATGTGATCGCGGATGATGCAGAAGCAGCTGCAAAAAATTCAGACTCAGACAGTGAACAGGATATGACGGATACAGAAGATACGAATACTTCAGATGACGCGGGAAATTCAGATGACAGCGATAGCAGCACAAATCAGAGTGGTTCTGATGTTGACGTAAATCTGGAAGAGGAACTGGGGACAGAAGAAGTAGAATAATTGTTACCGGGCACGGAGTGAACGTTAACGAATAATTGGCATTGTATTTGCCGGGTAAATGAGTTATGATTGAAGTTACAAAAAGAATGACAGTAACTTATGAAGCTATTCAGCAGTTGCAGATAAACGTTCTTGGCTAAATTAATGTAAATAGAAACGGGGAAAGGAAACAATGGATAAGCGGGTTTTGCGCGAGAGGATGCGCAGAAAAAAACGCCAGATGATGATTCGTCATTATACGAAGATCGGACTCTCCGTGCTTGGTCTGATTCTGGCTATTGTATTTGTGGTGAGAGGAATCATTATTCCAATCGCTCATCATGTAGCCGGAGGCGGAAGCAGTAATCAGACTGTGCAGGCCCAGGCAGATACGGAAGAGGTTCAGGCTAATTCTGATGCGGCTGTGAGACAGCCACTGAAGGGTAAATCAGATACGGATAAGAGCTCCACGATGACAGCAGGCTGGCATGAAGATACTAACGGAAAGTGGTATCAGAATGCAGATGGTACATATTTTGCAAATGGATTTCAGGATATTGACGGTGTGACATATTCATTTGATGAAAACGGATATATTCAGACTGGATGGGTGACAAAGGGCGTAAAAGATTACTACTTTAATGATGATGGATCTTATGATCCGAGTCAGGTACGGCCGATGCTGGCATTGACCTTTGATGATGGTCCGGGACAGTATACAGATGAGCTTCTGGATTGCCTGGAGGCGAATAATGCACATGCAACATTCTTTATGCTTGGACAGAATGTAAGTGCATATCCGGATGCACCGAAACGTATGCTGGAACTTGGCTGTGAGATCGGAAGTCATTCCTGGGATCATACACAGCTGACTACGATTGACCTTGATTCAGTTGCCAAACAGTTTTCTGATACGGATGATGCACTGACTCAGGCCTGTGGACAGGCAGCGACAGTAGCACGTGCACCGTACGGAGATGGAAATACAGATATTTATAATACAGTAAATAAACCATTCTTTATGTGGTCTTTGGATACGGAAGACTGGAAGCTGATGGATGCGGATGCGGATTATAATGCAGTAATGAACGGAGATCTTACAGATGGAACAATTATCCTGATGCATGATATCCATGAGCCGTCTGTACAGGCTGCCATAAGACTGATTCCGGATCTTATTGCAAGAGGATATAAACTTGTGACGGTAAGTGAGATGGCAGAAGCTAAGAATGTAACATTACAGAATGCATGTTATGTTGATTTCTGGCCGAGTACACTCAGCAACGGTGGTGTTCCCGGATATCAGGGCGGAGCAGATGCAGCAGCTTCTACGGATTCCACAGATGGTACAACTGATTCATCAGATTCTTCTGACGGAAACTCAGATTATTCTGATGGAAGTGAGGATGGAAGTACAGATGACAGCAGTTCAGATGGAAACTATGACGACGGAAGCGGCGATTACAGCGATGATTCTTCGGAAGATTACAGTGACGATTCTGTGGATTACGGAGATGACTCTGAATATTAAAGGACAATAAAAAGTAATAAAAAGAGCAAAGAAATGCGAAAGACAGCGTTTCTTTGCTCTTTGTGTTTTTTACAAAAATAACACAAAAAACGCATAAAAATTGTTAAATATACACATATTTTTAATTGACGTAGCGAATGGGGGTTGGTATAATAAAGCTTATAGAATGACTAAGAGTCAGTTCATAGCCCTGCCGGGTCGGATCGCATTGCAGCAGTAAGGAAGATGTTGTCTGGAACGATCCACCGCAGGCTGAGAATCCTGCTTTGCAGGGTTCTTCTTGTGTTATTGTTTATGTTGCAGTGAGCAATAATATTTTCATATCCGTGAAAAGATAGAAACATGAATATTAAGGGAGGACTCCAGATGGGCGAGAGTATGAAATTTACGGATTTAGACCAGTATTTGTTTGGACAGGGAACCAATTACGAAGTATATAAGAAATTGGGCGCTCATCCTACTACATATCGAAGAAAAAAAGGCGTATATTTTGCGGTCTGGGCACCAAATGCCCAGTCAGTATCTGTAATTGGTGAATTTAATGACTGGGATGAAGAGGCCAGTCCGATGAAGAAGGTAGGACCGATCGGTGTCTATGAAGTGTTTATTCCGGGAGCTAAGATCGGACAGTTATATAAATTCTTTATCGTAGGAGCACATGGAGAGAAGCTTTATAAAGCCGATCCATATGCAAATGCGGCTGAGAAGCGTCCGGGAACGGCATCCAGGATTGTAGACATTACAGATTATAAATGGAAAGATGCCACATGGATCAAGAACAGAGAGAAGTTTGACGAGACAGTACAGCCGATGGCAATCTATGAAGTTCATCCGGGTTCCTGGATGAAACATCCGTGGACAGAGGAGAATGAAGAAGGATTCTATAATTATCGGGAACTTGCACATTCTCTGACTGCATATGTAAAAGAGATGGGTTATACTCATGTAGAATTAATGGGAATCGCCGAGCATCCGTTTGATGGTTCCTGGGGATATCAGGTAACCGGATATTATGCACCGACTTCCAGATACGGAACACCGCAGGATTTCAAATATATGATCGATTATTTCCACCAGAATAAGATCGGCGTTATTCTTGACTGGGTACCTGCACATTTCCCGAAGGATGCCCATGGTCTGGTGAATTTTGACGGAACTGCAGTATATGAGCATGCAGATCCGAGACAGGGAGAACATCCTGACTGGGGAACTAAGATTTACAATTATGGCCGCCCGGAGGTTAAGAACTTCCTGATCGCAAATGCTCTTTACTGGATTGAAGAGTGTCATGTAGACGGACTTCGTGTGGATGCGGTTGCCTCTATGCTTTACCTTGACTATGGTAAGAAAGACGGAGAATGGGTTGCAAATAAATACGGCGGAAACAAGAACCTGGAAGCGATTGAATTCTTTAAACATCTGAATACCGTTGTTCTCGGCAGAAATCATGGAACAGTGATGATCGCTGAGGAATCGACAGCATGGCCGATGGTTACAGGAGATGCTGAGAAAGACGGACTTGGATTCAGCCTGAAATGGAACATGGGATGGATGAATGACTTCCTGGAATATATGAAACTGGATCCATATTTCCGTAAATTCAATCATAATAAGATGACATTCTCCATGACTTATGCATACAGTGAGAGATATGTACTGGTTCTTTCTCATGATGAAGTGGTTCATCTGAAATGCTCCATGCTTGAGAAGATGCCGGGCGAACTGCCGGATAAATTCAAGAACTTAAAGGCGGCATATTCCTTTATGACCTGTCATCCGGGTAAGAAGCTCCTTTTCATGGGACAGGAATTCGGACAGCTTCGTGAGTGGAGTGAGGAGAGAGAACTTGACTGGTTCCTGCTGAATGAGGAACCTCATAAAGATCTGCAGAATTATGTACATGATCTTCTTACTATTTATAAGAAATATCCGGCGCTCTATGCGGCTGATAATGATCCGGAAGGCTTTGAGTGGATCAATGCCAATGACGGAGACAGAAGTATTTTCAGCTTTGTAAGAAAATCGCCGACGAAGAGAAATAATATTCTGTATGTAGTTAACTTTACACCGGTTGACCGTCCGGATTACAGAGTTGGTGTTCCGAAGAAGAAACAGTATAAGCTGATCATGGATGAGAACGGACTGACAGAGCCAAAGATATTCAAGGCTGTGAAACAGGAATGCGATGACAGACAGTTCTCATTTGCATATCCGTTGCAATTTTTGTATATTAAGGTTATTGCTCAGACACAATTATCCTACGGGATATGTTGCTAAGAGCGGAGTGAACAATAACATATTAAGTTTTGACCGGAACAGGACTTGCGTTATTTAGCGATATTATAACTAAGCGTATGGAATACCTGGAAAATTCGTGCAAAATCAATAATTGCTTTTTGTATATAACTGCGTTATAATTAGCGCGAAAACAAGGAATAGAGAGAAAAGTTTACATGTTGAAAGGAGAATGAACATGAAAGTATCTAACATTAAAGATATTGAGAAGTTTTTTGAGGTAGTTGACAGCTGCGAAGGAAGAGTAGAATTAGTAACAGGCGAAGGTGACAGACTGAACCTTAAATCCAAATTATCCCAGTATGTGTCTCTGGCAAACATTTTCTCAGGCGGAGAGATTCCGGAACTTGAGATCGTTGCATACGAGAAAGAAGATATTGATAAATTAATGAGCTTTATGATCAACGGTTGATCATTAAAATACGAGAGGGGACATGATATTGGATCATGTCCCCTTCTTTGCGTGGGACAGACTTGAATATGGAAGAAAGCTTGTGTATAATAAATGCGTTACGGACAAATATATAAGTAGATGGGATATAAGCGAATATGCCAAAATTCCGAGACATACAAGGTAAAACTCCATCGCCAAAGGCGATTTTTAACCGTGACTGTGGAGGTACTGAACAGTTACAATTATTTCATATCTGCTTACAAGATAAATTTGAAAAAAAACAAAAAAATAGAAAAGGAGAAACAAAACGATGGCAACTAAGATTGATATTATCTCCGGTTTCCTTGGAGCCGGTAAAACTACATTAATCAAGAAGCTTCTGAAAGAGGCTTATGCAGATGAGCAGGTCGTACTGATTGAGAATGAATTCGGTGAGATCGGTATCGACGGTGGGTTCCTGAAAGAAGCAGGAATCCAGATCCGTGAAATGAATTCCGGATGTATCTGCTGTTCTCTGGTTGGAGACTTCGGAACTTCTCTGAAAGAAGTTGTTGATAAATATCATCCGGACAGAATCCTGATCGAGCCGTCAGGTGTTGGTAAACTGTCAGATGTTATCAAAGCGGTACAGGGTGTTCAGGGAGATGTAGATATCGTACTGAACAGCTACACAACTGTAGTAGATGCAAAGAAATGCAAAATGTACATGAGAAACTTTGGTGAGTTCTTTAACAATCAGGTTGAATATGCCGGCGCAATCATTATGAGCCGTACAGACATTATTGATGAGAAGAAAGCACAGCAGGCAATGGAACTTCTCCGTGGGATCAATGCAAAAGCAGCAATTATCACTACTCCGATCGAGAAACTGGATGGAAAGAAGATCCTTGAGGTTATGGAGAAACCGGTATCTCTTGAAGAAGAACTGATGGCAGAAGAAGAGGTATGCCCGGAATGCGGACATGTACATGAACATGGAGAACATCATCACCATGATCACGAGGACGAATGTGGCTGTGGACATGACCATGACGAGCATGACCATCACCACGATCATGATGAGCATGAACACCATCATGATGAATGTGGATGTGATCACGACCACGACGAGCATGAGCATCATCACGATCATGAAGGACATGAGCATCACCATGACCACGATGATGAATGCGGTTGTGGACATGACCATGATGAGCATGAGCATCATCACGAGCATCACCATGACCACGACCATGAATGCGGCTGCGGACATGATCACCACGACCATCACCATCATCATGCAGATGAAGTATTTACAAGCTGGGGACGCGAGACAATTAAGAAGTATACAAGAGAAGGACTTGAGAAAATGCTCGAAGCTCTTTCTGCTTCTGAAGATTACGGTATCATCCTTCGTGCAAAAGGAATGCTTCCGGCAGAAGATGGAACATGGATCTACTTTGATATGGTTCCGGAAGAAACAGAGATTCGTGAGGGAGCACCGGAATATACGGGCCGTCTCTGCGTGATTGGTTCTAAATTGAAAGAAGATAAACTTGCAGAGTTATTTGGCCTTGCAGAATAAAAAACAATTACCGCGTCCGGTAATAAAAAAAGTTACGGCTTACAGATAAACCGTAGCGCAGTGACAAAATAATCAGGATAAAGGAAATAGAATTATGGATGATATCAGAGTTCCCATTTATTTGGTAACAGGATTTCTGGAGAGTGGAAAGACAACTTTCCTGGATTTTACATTACAGCAGGACTATTTCGCCATTGATGGAAAGACACTGCTGATTCTTTGCGAAGAAGGCGAAGAAGAATATGATATGGATAAACTGAAACTTACAAACACAGTTATAGAAGTGATCGAGGATGAAGAAGATCTGACTCCTCAGCGTCTGGCTGCGATGGATATCATCCATCAGCCGGAACGTGTTGTGATCGAATACAATGGAATGTGGCTTGTAAGTAAATTCGAGCAGATGGAGCTTCCGGACGGCTGGGGTATTGAGCAGGAGATTACCTGCGTAGATGCGACAACTTATCAGGTTTATATGGCAAATATGAAGTCTCTGTTCATGGATATGGTGAGAAATACAGATATGGTTGTATTTAACCGTTGTAAAGAGGGAGATCCGCTTCCTGCATACAGACGTGGAATTAAGGTCGCAAATCAGAGTGCAGAGGTTATTTTTGAGGATGAAGAAGGTGAAATGGACGACATTTTCCAGGATGAGATGCCGTTTGATATTGATGCACCTGTCATTGAGATCCAGCCGGAAGATTACGGAATCTGGTTTGTAGATGCAATGGATAACCCGGAGAAATATGTGGGTAAAACTGTACGCTTTAAAGGTCGTGTTATGAAACCTCGTGGAATGGGAAGCAAATTCTTTGTTCCGGGACGTGTTGCAATGACTTGCTGTGCAGATGATACTACATTTCTTGGATATGTGTGCAGAAGTGATAATGCATCTCATATCAAAGAAGGAAGCTGGGTAGAGGTAACTGCAAAGGTTGCTTTTGAAAACCGTACAGAATATCAGGGCGAAGGCATTGTGCTTTATGCAAGTGATGCAAAAGAATGCGAACCTCTGAAAGACGAAATGGTATATTTTAATTAGGAGACGCGCATATGTATTTAGTAGTGGGACTGGGAAATCCCGGGAGAGAGTATGAAGCAACACGCCACAATATGGGATTTGACACCATTGATCATCTGGTAGAGGACTACAATGTTCCGCAGGGTGGCGTGAAATTTAATGCCATGTACGGAAAAACGATGATTGGCGGAGAAAAGGTTATTCTTATGAAACCTCTTTCTTTTATGAATCTGAGTGGCGGACCTGTCCGCGAGATGGCGAATTATTTCAAAATTGATCCGGAGACAGAACTGATTGTTATTTATGATGATATTGATCTGGAACCGGGACAGCTTCGCATCCGTAAGCAGGGAAGCGCAGGTGGACACAATGGAATTAAGGATATTATCCGTCAGCTTGGCACAGAGAAGTTTCTGCGCATTAAAGTAGGTGTAGGAGCTAAGCCAAAGGGATGGGATCTTGCAGACCATGTACTTGGCAGATTTTCCACAGAAGACAGAAAACTTGTGGATGAAGCAATAGAAAAAGCGGCAAAGGCTGTGGATATCATGATCTCACAGGGCGTAGATGCGGCGATGAACGAATATAACAGAAAAGTACCTGCACAGAAGTAAGAAGCAGCAAAGTGGTAAGTTGCATATGGTGGCTGCTTTTAACGGAAGAAAAGGAAGAAAAGCGGTGACTGTTAATGATGCTACAGCAGGAAAACAGGTGCCGCTTTTATCTTGCCACAGTGTTTTGGAACTTTTGGCGTAATATTTTTAACCGAATCAAGTAAGTCCCCTGCTTCAATTGCGAGAAGCAAAAAGCAGTGGGTGGGACTTACGAATAGCAATGAATGGCAGGAAGATTTATTTATCGGAGACATATAAGAGGTGAATATGAAAGCATTTATGGCACCTCTGCAGGGACTTGCAGAGTTTGAACAGATTAAAGAAAAAAGTAAAACAAATAAGGGGATTCTGCAGGTTTCGGGATGTATGGAATCGCAGAAATCCCATCTGATGTACGGTCTTTCCGAGACTGCGCCATATCGTCTGATCCTGGCAGAAGATGAACGCCGGGCCAGAGAAATCTATGAAGATTACCGGTTTTATGATAAGAAAATATATTCCTATCCGGCAAAGGATCTTCTATTCTTTCAGGCAGATATTCATGGAAATCTGCTGATCCGACAGAGAATGAAAGTAATCCGGGCATTGCTGGAGGAAAAGGAACTTACAGTTGTCACAAGCATTGACGGATGCATGGATTTCCTGGAACCGTTGGAAAAAATAAAAAACCAGCTGATTCATTATGCAAATGACAGTACGATAGACATGGATCAGTTGAAAAATAAACTGGTGGATCTGGGATATGAGCGTGTAGGTCAGGTGGAAATGCCGGGACAGTTTTCTATTCGCGGTGGTATTGTGGATATCTACTGCCTCACAGAGGAAAATCCATGGAGAATCGAACTGTGGGGGGATGAGATCGATTCTATACGAAGTTTTGACGCTGAGAGCCAGAGATCCCTCGAGAATCTGGATGAGATTACGATTTATCCGGCAGTAGAACATATCGGGGAATCTGATATGGTTTCTTTCCTGGATTATTTTCCAAAGGAGAAATCGGTTATTTTTCTGGATGAACCGAATCGACTGACGGAGAAAGGTGAAGCAGTAGAAGAGGAATATCGCCAGAGCCGTATGCACCGCGAGGAAAAAGGCAGCCAGAATCTGCCGGACAACTGGCTTTGTTCTTTTGAAGAACTTCAGAAAGAATTAAATAAGCGAAACTGTATTTCTGTCTGTGCGCTGGAACCGAAGCAGGCGGGCTGGAAGGTCCGGGAGAAATTTTATCTGGAAGTAAAATCAGTCAGTTCGTATAACAGTAGCTTTGAACTTCTGGTAAAGGATCTTCACCAGTATAAGAAACAGGGATACAAGATCGCATTGCTCTCCGGTTCCCGTACCAGAGCTGAACGACTGGCGAAGGATCTCCAGGAAGAAGGACTGGCTGCTTTTTACGGGCAGGATTATGACAGGGAGATTCTGCCGGGTGAGATCATGGTGGTTTATGGTCATGCGAAAAAAGGCTTTGAATATCCACTGATCAAATTTGCGGTGATGACAGAGTCGGATATTTTTGGTCAGGAACAGAAGAAGAGAAAGAAGAAAAAGAATTATAACGGAAAGCGTATCCAGGATTTTGCAGAGCTTTCTATCGGGGATTTTGTGGTTCATGAGAAGCATGGGCTTGGTATTTATCGCGGAATTGAGAAAGTGGAAGTGGACAGGATCGTTAAGGATTATATTAAGATTGAATATCGTGGCGGCAGCAATCTTTATATTCTGGCAACTCAGTTAGACTGTCTTCAGAAATACTCGGGCGGTGATACGGCAAAAACTCCGAAACTGAATAAGCTTGGAACGCAGGAATGGAATAAGACGAAAAGCAAGGTCCGGGGAGCTGTCAAAAATATTGCGAAAGAGCTGGTAGAGCTCTACGCGGTACGTCAGGAAAAGGAAGGCTATGTCTGTGGTCCTGATACGGTATGGCAGAGGGAGTTCGAGGAAATGTTTCCATATGAGGAGACAGAAGATCAGCTTAGCGCCATTGAAGATGCCAAGCGGGATATGGAGAGCACGAAAATCATGGACCGTCTGATCTGCGGTGATGTAGGTTATGGTAAAACAGAGGTTGCTCTGCGCGCCGCATTTAAGGAAGTGCAGGAGAGCAGACAGGTGGCGTATCTTGCCCCGACAACTATTCTTGCACAGCAGATATACAACACCTTTGTACAGCGAATGAAAGAGTTCCCGGTACGAGTGGAACTTCTCTGTCGTTTCCGTACGCCGGCGCAGCAGAAGAAAGCGATTGAAGACCTGAAAAAGGGACAGGTAGATGTAATTATCGGAACACATAGAGTCTTGTCGAAGGATGTACAGTTTAAGAACCTTGGACTTCTGATCATCGATGAGGAACAGCGTTTCGGGGTTGCGCATAAAGAGAAAATCAAGCAGCTGAAAAAGGATGTAGATGTGCTGACTTTGACAGCAACGCCGATTCCGCGTACTTTGCATATGAGCCTCATTGGAATTCGTGATATGAGTGTCCTTGAGGAACCGCCGATGGATAGAATGCCGATTCAGACCTATGTTATGGAGTATGATGAGGAGACAGTCCGGGAGGCGATCAACAGAGAACTGCGCAGGGGCGGACAGGTCTATTATGTCTATAATCGTGTTACGGATATTGCGGATGTTGCCCTGCGCATAGCGAAACTTGTGCCGGATGCGAGGGTGGATTTTGCACATGGACAGATGAGCGAGAGAGAACTTGAGAATGTCATGTATGCGTTTGTAAATGGTGATATTGATGTACTGGTTTCGACTACGATTATTGAAACAGGGCTGGATATTTCCAATGTAAATACCATGATCATCCATGATTCCGACAGATACGGACTTTCCCAGCTTTATCAGCTTCGCGGAAGAATCGGTCGATCTAACAGAACGGCGTATGCATTCCTGATGTACAGGCAGAACGTGATGCTGAAGGAGACTGCGGAGA
>ERZ791671.1015-NODE-1015-length-12286-cov-2.47355_pt1 | contig 12286 bp, 8 predicted proteins | sample MGYA00510052_ERZ791671 | MGnify/ENA primary metagenome ERZ791671 (study PRJEB30046, sample SAMN00715231) | human gut metagenome | study: EMG produced TPA metagenomics assembly of the A metagenome-wide association study of gut microbiota in type 2... | reverse complement strand
AAGAATGTGGAGGCCATATGGAGCGGGGTTAAGGATTTCCGTTTCTTTGACAACTTCTGTCTCTGCACCGATGACAGAGAGGCCGATGATATCCTTCACAACGGCCACATCAATGATGTGGTCAGGGCAGCCATAAGATACGGCATGGAGCCGGTGGCAGCCATCAAGAGCGCCACCCTGAATTCCGCCAGGGAGGCGGGATTGCAGAACCTGGGCGCTGTGGCGCCGGGATATGCGGCCGATATGCTTCTGGTAGATGATTTGAGGGAGCTGACGCCCAGCCATGTGTTCTACGCAGGTAAGCTGGTGGCACAGGAGGGCAGGCTGCTGGCAGAAATTGAGGACAAATCCTATCCTCTGGAGTCAGCCAACTCAGTCCACGTAAGGAAGCTGGCCGCGGAGGACTTTACCATCCATCCGCCTGTATCCCAGGGAAAAGTAAAGGTCAATCTGATGAAATACTATGACATGAATCTCTCCACCACGGATATCGTGTGCGAGGAGGTTTGGGTAAAGGACGGCAGAATAGATATAAGCGGGGACCAGGACCTGAAATTTGTGGCAGTGGTCAACCGCTATGAGGGCAATGACAACATAGCCCTGGGTCTGGTCAGGGGCTTTGGCACAAAGACAGGCGCCCTGGCATCCACGGTATCCCATGACAGCCACAATCTTACCATTGTGTACGACAACCCGGAGGAAGCCCTTATGGCGGCAGAGGAGCTGGCGCGCACAGGCGGCGGTATGTGTGCCGTGAAGGAGGGAAAGATTCTTCACACGTTGGCTTTGCCGCTGGCAGGCCTTATGTCCCTTAAGCCCGCAGAGGAGCTGGCAGAGGACAGCGCTGTGATGAAGGATGCCAACAGGGCCCTGGGCCTTACCAATATGGAAAATCCTTTGCTCCGCATTGTAACCCTTGCCCTTCCGGTTATACCTGATGCCAAGATGTCGGATATGGGGCTGGTGCAGGTGACCGCAAAACGGATTGTGCCTCTGTTTCCGGAGTAAGACGCAGGATATATATTAAAAAGCAATAAACAAAACCCCTCCGCCAATAAGTATCAATCAGTTGATAACCTTATTGGACGGAGGGGTTTTGTTATAGTTTGATTATATACATTATTCCGTATATGGAGGGATACAGCTTGTAGTTTCCGTACACCGTTTTATGTATGCGACATGGTTCCCAGGCAGGGGCTGTAGGCAGCCACGGGGCGCCTTCCGTTTCCGCGGTCCTCCCGGGAACTCTCTGTTTTCAGGTTCTTCTGGGCTGTGGCCAGCATGAGCTTGATTCTGTTTAACTGGTTCACTTCGCTGGCGCCAGGGTCGTAGTCCACGGCAATGATATTGGACAGGGGGTAATTCCGGCGCAGTTCCTTGATGACACCTTTGCCGACGATGTGGTTGGGCAGGCATCCGAAGGGCTGGGTACAGATGATGTTGTTTACGCCGCTGTGAATCAGCTCCAGCATTTCGCCGGTCAGGAACCATCCCTCGCCGGTCTGGTTGCCCAGGGATACGAAGCCTTTGGCCATCTGGGCCAGCTCGTTGATGGCTGACGGGGGCGTAAAATGCATACTGGCCGTCAGTTCCTTCCTGGCTGTCCTGCGGAAATACTCCAACAAGGCAATGCCTGCGTTGCACAGTCTGGCGGTGGATTTTTTGGAGCCCAGGTGCTCGGCCTTAAAGTTGCTGTTGTAGAAGGAATACAGCAGGAAATCCATCAAATCCGGCATCACTGCCTCGGCACCCTCGGATTCCAGCAGCTCCACAATGTGGTTGTTGGCCAGAGGTGAGAATTTCACCAGGATTTCCCCTACAATGCCCACCTTTGGCTTCTTTACATCCAGCCTTGGGAGAGCGTCAAAATCCCGGATAATCCCCTTTATATTGCGTCCGAATTCTATCATGGCCGCGTTTTTCTTGGACAGGGAGGCAATGCAGCGGGCCTTCCATTTCATGTGAAGGGCATTGGCACTGCCTGGCTCTGCCTCATAGGGCCGGGTGGCATAGAGAACCCGCATGAAGATATCCCCGTACACAATGGCCTGCATGGCTTTTGTCAGCAGAGGCACGGTGAAGGTGAAGCCGGGATTTGTCTCCATGCCGTTGGCGTTGACGGAGATGACCGGTATCTGGGGCATTCCCGCCTTTTCCAGGGCCCTGCGAATGAAGCCGATGTAGTTGGATGCGCGGCAGCCGCCGCCGGTCTGGCTCATGAGGACAGCCGTGTGGTCCAGGTCATATTTGCCTGACAGCAGGGCGTCCATGATTTGTCCGATGACAATGAGGGACGGGTAGCAGGCGTCGTTATTTACATATTGGAGTCCCACGTCCACTGCGTTTCGGTTGTGGTTCTGCAATACCTCAATCTTATATCCGAAGGAACGGATGGCCGGCTCTAAAAGGTCAAAATGGATGGGCGACATCTGGGGGCAGAGAAGGGTGTAATCCTTCTTCATCTCCTTGGTGAACACCACCCGGTGATAGGCGCTGGACACCACCCTGCGCTCAAAATGTCTCTGGTCCCTTACCTTTAAGGCTGCGATGAGGGAGCGGATACGTATTCTGGCAGCTCCCAGGTTATTGACCTCGTCAATCTTTAACACCGTATAAATCTTGCCGGAATGGGTCAGGATATCGGCAACCTGGTCCGTGGTCACTGCATCCAGCCCGCAGCCAAAGGAATTGAGCTGAATCAGATCCAGATTATCCTGGGTCTTTACAAAGCTGGCAGCAGCGTAAAGGCGGGAGTGGTACATCCACTGGTCCGTCACCACCAGAGGCCGTTCCACCCTGCCCAGATGGGATATGGAATCCTCGGTGAGGACGGCAAATCCATAAGAGGTAATCAGCTCCGGTATACCGTGGTGAATCTCAGGGTCCACATGATAGGGCCTGCCGGCCAGGACTATGCCCCTCTTTCCGTGTTCCTTCAGCCAGGCCAGAGTCTCCTCGCCTTTTTTCATCAAATCATCGCGGGAGGCAGTCAGCTCCTGCCAGGCGGCATGGGCAGCCATCCTGACTTCGGCAGCCGGAATCTGGAATGTCCTGGAAAATTCCTTTACAAGGGAATCGGTGAGAATCTCCTCGTTGGTAAATGCCATAAAGGGATTCATAAAACGCACGTTTTCCTCGGCCAGCGCCTCCACGTTATTTTTAATGTTTTCCGCATAGGAGGTGACCATGGGGCAGTTGTAGTGGTTGCCTGCGTCCGGGCTTTCATTGCGCTCATAGGGGATGCAGGGGTAGAAGATGAACTTTACGCCCTGCTTAATGAGCCAGGTCACATGTCCGTGTACCAGCTTGGCAGGATAACACTCGGATTCGCTGGGGATGGATTCGATTCCCAGCTCATAGAGCTGCCTGGTGGACTGGGGAGACAGCACCACATGGTAGCGCAGCTTCTTAAAGAACACAGCCCAGAAGGGGAAGTTTTCATACATGTTGAGCACCCTGGGAATGCCTACCGTACCGCGGTCCGCCTGGTCCATGGGCAGGGATTCGTAGTCAAACATCCGGTGGTACTTGTAATCAAACAGGTTGGGAATCTCTTTCTTGGCCTTTTCAAGGCCAAGACCCCTCTCGCAGCGGTTGCCTGAGATAAAGCGACGTCCGCTTCCGAACTGGTTGATGGTCAGCACACAGTGGTTGTTGCAGCCCTTGCAGCGGGTCATGGAGGTGCTGTACTTAAGGCCGATGATCTTTTCAAGGGAGAGCATGGAGGTCTCCGGTTCACTGGCCATGTGATAGCGTTCCCTGGCAATGAGGGCAGCGCCAAAGGCGCCCATGATGCCTGCGATGTCCGGGCGTACTGCCGGGCATCCTGATATTTTTTCAAAGCTTCTGAGCACGGCATCGTTGTAGAAAGTGCCTCCCTGGACTACCACGTGTTCTCCGAGGTCGGAAGCATTTGTTATCTTAATTACTTTAAATAATGCGTTCTTAATAACGGAATAAGCCAGACCCGCGGAAATGTCGGCCACGGTGGCTCCTTCCTTCTGGGCCTGCTTTACATTGGAATTCATGAATACCGTGCAGCGGGTGCCCAGGTCCGTGGGATTTTTGGCAAACAGGGCTTCCCTGGCAAAATCCTCCACACTGTAGTTCAGGCTCCTGGCAAAGGTCTCAATAAAAGAACCGCAGCCGGAGGAGCATGCCTCGTTGAGCTGTACGCTGTCCACTGTGCCGTCCTTAATCTTGATGCACTTCATATCCTGTCCGCCGATGTCCAGAATACAGTCCACATCCGGCTCAAAGAAAGCAGCCGCATAGTAGTGGGATATGGTCTCCACCTCTCCCTCATCCAGCATCAGGGCTGCCTTTAACAAGGCTTCGCCGTAACCGGTGGAACAGGAGTAGGCAATACGGGCGGTTTCAGGCAGCTGTTCCTTTATCTCCCGGATAGCCCGGATGGCAGTGGCCAGAGGGCTTCCGTTGTTATTGTCATAGAAACGGTACAGCAGTGTGCCGTCCTCGCCTACCAGGGCAGCCTTGGTGGTGGTGGAACCGGCGTCAATGCCCAGGTAGCAGCACCCCTCATAGGAGGACAGGTCCCCGCTCTTTACATGGTTGCTGGCATGGCGGGCACAGAACCGGTCATAGTCTTCCTGGTCCTTAAAGAGGGGCTCCATGCGCTTGACCTCAAAATCCATCTTAATGCCTGAGGACAGTCTCTGAATCAGGGTCTCCAGGGGAATAGCCTCCTGGTTATCCTGGGGATTCATGGCTGCCCCCACAGCAGCGAACAGGTGGGAGTGATCCGGCGCAATAACCTGCTCCGGCGTCAGGCGCAGGGTGCGGATGAAGCTTTCCCGAAGCTGAGGCAGGAAGTGGAGGGGACCGCCTAAGAACGCCACATTTCCCCGGATGGGCCAGACCGCTGATGGTCTGATTGACCACGGCCTGGAAAATAGAGGCAGCCAGGTCTTCCCTGGTGGCGCCCTCATTAATCAGGGGCTGTATGTCGGATTTTGCAAACACACCGCAGCGGGCCGCAATGGGGTATATGGCCTTATAATGTTCTGCATAATCATTGAGGCCGGAAGCGTCCGTCTGGAGCAGGGCCGCCATCTGGTCAATAAAAGAACCGGTGCCTCCCGCACAGATTCCGTTCATTCTCTGGTCGATGCCTCCGGTGAAATAAATAATTTTTGCGTCCTCACCGCCCAGCTCGATGGCCACATCGGTCTGAGGCGCGAAGTCCTGAAGCGCAGAGGCCACGGCCACTACCTCCTGGACAAAGGGAACCTCCAGATGGGAGGAAAGGGTGAGCCCTCCGGAACCGGTTATAACAGGGATTACCTGAATGGGGCCGGTTATCTCACGGGCCTTTTTTAAAAGTCCCGCCAGAGTTTCCTGTATATTGGCATAATGGCGTTCATAATCGGAGAATACTATATGGGAAGCCTGATTTAACAGTGCAACTTTGACGGTTGTGGAACCAATGTCGATTCCAAGCGTAAGGGTATTTGTATGTAATTTCATATATGCGGGGTTTTACCCTGACCTCCTTTGTAACTTGACGGCTGTTCCGCCGCGCCATGGGGGAAAACCATGTCCGGCAGTACTGGGGGACCGTAAAGCTGTTTTACATGTATCATAATACAGTTTTATGGGGAATACTGTGACTTATGCAACAAATTCCGGCGATAAGACGCTGGACATTCATAGTAGAGTTTAACATAAAATAAGTATAAATACAATTGGGGACAGGCGTTAAAAAATCGTGAAGAAATGGCGAAAATTGTGCATGTTTCTAAGGTTCCCTTTTTACTGTTCAGGTAAAATTTATGTATTCTCCCTGAAAAATATTCGGTATAATATAAAATGGAAGGCTATTTCATTTGACAAAAGCGGGGGCAGTCACTATAATGAGAACGTATAATTTCAGAATGGGGGAGAGTTCGCATGATACGGATTTTTAAGACCGAAGACGGTGCTATGCACGAAAAGGAAGAGATGCAGCCTGGCTGCTGGATTGCGTTAACAAACCCTACAGCCTCAGAAATCATTGACATCGCAGATACCTATCAGATTGACCCGGACCATTTGCGGGCGCCTCTGGATGAGGAAGAGCGGTCCCGTATAGAGGTGGAGGATGAATACACCCTGATTCTGGTGGACATTCCTTCCATAGAGGAGCGCAACGGCAAGGACTGGTTTGTCACCATCCCTCTGGCTATCATCACCACCAAGGATGTGCTGATTACGGTCTGCCTGGAGGAAACACCTGTGCTCACTTCCTTTATGGACGGAAGGGTGAGGGATTTCCACACCTTCATGAAAACCAGGTTTATCCTGCAGATTCTCTATAAAAATGCCACCCAGTTCCTGCAATACCTCCGAATCATTGATAAAAAGAGTGAAGTCATTGAGCGCAAGCTCCACCAGTCCCAGAAGAACGAGGAGCTGATTGAGCTTTTGGAGCTGGAGAAGTCGCTGGTATACTTTACCACCTCCCTTCGTTCCAACGAGGTGGTACTGGAAAAGCTGCTGCGCATTGAGAAGATAAAGAAGTACCCGGAGGACACGGACCTGCTGGAGGATGTAATCGTGGAGAACAAGCAGGCCATTGAGATGGCCAATATATACAGCGGCATCCTGAGCGGCACCATGGATGCGTTTGCATCGGTTATCTCCAACAACCTGAATATTGTCATGAAGTTTCTGGCTACCGTTACCATTGTTCTGTCCATACCAACCATGATTGCCAGTTTCTACGGCATGAACGTAAACTCTCATGGCATGCCTTTTGCGGACAGTCCCTACGGATTTGCCATAGTACTGGGCCTGACCCTTCTGCTGTCACTGTTTGTTGCGTATATATTTAATAAGAAAGACCTGTTTTAAATAAAGCCACACAGGCAAATGAAAAGGATGATAGGATGAGATTTTTTAATAAGCTTGAGCGCCGGTTTGGCAGATATGCCATTCACAACCTGATGTATTACATTATCATTATGTATGTTATGGGTTTTGTCATGATGTACATGGACCCCATGTTCTTTACCCGGTACCTGAGTCTGGACGCGGAGGCCATCCTTCACGGACAGGTCTGGAGGCTGGTGACATTTTTGCTGTACCCGCCCACACTGAGCCCCTTCTGGATTATTTTTGCGGCGCTCATGTACTATTCACTGGGCCGGTCCCTGGAGGCGGTGTGGGGAGCGTTCCGCTTTAACGTGTTCTTTTTTATGGGAGCCATCGGCATCATACTTGCCGAGTTTATTGTATACTTTATCTGGGGATGGGATATGCACCTTAACACCTCTTACCTGAGTATGTCCATATTCCTGGCTTACGCGGTGATGTTCCCGGAGGAATACTTTTATATTTACTTTATACTTGCCATCAAGGCCAAATGGCTGGCGCTGTTTGATGCCTTTTTCCTGGTGTTCGGGTTCGTATACGGCAGCTTACCCCAGCGAATCGCCATTTTCCTGTCCCTTGCCAACTTCATCATTTTCTTCCTGATGACAAAGGACTTTAAGAAATACAGCCCAAAGGAAGTAAAGCGCAAGCAGGATTTCAAGGTAAAGACCATGCGGCCCGTAAACCGCACTCACCACAAGTGCGCGGTCTGCGGCAGGACCGACGAGGAAAGTCCGGGCATGGAGTTCCGCTATTGTTCAAAATGTGAAGGCAGCTATGAGTACTGCATGGATCATTTATATACACACCAGCACGTGAAAAAATCGGATTCCCCCAAATCATGATTCCGTCTTTCATGTCTGAATCTGCCGTTACACTATTAACTTTCAATTAACTCTCACAATTTTATGGAGGAAGAAACATGAAAAAAACCAAGATTATCTGTACCATGGGCCCCAATACCAGCGACAAAAACATTATGATGGAGCTTGCCAGGAATGGTATGGATGTGGCCCGTTTTAACTTTTCACACGGGGACTACAACGAGCATCAGGGACGCCTGGAGCTGTTAAAGGAAGTGCGCAAGGAGCTGGATATTCCGGTCGCAGCGCTCTTGGATACCAAGGGACCGGAGATCCGTACAGGACAGCTTAAGGACGGCAAAAAGGTGACTTTGAAGGAAGGCCAGACCTATACCCTGACCACCAGGGAGCTGGTAGGTGACGATACCATCGGCTATATCAATTACAGCGGACTGAATGAGGATGTTGCCGCGGGCAACCGGATTCTCATTGACGACGGACTGATTGAGCTGGAAGTGCGCCAGGTGAAGGATACAGACATTGTCTGTGAGGTCATCAACGGAGGAGAGCTGGGAGAGAAGAAGGGCGTCAATGTGCCCAATGTAAAGATTAAGCTTCCGGCCCTGACGGATAAGGACAAAGAGGATATCCGTTTTGGAATCAGGCAGGGCTTTGACTTCATCGCGGCATCCTTTGTACGTACAGCTGACTGTATTAAGGAAATCAAGGCCATGCTGGATGAGCAGGGTTCCAGTATGAAGGTTATTGCAAAGATTGAGAACGCGGAGGGCATTGAGAATCTGGACGCCATCATCGAGGCAGCGGACGGCATCATGGTAGCCAGAGGCGACATGGGCGTGGAGATACCGGCAGAGAAGGTTCCCCACATCCAGAAGAAAATTATACGCAAGTGCAACGAGGCTTGTAAAATTGTTATCACAGCCACCCAGATGCTGGATTCCATGATCCGCAACCCAAGGCCGACCAGGGCCGAGGTGACGGACGTTGCCAATGCAGTGTATGACGGCACGGACGCGGTGATGCTTTCCGGTGAGACAGCCATGGGCAAGTATCCTGTGGACGCCCTTAAGATGATGGTTTCCATTGCACTGGAGACAGAGATGCATCTGGACTATGCAGGGTACCGCCAGAGGAAGGTGACGGAGCAGAACATGAAGAATGTTTCCAATGCAGTGTGTTTTGCCTCTGTATCAACCGCCCATGACCTGGATGCGGATGTCATCATCGCTCCCAGTATTACAGGCTTTACCACCCAGATGCTCTCTAAATGGAGACCTGGCGCCAGAATCATCGGCATGTCCCCCAGCATGGCTACGGTCCGCCAGATGCAGCTTCAGTGGGGCGTGGTACCGGTATGGTCCCGCCGCGCAGAGTCCACGGACGAACTGATTGAGAACTCGGTGGAGGAGCTTAAGAACAGAGGTCTTGTGGAGGAAGGGGAGCTGGCCGTCATCACAGCCGGAGTCGTAACCTACGCAAGACGCCATGAGGCAGCCACCCAGACCAATATTATGAGAGTTATTAATATCGAGTAGAGCATAACTAAAAAACACTGGACAAGGAAGTCTGCCCGGGAGTACAATTGAACATATTGTACTTCCTGACAGGCTTTTTGCGCAAAAAGGGAAAGGAGACACACAGATAATGGATAAGAAGCCATTCGTAACACTGGAACAATTAAGGGAGATTGAGAGGACATACCCTACGCCCTTTTATCTTTACGATGAAAAGGGAATCAGGGAGAATGCCGCCAGGCTTAAGCAGGCATTTTCCTGGAACAGGGGATATAAGGAATATTTTGCGGTCAAGGCCACGCCCAATCCTTTCCTGTTAAATATACTGAAAGACATGGGATGCGGCACGGACTGCTCATCCATGACAGAGCTTATGATGTCCAGGGCATGCGGTTTTTCCGGTTCTGACATCATGTTTTCCTCCAACGATACGCCTCCTGAGGAATTTGCCTATGCGGAAAAGCTGGGAGCCATCATCAACCTGGATGATATCACTCATATCCAGTGTCTGGAGGAAACCCTGGGACATATTCCGGAGACCATCAGCTGCCGTTTTAACCCGGGCGGTCTGTTTAAAATCAGCAATGACATCATGGACAATCCCGGCGATTCCAAATACGGCATGACCGCAGAGCAGATTGGCCAGGCATTTAAGATTCTGAAGGAAAAGGGCGCAAAACATTTCGGCATACATGCGTTCCTGGCCAGCAATACGGTGACCAATGAATACTATCCCATGCTGGCAAAGATTCTGTTTGAGCTGGCTGTTAAACTGAAAGAGGAGACAGGCGTCCATATCGCGTTCATCAATCTGTCCGGCGGCATCGGAATCCCCTACCGCCCGGACCAGGAGCCCAATGACATCCTGGCAATTGGTGACGGCGTAAGAAGGGTCTATGAAGAGATTCTGGTTCCCGCCGGTATGGATGATGTGGCTCTGTGCACGGAGCTGGGACGTTTCATGATGGGGCCTTACGGCGCCCTGGTGACAAAGGCCATCCATGAGAAGCACACTTATAAGGAGTATGTGGGCGTGGACGCCTGCGCCGTGAACCTGATGCGGCCGGCCATGTACGGCGCTTACCATCACATCACGGTCATGGGCCGGGAGGATGAGCCCTGTACCCGCATGTACGATGTGGTAGGTTCCCTGTGCGAGAACAACGATAAGTTTGCCATTGACCGCATGCTTCCGGAAATTAAAAAGGGAGATCTTCTGTTTATCCACGATGCGGGCGCCCACGGATTCGCCATGGGATATAATTATAACGGAAAGCTGAAGTCAGCAGAGCTTCTGTTAAAGGAGGACGGCACTGTGGAGATGATACGCAGGGCAGAAACTCCTGAGGATTACTTTGCTACCTTTGATTTTTGTGATATACTGAGGAATATCGACTGATGAATGAAGAGGCATCATGTATGCCCGGGAGCCCTGGCGCACTGCAGAAGGCAGTCTGCCGGGGCTTTGCTGCGGTTTGAATGTTCATGACAAGGAGGTATGAGGATGGTAAAGATTGGTTTTATAGGAATGGGAAACATGGGAAATGCCATTTTAAACGGGCTTCTCAAGACGCACAGACCGGAGGATATGATATTTTCAGCGGCCCATCAGGATAAGATGGAGGCAGTGACAGCCAGGACAAAGGTGCCCCATGCCGGTTCCAACAGGGAATGCGCAAAGGCGGTGAAGTATCTGATACTGGCGGTAAAGCCCCAGTATTTTGACGCGGTGTTTTCGGAGATAAGGGATGTGGTAACGCCGGAGCAGGTGGTGATATCCCTGGCTCCCGGCGTCACGATTTCCAATATCACAGAGCGCCTGGGTGGGAATGTGCGGGTGGTAAGAGCCATGCCCAACACGCCTGCCATGCTGGGAGAAGGCATGACCGGCATTTCCTGCAGGGAAGGCTCCTGCACAGAGGAGGAAAAGGAAACCGTACGGGACATATTTTCCTCCTGCGGACGGGTGGAGATGGTGGAAGAACGGCTTATGGACGCAGTTGGCTGTGTCAGCGGCAGTTCGCCTGCTTTTGTGTACATGTTTATTGAGGCCCTGGCTGACGGAGGGGTCAAATACGGCCTTCCCAGAAAGACTGCCTATGCCATGGCAGCCCAGACTGTCCTGGGCAGCGCAAAAATGATTCTGGAGACAGGAAAGCATCCGGGGCAGTTAAAGGACGAGGTGTGTTCCCCGGGCGGCACCACCATTGCGGGCGTATCAGCCCTGGAGGAGCACGGGCTGAGAAGTGCGGTCATCAAGGCGGCGGACGCCTGCTATGAGAAGACCCAGAGCATGAAGTAGGACAATAATATCAAACCAAAACAGAGAGGAAGGAACAGACATGGAAGATAAGGAAAAGAATACGCAGATACCGGTGATACGGCTGGACCGCCAGCTTAAATATGAGGGAAACATTCTTAAGATATACGAGGACAAGGTCCTGGCTAACGGCCATGAGGCCAGGTGGGATTTCATCCATCACGATGGTGCGGCGGCTGTCCTGCCTGTTGCCGACGATGGAAAAATCCTTATGGTGCGCCAGTACCGCAATGCCCTGGACCGCTACACCCTGGAGATTCCGGCAGGCAAGCTGGATGCGCCGGGGGAGCCCAAGGTGGAGTGCGCGTTCCGGGAGCTGGAGGAGGAGACAGGATACAGGGTGGAATCACCGGAGAACCTGGAGTACCTTATGAGCCTTACCACAACCGTTGCCTTCTGCGATGAGGCCATTGACATATTCGTGGCCCACAACCTGATTCCCTCCCATCAGAATCTGGATGAGGATGAGGTGATCAATGTGGTTCCATGCAGCCTGGGAGAGCTGGAGGACATGATATACACAGGAAAGATTACGGACGGCAAGACCATTGCCGCCATTATGGCCTATGCCAGAAAATACCGTTCTGAGGATAAGAAGGACACCATGGTCAAGGGCTAAGTCATAAACCATGTATTTCTGTCATACAGTAGTGGGGGAGAAGCTGCAGCTGATATGTTTCTTACCTGTAAACTGGGACAGGAGGATAATGCATGGGAATGAGGTGGTTAAGGCTGCGTCTGGGGACGCTCACCTA
>ERZ791671.1008-NODE-1008-length-12362-cov-10.0495_pt1 | contig 12362 bp, 8 predicted proteins | sample MGYA00510052_ERZ791671 | MGnify/ENA primary metagenome ERZ791671 (study PRJEB30046, sample SAMN00715231) | human gut metagenome | study: EMG produced TPA metagenomics assembly of the A metagenome-wide association study of gut microbiota in type 2... | reverse complement strand
GTCTTCCGTTAAAACGGGCATCAGTAATGTGCAACGCATAAAAATAGATGTTACTCAATTGGGGCAATAAACAACAGTAAATGTGATATAAATGAAGAAAGTTGCTATACTCATATTATTCATGCTCGGATGTGCCATTTCCGAGGGTCATGCCCAGAAGGTTGCGCTGAAAAGCAATCTGCTGTATGACGCTACTACTACCATGAATCTGGGACTGGAGATCGGACTGGCGCGTAAATGGACGCTGGATATTCCGGTCAATTATAATCCGTGGAAACTTTCCGACGGCAAACGCCTCCGTCATTTGGGGGTACAGCCCGAAATCCGTTACTGGTTTTGTGAGAGTTTTCGCCGTATGTTTGTCGGAATGCATGGACATTATGCCGATTTCAATGTAGGGGGATGGCCCGACTGGTCTTTTATCAGTGACAATATGCAGCATACGCGTTATCAGGGATATCTTTATGGTGGTGGCTTTTCCGTAGGATATTCGTGGATTCTGAAAAAACGCTGGAGTATAGAAACATCTGTCGGAGTGGGATATGCGCACATTGTATATGACAAGTATCCTTGCGCTACTTGTGGTACGAGACTAAAGGAAAGCAGCAAAAACTATTTCGGGCCTACTAAAGCAAGTGTGTCACTTATTTATGTAATTAAATAATGAGGAGTATGATAATAAGAAAAATAGGTTTCCTTGTGTGTATGTTGGTGGTTTGCAGCCTGAATATAAACACAGCTATGGCTCAATCCCGCTCTTACGAAGGTGTCATTACTGTGAATCCGGTGCGGTTGGAACAGAAAGGTGATTTTATTCATGTCGATATAGATTTTGTTTTGAATAATGTGAAAGTGAAATCTGCCCGGGGAATGGATTTTATTCCGCGGCTGGTGACTCCCGGACGTACTCAGAATCTTCCGAAAGTTTCTATTAAAGGTCGTGACGAGTATCTGGCGTATGAGCGTGAGCTTGCGTTGATGAGCGCCAAAGAGAAAAGAAACTACGAGAAGCCATATATAGTGGAAAAAGCTGGAAAACTAAGAAATGATACGATTCGGTATCAATATCTGGTTCCGTTCGAATCATGGATGAAGGATGCGCGCTTGGACGTGCAGCGTGATGAATGTGGTTGCGGCGAAACGGCATTGATGAACATAGAGGAGTTTGGCAAAGTGACGTTGGAACGTGTATGGACGCCTTACGTAGCGGTTCCTCAGTTTGCTTATCTGCAACCGAAAGCGGAAGAAATCAAACAACGGGATATTCAAGCAGAATGTTTTCTGGATTTCGAGGTGAATAAAGTCAATATTCGTCCCGAATACATGAATAATCCTCAGGAACTAGCTAAAATCCGCAAGATGATCGATGAGCTGAAGTCCGATCCGAATGTGAAAGTGAACCGTCTGGATATTATCGGTTATGCGTCTCCGGAAGGAACATTGGCAGCGAACAAACGTCTGTCTGAAGGGCGTGCTATGGCGCTTCGGGATTATCTGGCATACAGGTACGATTTTCCGAGAAACCAATACTATATTGTCTTTGGAGGTGAAAACTGGGACGGACTGGAGAAAGCGCTTGAAACAATCGAATTGGAATATAAAGACGAAGTGTTGGATATTATCAGGAATATACCTATTGAAAAAGGAAGAGAAACAAAACTGATGCAACTTCACGGAGGAACACCTTACCGATACTTGTTGAAGTATATTTTCCCAAGTCTGCGTGTGGCTATCTGCAAAGTGAATTACGAAGTGAGGGATTTTAGTGTGGAGGAAGCGAAAGAGATTATCAAGACGCGTCCGCAGAATTTGAGCTTGAATGAAATGTTTCTGGTGGCTAATACCTATCCGACAGGCTCGCAAGAATTTATTGATGTGTTCGAAACGGCTGTACGGATGTATCCGCAGAGTGAGATTGCAAATATAAATGCTGCTACTGCCGCTTTATCACGCAATGACTTGGTTTCGGCCGAACGTTATCTGGGTATGGTGAATTCAAATAAGAATTTGCCGGAATATAATAATGCTATGGGAATATTAATGTTAATGAAGGGAGATTATGAATTATCGAAGAAGTATTTGAAGGTCGCAGAGCAGTCAGGTCTGGATGCAGCTAGGGGCAATCTGGAAGAATTAGTCAGGAAGAAGGCTAATGCTGCCGAAATGAGAAAAAATGGTAAGTAAAACTTACTAATTAAGTGGGAAATTATATATGTATTAATTCTAATAATTTTTTGTATTATGCTAAAGATTAAATCAATTTTAGTTTCGTTGCTGGCCGTTGTGGCATTGGCAAGTTGTTCAAATGAGAATCTGGAGGAAAATCCGGAGGTTGAAGGGGGAGCAGGTTATGATGTAGCTTACGTATCAATTAGTCTGACTAATCCAAAAGTGCCTGGTTCACGTGCTTCTGGTGAACATACGGCTTTGGAGAAGGAAAGCAAGATTAATGAGCTCTATTTGATTACGTTCGATGCGGGTAAAGTGGTGACTATGGATGAAAAGGCAACTAAGTATGCCACGGTATTGGGATCAAGTTCTTTTGATACAGATGATGCAAGTGGAGTTACGACTCCGAATACTCCGGTTAAAGTGAACCCGAATACTAAGTATCTGCTTGTTGTTGCCAATCCGGGTTACCAATTAAAGAGTCGCTTGGATGCTATTGCGGCAGATGCAACCTATGCTACCATCAATGCAATGGTTACAGTTCCTGAAAACAATACTAAGCCCAACAATGCTTATCTGGTAGAGGAGGTTGTGCACTCCAAAGGTTGTGCAATGATTAATGTCGGATTCTACGATGATGTCAATTCAAAATGGGAAGATGAATGTCTGCTCGATGTATCGGACAAGATTGTTTTGGTCAGTGACTATAAGTCGGAAGCGCAAGCTCAGAATGCAGCGAAAAGTAATCCTGCTACTCTTGAGATAGAACGCCTTGCTGCAAAGTTGGAAGTTATGATTGGCAGTCCATTAGCAGTTGGACCTTTTGAAGATGGAACAAATGCAAGTCTTGGACAGTTTGATTTTGGAAACTGGACTATAGACTACTATAACTCTCTGTTCTATCCTTTTGCAAAGAAGACTACCACAGCGTCGTCTCATACTACCGGATTCTACAAAAGTAACTTCTATACAGTTGACCCGAACTTTACGACTGCAGGTGGAACTGAATATCTTACAGGCATTGTTAAGAATACACTTGATGCTACTACTCGCGAACCTAAGGTAGAATGGGTTACTGAAAGTACGGATGCGAGTAAAAAATACAAATACTGCATTGAGAATACGATGGCTGAAGGATATCAGAAGTTCGGGGCGGCTACACGTCTGGTACTTAAGGGACAATATGCACCTTGGAAGTCCGGTGAATTTACTTTAGGAAATGACTGGTATCGTCTTCCTAACGGAACTAACTCTGTAAACTTCAAGAGTTTTGCCGACTTGCTGACTGCTTATACAGAAGCTAAAGATAAAGAAACAAACTCAGAAGCTATGAACTCCCAGGAAAAACTCTTGGTTTCGGCATGCGAACTGTTCTATAGTCAAATAAAATCTGAACTTACCACCAATGATCCAGGTAGTTTTGCATCTCTTACGCAGGCTATTCTTGACGCCAACAACATTCAGAATGGCGGTGAACTATGCAAAGAAGAAGGTTGCATCTATTGGTATCCAAAGAGTCTCAACTATTACTACTATGAGATTCGTCATGATAATGCAGCCAACTCTTACATGGAGTATGGAAAATACGGTGTAGTACGTAATAACTATTATACGCTTACGCTGACAAAGGTGAATGGTAACGGTACACCATGGTATCCTGGCGGTGGTCCCGAAGATCCGGATGAAGAAGAAGATATCGATAAGAAAGGTGCTTATCTTCATTTTGAGATTAAAGTTGCTCCGTGGATATACTGGACTACAAATTTCGAAATCTAAATAAACTCTTTGCTTTCAAATAAAACAGGGCAGTGCGGACTGCCTGCCCTGTACTTTTTTTAATAGATATTCTGTGCGGAACAGACCGCCAAAAAAAGTAAAAACAAGCCGGTGACAGGCTTCCCAAAAACAGCACTGAAATATACCGGCGCATCCGAGATGCAATAAAATGCAAAGCGCGCCCCTAAAAGAGGAAATAACCGGAGGTCACAAAATAGAGATCTCTGACAATATAAAATGGCAAACCGATAGGGTTGTCCCCTAAAAGAAAAAGATATGTTCGGAAAAACTAAATCGCTGTTCCTTATCGTTGCTTCGATGCTATGTATGGCTTCGTGCGACAGTATACGCGAAGACCTTCCGCGGTGCGAACTTTGGTTGGAATTTGTATTCGACTACAATATGGAATATGCGGATGCATTTAATCCGCAGGTTAAATCGGTGGATGTACTTGTGTTCGACAGCGATGATAAATTGCTTTTCACCAAAAGTGCCGAGGTTGCTGCGCTGGTGGGTGGAAACCGGATGTCGTTGACCGACGAGCTCGATTTCGGAAGTTATAAAGTACTGACCGTCGGAAGTCTGTCTGACAGATTCCGTCTTTCGGACAATGCAGGTAATAAACTGGCACCGGGAACTACCACCCTCCAACAGGTCATTGTATCCCTGAAGCGAGAGACGGATGTTGTTAATTTCGAGTTTCAGCATCTTTACTTCGGAGAGGTTGTAGAAGTGGACCACCTGCCATCCAGTACCGACCATAAAATTTATCCGGTGAACCTGATACGTGACACCAATCGGTTTAATCTCGCGTTAATGGGATATGAGGAAAATAAAGTGAATGGCACACAATATACATTTGAAATTCAGGCGCCGGAAAATGCGGTTTATTCCTGGGAAAACGAACCCACAGGACAAGGGCCGGTTACTTATGTGCCTTACTATACAGGTCCGGGTGAAATATCCGACGTGGTTATGTCCGCACGCCTGAACACGATGCGTTTGCTCAACAGGAGTGGATGGGATTATAAATTTATTATAAGGGATGCGAATACCGAAGCTGAAGTCTGGAGCTACAATCTGATGACACTCTTGAGTATTGCACGGCCGGTTTCCCGTTACGACGGAACGGAGCTTCCCTTTCAGGAATATCTTGACAGGCAGAGTGAATGGAACCTGATATTTACAGTTGTTGAAAAACCCGGAGGAGGATTCCTTCAAATTGGTATTGTCGTGGGGAACTGGATTCATTGGCTCCACGGGATGGAAGTTTAAGAATGAGAAAAAAGCTATTACATATCATTTGTCTGGCATCCACCATCCTTTTGTTCTCATGTAGTAGAGAAGCTGATGTGGCTTATGAGTTGCCTGCCCATACTACCCGGGCGCAACTTAGCATCGACTTGGTGAACAATGGGGATGTGGAACAACAGGAGAAGATAAATTCCATGCGGTTTATCGTATTCGGCAGCACGCCCGGTGGCGTGAGGCTGGATGTGAATGAACACATCCTGTTGAGTACTCCGGAGACAGCTACTGATATAGATGCGCAACTTCTCGAAGTGACGTCCAGTAATGATATCTTGGTCGTAGTTATTGCCAACGAACCGCAGAGCCTCACAAGCAAACTTGACGGTATAGCCAATCTTTTGACGTTGCAGGAGATGATTTACGATATCTCCAGCATACTGAATAGTGACGGGCAGATTATTTCGGCAACCGGAATGCCTATGACAGGAGTGATCCGGGATATATCCATAGCACCTGATGAAACCAAAACAGTACAAATGGTGATCGAACGTGCCGTAGCCCGGGTAGATGTCTTTATCGAAGCTATAGACGGTGGGGCGGTGACCGGATATATTGCCGGAAGCACTAGTGTCACCTTGCACAATTTCTCCTACGATAGCTATTTCGTGATGGGAAACGTGGACAACGGCACGCGTGATAACACCGACTCTTCAAAAAACTACGGAAAAGTGAAGGAAGACGTGTCGGAAAGCAATTTGTTAACGCATAAGTGGACAGCTGCGACTACAGAAACTTGGGCATATTCATCTGCTCCCGGAGCTGAAAACCGGAAGTTGCTTTGCTCGTTCTACACAGCCGAACGCCTATTCAAGTCGGATTATTCCGACCGACTGTCTATCAGTATGGCTAATGTCCCGAAAGGCCCTTCGGACGTCACCGGAATAACCGAGAAAGTAATTGAAAGCGTAACAAAGGTTGATGGCACAGGCAGTCCGACGGCGCAACCTTTTACGGAGATCCGCCGGAACAACGTGTATCAGGTAACGGCACGCGTCGGAAAAATAGGTATTCAAATACTGACGATAAGCGTAGAAGATTGGGGTGAAAGACAAGACATTGATCTGGATATGGACTTGTAATATCTTTCGTTGATTGTTTTTAATTTCGGAAAAGAAGTAAGATGATAAAGACTATAAATAATATTAAGATGATTATGGCAATGGCTGTCCTTTCGGCTGTCCTCTTTTCGTGTGTCAGAGAAGAGATGACGTGTGATAAGGAATTAATTGTTGTGCAACGTATCGGAGAAGGCGGCTATGTCTACACTCGTGGTGCGGCAATCTCTTCGAATACTGATCTGAAAGAAGAGACTTTCGGTCTTTACGGCTCACTGACTCCCAATGCTTCCGTTCCCCAACCATACTTCAATGCAAGTGCCACGGTTAACGCCGACCTGACAGCCACCATCTCGCTGTTGCAATATTGGCCCGGATTGCTGAATGCGAGCATGAAATTCTTCTCCTGGTATCCGTACAACGATGCGAATGCGCCGACTGCGAGTTTCACTGATCCCGGAGAAATGGTGCTGAATTATACAGCGAATGCATCCGCCGCCAATCATGTCGATGTACTGGCGGCTATATCGGGCCCTGTATGGGTTGAGGGTGTGAATATACACTTCTACCGCACATTGACCAAGGTTACCTTTACATTCAAGAAAGTAGCTCCTGTACCGGATGAGGTGACTATCGAGAAAATAGAATTCCAGAATGTAGGAAAAAGCGGTAAACTTGCCATGACTGAAATTCCGACCACCACGACGAAAAACGGCAAACCGAAGTTTGTCTGGAGCGATGTCGCCACCGGGAAGGTCGTTTCTACTCTCACCGATAACAAAACGGTGACCGAAGATGCCACCTTGATGGGGGATACATTCCTCATGTTGCCGACCGACGCTTTCTCCGCAACCGCCAAAATCGTTGTTACCACCAACTTTGGCGACCGGGAATTCCTGTTCAGTGATATTATCGCCAAGAACCCGCATTCTTGGGAGTCGGGCGAGTACATCAACTACAATCTTACGATATCCAACGAAACCTATCAGCTTTCAGCCACGCCGCTTGAATGGACGGAAAGCCCGGTGAATGTGATTTTCGACAAACAGTATTATCTCAAGTTATCGCAGACCAAGGTACAGACGGCTGGTGATGGTGTCACTGTCAATATAGAAGCGAAAACGAATTATGATGCCAATCCGGATACGGGCTATCTGCCGGGTGCGTCATTAAACAAAAGTACTATGGATACGTGGGCAACGGTTAATATGACCCAGACATCCTTTTCGGGAGGTGTGTATACCTATAATATACAAGTTGTGATGCCCGGATTTAACTCCGGAACCGGAACTAAGCGGGAAACAGGCTTTTATATCAATGCCGGTAATCTGCGGCATCATGTACTGTTGAGCCAGTGGAAAGAAGACGGAGAGTGGTTGACCTCGAACGTAGAATTGGACGGCAGTGATGGTGGAACCGGAAATATGCAACGTCGCAAGCTTGTCTTTACTTCGGGCAACCCGGGAACGTGGGAGTGGAAGATAACCCAGATACAGGATCCGGATAAAATTCTGCTTAACAGTGAGACAATGCTCGAAACAAGTGGCGTGAGTGGTGATGTGGTTTACTTCTACTTTAGAGCCGATGCTGTGTCCGGTGATACGGCTACACTCACACTAACCAATACGAATGGTGATAATCTGCCAATAGCGGTGACATTGACCGCGCCATAATGGCGAATATGCAATATTAAAGTTTAAGGAAAGGAAATAGAAATATGCAATATGGGATTTCAATCATAAGAAGGTGCTATCTTTTGTCTGTTTTGCTAATGACGGTATGGCTTACCGGATGCGTACAGGAAGAATTAGGGTCGACACCTTCTCCAACAGGAAACGGTATCCGGTTTACATTAATGGTTCCCGATGTAAACTTCCCGTCCGTATCTTCGCGTACGATGACTGGAACGGGAACAGCAAAGAAAGAAGACGAAATAGAAACGGTGGATATTCTTGTTTTTGATATGTCAAAAACACCGGCGGTATACCTGGAATGCGTCAGCGCTACAGGAGTTACTCAGGACTTGGCTGACAATTCCACTGTGAGTTTCTCTGCTGTGCTTTCTCCCACTACCGCATCTACTTGCATCGTGGTTGTGGCAAATAGGGAACTTGATAATATTGTGTCGGGCTTCATGAAGGGAACGACCACCAAGGTTGAGGCAATGGAAAAGATGCTCCACGCCCAGACCGGCAAATGGCTGGCAGACGGTTCGACGACTGATGGGTATACGCGGATTCCGATGTACGGGGAGAAGGTAATAAGCAAAATCACTCCTTCGATGGATCCGATAACTGGCATAAATATGAAACGTATGCTGGCGCGCATCGATATCCGTAATAACAGTGCCACTTCGAATTTCACGGTCGAAGAGGTTTACCTGGCTAATTACAATACCACCGGATACATTGCTCCGGCATGGAACACGAACGGGCAGGTTACTGACCCGGCTCCGGATACTCCGGTTCTCCCTGTGAACAGTGGTAAAATGACGGAAGAAGGGGATGCAATTCTTTACTCCGTAAATGGCAACACACCCTACGATGGGGAGATTTATACATTTGAATCTCTAGCAGCAGAGGATGCCGGTGGTGTGGGACAAGATGGAGAAGCGAGCCGTAAGAATGCTACTTGCCTGATTGTGAAAGGAAGAATCGGTACGGGCGAATCGACATTTTACCGGGTGGATTTTACCAAAACCGGAAATACAGGAGAGCAGGTGGAATATTTGTCCTTGAAGCGAAACCATAAATACATCATTACCATTACTAAGGCGTTGGGAATCGGTTATAAAAGTTTTAGCGAGGCGTTGGCATCTTATACAGTCATGTCCAACCTGAAATTCCGATTGATACACTATGACCGTGATAAGGTCAAAGATGTAGTCTACAATGGGCAATATATGCTCGGAGTGGGTGAATCGGAGGTCGCTGTAACTCAATACCAGAATAATAGTTATGCCATAGACGTTTTTACTGACAATCCCGGCGGTTGGAAGGCCACCGTTACTGCAGGGAGCGACTGGCTCAAATTTGAAGGTGGAGCCGATGCGGCGTCGGGCGTTGCGAACGATGATACCCAACTCAAATTGAAGATTCCTTATTTTAATAATGATAATATAGGTGTTGAGCGTAAGGCTACTGTTACGTTGACGGCAGGGCGCTTGACTCACAATATTGAAGTGACGCAGTATACGATAGATCCGGGAATTATCAAATTTGTCGATGCATACGGAAATGTGTTGGAGAGAGGTCTTTTTTTCCCGATTAGAAATCCCGATGGTGACGAACTCCCTCTCGAACCGCAGACGGTGTATGTCATGTTTTCCGTGGATAAGATAGAAGGTAAACTTTTTGACGCTAACGATATCGGTATGATCCAATATAATGCCGGCGGTTTAATTCCGCAATTAGACAGGACGAATACGGTACCATTCAGTGAAAGGGTGCAGGCGTTTACCATACAGCCTAATCCGCGAAGAGCAGGTGATGGTACTGTTGAAGATGGTGAAGGTTGGTGGTGGCGTTGGGATTTCATCTTATTCGGCCTGTACGATAAGGAGGGATACCTCACTCATGTACAATTCCCCATCAATCAAGGGGAGTTGGAATTCTCATTCCGATATATTCCCACTACAGTCAATAGCCGTACTTATAAAGTCAATCTGGGTGCGGAGCAATACTTGCAATTGTTTGTCAATAACAATTGGGAAATTATGGATATTGAGGAATTGAATATAACGAACGATGATGGTACCGGACTGATTCGGACCGATTCGGATAATGATGTAATTATAGGCAGAAAGAATGCGGACGACAAGATGTATCTTGAGTCTATCATAGGCTATAATGACGGAAAGGGTAATGATGTGGTTGGCCACGGATACGATTTTAGGCTGAAGCTTCACCCTGGCAAGTGGAAAGAGGGAAAAAGTGGAACGATAAGAATCACGTTCAGAAATGTAATGCATACTGTGTCGGATGAAGAATTCCCGTTTTATCGTACGATTGACCTTCAGATGGTATCCGAAACCAAATCTTACACAACTGCAGGGGAACCTCTTTTCTATCTTTATCCACTTCGGTTTGATAACAGGCTATATTATAAGGAAATAGGCGAGACGAAGCAAAGTGTGGGACGGTTGGAAAATGTAGCCGATGCGGAGGATATCTGTAGGAATATAGGCGATGGTTGGCGTCTGCCTACTGCCAGTGAACTGTTGCTGTCATTCGCTTATGAAAATGCTTTGGGTGGCAATGCAGAGAATTATAATAATCATGATAGCCAGAATATATATGGGTGGTATCAAAACTGGACCGGTAATTACTGGACTTCATCATACTATGAGGCTAAAGGCTCTGCTACCCGTTTTTGGATGGAGATGTCGGCAGGTTTTTTGGATTCCGAATCTATTAGCAAGAATAATTATTTCCGTTGCGTGAGGAATAATACAAATAGTGGAAAGAAGTACCCTTATCTAACGGTAGAATCCTCGGGGGTCACTATTGTCTCTCGTGATGCCAGTGGAGGAACGGATCCTTCGGTATTATTTGCTTCAGGTGAAACTCCGGGTACAAGTGACGCGATGAATAAGATTGCTCCTAAGTTTCAGATTGAAAATACCAGTAGTAATGGTAAAACTTGGTCGGAAGCAAAAGCGGCATGCGAAAACAAAGGGAGTGGCTGGCGTCTGCCTACCCAGCGTGAGATGTATCTGGTGCTCAGTATGGGAGGGGCCGTTACCAGCATTGAAAACCAAGGTTTCGGTGGTTCGACTACTTGGACAGGGAGCGGATTCGAGAAGATTAGCGCTGTACATTGGACATTGACTTCACGCGATGGCGGCTATTGGGTGGTCGGACATAATAATGGTGAATTCGGCGCATGGACTACTGGAGAATCCACAGATTGGGCTTGGTATCGTTGTGTGCGCACAATAGAATAAAAGCTAAAAGAAAAGAGCTGTATCAGAATGTTGTTTGTCTTCATTTTGATACAGCTCGTCTTTTACCCCCTTCCTTTATATCCTAAAATCTACAATTGTTTACAAGGTATTGATAACTTCCAACTGATTTTGCAAGAAAGCGATACGCTGTGCTTCTCCACTTTCTGAAACCAGAATAGAGTGGCGCTTCAACGATTGAATCCAATTGCGTTGCATCTGGCAAATATACGAGCTTTGGGAATCCATCGAATTGATAGAATATACCCGCAGCAGGCTGACTTGGTAATCATGTTTCTCGATATAACTGTAAGTGGCTTCGAAACTGATATTGGACAGATAGAAAGATACTTTCTTGTTTTCGCTGAACTCTCCTTTTATGGACAGATGTTCTACCACGCCAAGTAACTGAAGAAGCTCTTCCTTCAAATGCATGACATCGTCCTTGCTTATCAGATTCAGACTGGCAAAGTACTTGATCTCTTTCACAAAAGAATAAAAGATATTTGTGTCCCAGATGAAAAACGTTTTTGGACACTGTCTTATACTTTCACTCAGCTTCTTATGCACATTGACGATCCGTTCATCCACAGACATCTCTTCCAAAGAATGTGGCGTCTTTATATCTCCATTCTGATACATCCATCGGCAAAGACGAAATTTAGACAAATTCTCATAGGAAGAATAAAGTGTAAAGGGCAGGGAATTGGATGCAGTATACACCTCCGTCGTATTATCTGTTTTCACATAGTCGAAAATTTGCAGATAACGGTTGATTATTTCGTAATAACTTTCCAGCGCACTGGAAGCATGAAGCAAGTTCAGGTCGAAAGTAACTTTATTAGATACATGGCTACCGACAATCTGGTCGATAGAAATACCGAGTTTTTGAGAAAGCAGCGCTACTTCGTCTATTGTAAAAGACACCTCACCCCTCAATCTGCGATAGACAGCTTCCTTTCCCATGCATAAAATATCAGCCAAAGTATTGGCCAGATTCATATCTTGAGGAATTCGCTCCCTCATTGTAGATATTAATTCGTTTAGAATACCGTTTTTCATTGTTTGTTCCTTTAATTTTAATGTTAATAATCTCTGTGATACATTCT
>ERZ791671.996-NODE-996-length-12550-cov-2.71701_pt1 | contig 12550 bp, 10 predicted proteins | sample MGYA00510052_ERZ791671 | MGnify/ENA primary metagenome ERZ791671 (study PRJEB30046, sample SAMN00715231) | human gut metagenome | study: EMG produced TPA metagenomics assembly of the A metagenome-wide association study of gut microbiota in type 2... | reverse complement strand
AGACTCATCTCCCAGGGCCAAGGCATCTATTTCTCACGCCCTGAAAAACACCCATTTTCAGGCCGCAAATCCACTCATTTTTTCCCCAAAAACCACTACATCTTGTGGTTTTATCCTCTATTTTTCTCCAAAACCACAATTCGGCATCTAAACTACCGTAGCTTAATGTGTTGCTGCGGTGGAATAGATGCCACTTATTTATATGTCGTCTATACTCTCTCTTTGCAAATGTATATCCATAAATATATTATCTTTTTAATATTGCATCAATCTCGTCCAGACTAATATCTGGTCTCTCATATTTTTCTTCTGTATAGTCTCCGTAACCAAGATCAAATTGCTGGATAAATTTGACCATTCCTACTGGCCCCAGTGCTTCTCTTAGGACCTTCATCCCGGCATTTCTTACATCGACTGGATTATTCAAATCAACATTTAACATTTAGAACACCTCCCAGGCAAACTGTAGTGGATTCTGCACTTTAACTTTTAACTCTAATTTTGAGGCCATGTTGCTCATTTTGTCATCTGTTGTAAGCAACACATCTGCATTCGCACTCTCCGCTGCAGCTATATGCAAACTGTCAAATGTGCGGATCTTTGATATCTTCATTATATCCTCTGATCGTTTTTTTATCTCATCTGTATAGGCTACGTGCATATGTGTAACCTGATATAGCTCTTTAACTTTCCGCTTTTTTGTCTCATCGCCCATACGTTCCATCTCTAATTCCAGCATTTCGCTTCCGACAATTTCATATACGTTCAATTGCCCTCGTTTCAATATAGTAAGGATTGCTTCACTTTCCAGATGAATACGTTCCTGCGTCTGATCATCAAACGGCCGATTGTAACAACAATTATCCAAATATATTCTCATACATCATACCTTTCTGCTAATCATATTATAAACCATTTTACCGGGATAAACAATCTTTTTATAATAACGGGATAGCAGTCAGCTCTGAAATGTGCCTTTACAGGAAATTTTGTCATGTCATGCTTTTTTGCCTAATTCCATTTCCTGAAAAAATCTCTTAAAATCTTCCAGTTTTGTATAAGCGTAATAAAAGACTGTTCCAAATGATTTCTGGCTCCCACGATAATCCAATGCAGTCTGGTCTTCACTACTGAATTTTATACTGAGTACCATCTTCCCGCTGTATTCTTCGTAATCAGTTTTTATTTACAAGAATCATCCTCTGCTTCCTGCCAGCTTTCTGGGGCAAGCCGGGCTTCATGGTACCGCTTCCCTTTGGTCCCTCTTAGGATCTGGAAAAATCCAGACATAAAAATATACCTCATCCCCACAGCCCATGGATTATCGGCTGTGGGGATCCATTAACGCAAAAAATCTAGGGAGCGTTCTTCCGCTCCGCAGATCTAAGTATCGCTAATAATCAAATTTTCTCATAATGGTCCACATCAATGACAATAACAGGTGAATCTCCCACATCAACCATTATAGGCATGGCCACATAATTAACCATGGTAATCTTTTATTTTCTTGCAAAAACTTCTAAATCCACGGATTTCCCAGAGAATGAGGTTCTTCGCCCAAAGAACCAAGAAGTTGTTTACCCGCATGAATCGCTGTCCGCAGCGCCTGTCGCACCGCTGCAGATTCCCCTGTGAAACACAGCACCACCTCATTAGCAAAGCAATTGTCAAGAGGGTGATGATAACCGATCACAGTCACCGGGGCAGACTTCACCGCCAGATCCGATACGAGGCATCCTATGGCGGCCGGCCCGCAGCATATGATTCCAAACGCCTTGCCTTCCACCGCTCCCAGCGTCTTGACACAGCACTGCCCTCGCAGTATAGCTAAAGGAAAGATGACCTGCGTCATTTACATAAACTTCGCCGAACTGTTTCGGCAGCTGTTCCAGAGCGTTCTCTACCGCATGCCTTGCATCCGATACATCGTTGGCTCCAATATAGAACAGGGTACCGCATCCAGCTCCGCCCTTGCTGTCCCTGGATGCCTCCATGGAGATCAGCTCCACATCAGCCGCCTTTACAGCCTCATCCACAGCAATCACCTGCGGCCCTACCGCCACGCGGCCTCCAAAGATGCCAATAGAACGGTATTCTCCCAGCTTCATAAATGGTGCAAGGGAAGGATCGATTCCGGGAATCACCAGACCGATCGTATCTCCTATTGCAGTACCTACAAATTCTGTTATCTGGCTATGGTCTGTCATATGGTTTCTCCTGTTCTTTCATTTAACATATCCTTATTATACCATAGCTATTTCTTCTTCTATATGCAAAATCAAAACCATAAACCTGTAAAATCCATTCGAGTCTGTGTTGGACATGTTTGGTGATAATATCTTTATCCTACAACTGTGGCACTAATATTCTCTTTTTAGAACTATACTTTTGCCATAAACCGATTCCTTTGCATGAATTATACGAAATAGCCATGCGTAACTACCGCTGTCGTTCTCCCGCTTCTGTACTTCCGCATCCTTCGTTCTCATGATACAATCAATGTATCTGATATGATATGGAGCCAGTTCGAGCTAATGTATTACAGAAGAAGATGAGGAGGACTTTTGAGATGTAGATTACTTTTTAAATGAATTTGATGATATTGAAAATGACAATTTCGGTGAAGAAGGACTCTATATCTTCTAAATCCAAATTATTTACTTTCTATACCAGCTTTTTTAACGGGCTATTTTCATATTTTTAATCAAAAATAAATACTTTCCCATAAAGAGAAAAGCGGCCTTCTATGCATTACACAGAGCAGACCGCATTTACATCAAACAGATTTCATTTTTTTATTTTATTCTTATATTCCTTCACAGTCATATTCTCATATTTTTTAAATACTCTGCTGAAATAGCTGCTTTCGCTGTATCCAAGACGGAAGGCAACCTCCCCGATACTGTCCTCTGTGAAATAAAAATATCCCTTCGCAAGATGCATCTTTTTCATATGAAGATACTCTGTAACGCTCACATGGAACTGTGACCGGAATATCCTGCTTAAATATCCCTGGCTGACTGCACAGTTCTCAATAATCTTATTGAGCGTAATCTCTTCTTTAATATGCTGATCAATATACAGAAAAATATTGTCAAGAAGAGGATACCGTTTCATACTGCTCTGCTGGAACAAATAATCGACCACGCGGAACAGCCACAACTCAGATGTTTTCTTCTCTAAAATCAAACTCTTATTGATGGGAAACAGTTCAATTATGGTATTCTTTTCATCATATAAATTCTGCGTGTCCGTCAGCTGCTGCCCTATGTAAGAAAATGCTTTCACCAGCCGGTCCGGCTCAGGGCCGGCATTTTCATAAATACAGTCTATAATCCCCGGAAGTCTTTGGTAGAACATCTGAAAGTCCCTTTCTTTCAGTATCTCCACCAACTCCTCCACCTGTTTATTTGAGGTATCTTCCTTCTCTGTTTTATAGTTTCTAAAGATTGTATTCAGATTTTTGGCCATAACCGGTTTTTCAATCATTGCCTTTACCGTCCCCGGAACAATGCTCTCAATCAGGCCGGCCGAAGTGCAGACTGTCATTCCATAGATCACCGTATCAGGGCAAAACTGGCGGATGAGCCGACCTGTTTCCGCGCCTGATATTCCCGGCAGCTGCATTTCCACAAATACAAGATCAACTGCGCATGACCTGCATACCTTGACAGCCTTCTCTCCGGTTGTCACCTTATCAACAATCTCAAACTGTTCATATCCGGCAATCATTGCTTCAAGCGCTTCCTGTGAAAGCATATCGTTGTCAACAATCAAAATTCTGTACATAATTTTGAAATCCCTTCTTACTTATACTCCGGAAAGATAATTTCGCATCTACAGCCTTTGTTTTTGTTAATCTCAACTGTAATAGTATACTCATCTCCAAACAACTGAGCCAGCTTTCTCTTTGCGCACTCCATTCCCAGCTGAATATAATATCCCTCATGATTATTTTTGTATGGTTCAAATCTGATTTTAAGCTCCTCATTACTGAAACCGCTGCCTGTATTGATGATCTCCAAAACAAAGTTACCCTGTTTCAGATAACCGTTCAAGCTGATCGATCCGCCCTCCGGGCTCAGCATGACGCCGTGATAGAAGGCATTTTGGACAAAAGGAAACAGCACGCCTGCCGGCAGCTTCATCATCTGCATTTCCCGCGGAAAATGAAGGGTATAGTTAAACTGAGAACCTAACCGTATTTTCTGAAATTTAAGGTATTGTTCTACATATTCCAGTTCGCCTGCAAAATGAACAAAGGTGCCCTTGTCCGCAATCCCATATTTGACATGGCTGATAAACAGATCCGCCAGCTCAGTGGTTCTCTCCGCCTGTTCCACGGTTCCCAGGTTCTGCAGGGCAATCAGCATATTCAGGTAGCTGTATGGATTGGACTGTGCTTCCAGCTCATGGAAACGCACCTCCAGCTCAGCTTTTTCTTTTAAATGCTTCTGGTTTGTCTCCTGGATTTTCTTAATGCGCTTTTTCAGCATATCCTCCTGATAATACTGGTTGGCCCTGTTTTCACTGAGCTGTGTGATCACCAGACTTACCAGATTTGCCATATCCAGTATCTTTTCATATGAATATACCGGTAGTTCTTCAAATCTCTGCCTTGATTCCTCCCGCAGCCGTCTGAAACGTTCTGTCTCAACAGTCGGTTCTATTTGCCTAACTGTCTCCGGGGCGTCCTCGCAGCGGAACTGGCCGCCCAAAAAACCGCCCAGGTAATTGCCCTCCACCACAATCGGAATCGCCATCTCAATCAAACCGCATGGGCAGAAATAAATATGGGTTTTCTTTGTGACTGCGGCCTGAATGGACCCCATGGCATCCGAAGTCCGGCAATTCTGGCGCAGTTCCTTATCCTCCCTGAATTTTCTGCAAAAATCAGAGAAAAAAGTCATGTCTGTGACCGGTTCCCCTTTATAATCAACTGTAACAAACGCAAGTCCGGTCGCCTTCGACAGACTCTCCTGTATATGTTCCAGCTTGTCTCTTCCAAAGAGACGGATTATATCTATGGAACCAATTCCGCGGCTGGTCTCCCCTGTGTCCCTTTCTTCCTGGTCAGTGGATGCAAGCGGGCCTGTATCTTCGAATATCCTGTCGAGTTCTTCCATCATTTTTCCTCTTCAATGATTATATAAATTATTTTACTCTTGTTTTCCATGAAATACAATCTATTTTGTTCTCAAAAAGACCGGTCTGCATTACAGTCCGGTCTTTTTGGTATGATAGCTTTTTAGGGTTAACGTTTAAAGGGCCTGTTCTGTACGGCTGATGATATCATCCTGTACTTCTTTAGCAAGAACCGTAAACTGCGCACTGTATCCAGCCACACGCACCACAAGGTCTTTATACAGTTCTGGATGCGCCTGTGCATCCAACAGAATATTCTTGTCAATTACATTGAACTGAATATGCATACCTTTATGGTCAAAGTAGGAACGCACCACTGCTGAAAAACGCTTGAGACCTTCATCGCCTGCCAGGGCAGATGGAAGGAACTTCTGGTTATACAATGTACCATTGGAGTAGTTCTCATGATCCAGCTTTGCAACCGACATAGCTGCCGCAGTCGGACCGTTTGTGTCCTTGCCCTGTCTTGGCGATACACCGTCCGCCAACGGCTGTTTTGCAAGACGTCCGTCAGGCAGAGCTCCAACATCCTTTCCAAACAATACATTAGCCGATACAGGATAGCATCCTGCCTGGTATACTCCGCCTCTTGGGTTTTTATATTTTTCCACTTCACGTGAGTAGATCTGGCCACATCGTCTGGCAAGCAGATCCACATCATCCACATCATTTCCGTACCATGTGGTGTTCTCCATAATGCGTTTGATCCTCGCGTATTCCCCGTCCCCTGCATTCGCGGTCTGCGATGCAGAAAGCTGTGACTGAAGGGCTGATACGTCAATGGAACCGTTACTGCTGAGAATCCGTTTTACAGCCTCGTAAATCCTGGCCTCATCGTCGGAAGCGGTCTCACAGCAGCCGCAGCCGAAATTGTGATCCAGCGCATCCTTTAATTGAGCCATGGTAAGTTCTTTATTCTCAAAGACATGCGTCTGCATCGCATAAATGGAGTCACCGCAGTCAGCAACACCGAACGCCTGAGGTCCTGTAAAATTATAGACAGCCCCACCATGCTGCAGGCTGAGTCCCTTGCCAATACAGTCATCGACCAGACCGGAAAGGAATGGAAGCGGAGTTCTCTCTGTATGCGCATAATCCACGCTGTTACAGGCTTCTACTACGTGATGTACAAAGTACTGGATCTGTTTCTCAAATGCGCGCCACACATCCTCAATACTCTTGAACGACGTAACATCTCCCGTATCCGGCCCCACCTGGTGTCCGTTGTTCTTTCCGCCATTTAATGTAAGCTCCAGTATTTTCGCCACATTTACAAAGGCCGAATCATGCCAGCCGTCCGTCTTGTGCGGGCTCTGCGGCTCCACACAGCCGATCATGCCGTAATTTCTCGCATCCGCCAGGGATACACCGCGGTTGCAGAGGGCGGGTATAATTGTCTCATCATTATACATGGCCGGCACGCCGGTTCCCAGGCGTACCACCTCACATGCTCTGTACAGAAACTCCTCCGGAGTATTCTGGTGAACACGGATCGAGAAGGAGGGCTGCGGAAGCTGCACATGGGCTGCCGCCACCATACACATGTAGGAGACATCGTTAGTTGCGTCCAGTCCATCGCCGGTCTGACCGCCGACAATCAGGTTCTGGAATCCGCCGTAACCGGCAAATGCCTGTGCGGATACTTCATCTCTGATTTTGCTGAGTCCGTTGAATTTTACCCATAAACAGTCCAGAAGCTCCTGTGCAAATTCCTCTGAAATATTATGATCCATTTTCAGATATGGATACATATACTGGTCAAATCTTCCCGGGGAGATCGAATGTCCACTGGATTCTATCTGGATCAGAATCTGTGTAAACCAGAATGCCTGACATGCTTCATAAAAATTAGTCGCCCCATGCTCTGGAACCCTGTCACATACCTGAGCAATACGAAGTAATTCTGCCTTCCTGACCGCGCAACTGCATGAAGCCGCCATCTCCCTGGCTTTAGCCGCATATCTGCGGGCAAACTGAATGGATGCGTTGTAGCAAATAATCATCGATTCATAAAAGGTTCTCTTTTTTACATAATCAGGATCATTCTGATCCAGTTTCTCCATTGTCTCCACAATCAGTTTAATCAGACCGGAAAATCCAAGCTCCAGAACTTTCCCATAATCCGCGGACACATGTCCTATTCCGCCGTAAAAATAGTTGCCCACCGTAAACACACCGTTGGAAATAGCTTCTTTTGTAGCCTCCGACATATACGCGGATGCCAAATCACTGGTTGTCTTACCTTTCCAGTATTTGAAAGCCTCCTTTAACTCACTTTTTGCAGCTTCGCTGATCTTAAAAGGATCGGCGCTTCTCTTATCCATGGTATCGAACTCTTTTTCCACCCATTCGAACGAAAACTCCGGATAGATCTGGGCGGAGCGGAGATTTTTAGTAATTACACCCACAACCAGCTCGTCATCTCTAATTACGATGGGAAGATGGTTTAAGATTCTCTCCAGCGCTTTTGCGCGCCTTATAAGGATAGGCATCCCTTCCGTTTCGCGGTACGATTCTGTGACCAGTACGGCACGCTCCGACTCAACTTCCGGTACAGCAGCCACAAACGCTTTCTTTAAGCGCTTTATTCGTTCAGTTGGTTCTGTAAAGCCTTTTGCTATCATTTAACATCCTCCTTATATATTATTTTTCTACCACCATCATACCCTAATTTCTATAAAAAACCGATTCAATATATAAGCTAAAAAATCTCACAATACAGACTTCTTTCAAATAAAAAAAATTAATTCCCCGGCTTATACATGTCATTTTAGACACCACATGTATAAGCCGGGGACATTTTTGATAAAACAGGACAATCCAAACCTGCATCCACGCAGAACATGCCCTGGAGATACCCAGGGCATGTTCAAGGTTAACTCATTACCAACCAACTGGTCGAGCTCCAGATGAAAAGAAACTCTCACAGAATCCGGATATCTGGCGCATGTCATAATCAGAACCCGATTAGCGATTCCCGCAACGGCCAGTTTCCGTTTTTTTTTCAGGAGAACTTTGACGAATTTTGTTCTTGTATTGCTTAACCGTCATATTTTCAAACTTTTTAAACACTTTACTGAAATAGCTGCTTTCATTGTATCCGAGACGGAACGCAACTTCCGCAATACTGTCCTCGGTAAAGTAAAAATATCCCTTGGCCAGATGCAGTTTTTTCATATGAAGATACTCTGTAACACTGACCTGAAACTGCTCCCTGAAAATCCGGCTCAGATATCCCTGGCTGATGGCGCAGTTCTCAATAATACTGTTAAGCGTGATATCTTCTTTTATATGTTTCTCTATATAAATAAAAATATTCTCCAACAGCGGATAACGGCCGATACTGTTTTGCTGAAACAGAAAATCCATCACCCTGAAAAGCCAAAGCTCGGATGTTTTCCGGTCCAGAATCAACACCTCGTTAATAGGAAACAGCTCTGATATATTCCCGCTGTCGCCATACATGCTTCTGGTATCCAAAAGGTTTTGTCCCAGATAAGTGAATAGCTTAATAAGCCGGACTGAATCCTCCCCGGCAATCCCATAGATCTCATCGATGACTCCGGCAATCCCGCCGTAAAAATCTCCGAAATTTTTGTTTCTGAGATATGAAGCAAGCGTCTCAAGCTGGTTCTGCACAGAATCTTCGTGCTCTGTCTTATAGTTCTCCAGGATCTTTTTCAGAAAGTTGTATGTAATCGGTTTTTCCAGAAAATCCTTTACCTGGCTGTGAGCTGCGCTGCGGATCAGAATATTGGCAGCATGGGCAGAAAGGATATATATATTAATCTCCGGATTTGACTGGTGAATAATCCTGCTGGCTTCCAGGCCGGTCATTCCCGGCATCAGCATATCCATGAATACAATATCGATCACGTCCTCTTTACAAGCCCGCACCGCCCCCTCGCCGGTTCCCGTCATATGAACCACCTTGAACGCACTGTCCTTCGCAATCATTATATTCAGCGCTTCGCGCATAAGTATATCATCATCAGCTATCAAAACCCTGTACATGATTACTCAGTCCTTTCTTCATAATGTTCAGGCCATAGTAAAATAGTTTTTGATCCCTTGTTTCTGTAGCTTTCTGAGATTATGCTGTACTCCTCTCCAAACAGGCGCTTCATTTTTCCCCTGGCGTATTCCATGCCCATTTTGATGTAATATCCTTCGTGTTTGTCTTTGTATGTTTCATACTTGATATCCAGCTCAGCTTCCGTCAACCCCGGACCGGTATCATTAATTTCCAGCACTACATTACCGTTGCGCACGTAACCCGTTACAGTGATCTGTCCGCCTTCTTTTTTCAGCATCACGCCATTATAAAAAGCATTTTGGATAAAGGGCATCAATACGTCGGAGGGCATCTTCTGCATATGCAGGTTTTTCGGTACCTGAATCGAATATTCCAGCCGGTCTCCCGTCTTTTTTTTCTGAAACAGCAGATACTGTTCCGCATGTTCAAGCTCTCCGGAGATGTGCACGAAGGTACTCTTTTCCATGTATTTATACTTTATATAATCAATGAAAGAGCTCAGCAGTTCGTTTGTTCTGGGCGCGTCCTCTATAATTGTCAAATTAAGCAGCGATGTCAGCATGTCCAGAAGTTCATACTGGTTGCCGCGCATTTCCAGCTCCTGTACTCTCTTGTTCTTCTGTACAATCTCCTTGGCGTAACCATGGTTTACCGTCTGTATCTTTTTAATACGCTTTTTTAAAATATCTTCCTGGAGATGCTGGCTGATCTCGTTCTCACTTAACTGATTGATAACCAGAAAAACAAGATTGGCTATGTCCAGAAATTTTTCATATGAATAAACAGGAATTTCATCGAGCAACGATTTGTATTGGACCACCGCTTCATCCGCTTTTGCCGCGTGCATCACGGACGATAACCGGCTCACCGAATCGGGTGCGTCATTACATTGGATCTGACCGCCGATAAACCCGCCCAGATAATGACCGCGCACGATAATTGGTATCGCAACCTCCAAAAGTCCGCATGGGCAGAAGTATACGTTTGTTTTCTGTGTAACCGCTGCCTGGATGGATCCGAACGCATCGGATGATTTGCACCGTTCCATTGCCACCGGATTGTTCCGGACCTTTTCACAGTATCGTGAAAAGGATGTAGCAGATGTAATGGGATCCCCCTTAAAATCCACGGTTATAAAAGCCAGCCCGGTTGCTTTGGAAAGGCTCTTTTCCGAACAGATGAATGATATCCAGTTCGTTGATACGGTCCTCTTCATTTATGCTTAGATATTCATCCAATGCATCTGGTTCCACTTCATCCATGTGCATCATCTTGTGATATTCCGCCATCTGATTATCCCTCTCTTTACTGCCTGTCACTGCTATTTTATCACTTTTATTTCTTTATAACAATCATCTTTCAATGCAGAGGGTTGGATTGGAACGGCAAAAGGCCGTGCTGTATCCCTTTGGGCGGCACGGTCTTATGTCTATCTTGTCATAAGGCATCTGTTCTGTATTTCATCTGTATATTAATAGATGCTTAATAAAATTTCCTTAATAGCCTCTGTTCCAGCTTCTCTCGGATTACTTATAAGACAATTATCCATAAGAGCATTGTCAGTCATATTCTGAAGCTGCCCCTCATACGCTTCTCTGCTGATTCCCAGCTCTCTGATAGATGCCGGCATATCCATACAGCACATCAGAGACCGAATCAGCTCCTCAAGGGTTTTAACAGCCATCTCCGGGGCCTCGTTCATACCGACTAACTGAACTTTATATGCAAGAGTCGCATACTTGTTCATAATATCATGGTTGACGCTGTTATACTCAATCACCTTATTTAACAGCATAGCGTTGGCTAACCCGTGAGGAATATGGAAGGTTCCCCCAAGCTGATGAGCGATGCTGTGATTCAACCCCAGGCCCGCTGTGTTGAAAGCCATGCCTGCTAGTGTGGACGCCTCATGCATCAGGGTTCTCGCTTCCAGGTTTTTTCCGTCCCGGTAGCATTTTAAGAGAGCTTTGATCAGCAGTTCCGTTGCCTTTTCCGACAATGCGTCGGAGAACACATTGCAGCCGTTCGCAACATAGGCTTCCAAAGCATGTGTCAGCACATCCATACCCGTATTCGCGGTGATAGCCGGAGGCACAGACAGGGTCAGCCTTGGATCAAGGATCGCCACATCGGCCAGGATATCTTCGGATGAGATCAGATGCTTGCTCTTTGTTTCCGAATCAGTTATCACGGCAGCGGAGGTAACCTCTGAACCGGTTCCGCTGGTTGTGGGGATGGTGACAAACCTGGGTTTGGGAACCAGCTCACGCACACCGGCAAAGTAAATCATTGCCTTTGCCGTATCAATGGCAGAGCCTCCTCCAAAACCGATAACAATATCAGGGCGTACCCTGCAGAGCACCCCAAGCCCCTTGCCCACGATCTCAATGGTGGGATCCGGTATAGCCTGGTCGAACAGCTCCACAGAGTTGCTTGAGTCCAGAGAATCCAGTATATAATTGATTGCCCCACTCTCCGCAAGAAATTTGTCGCATACAACCAGAATCCGTTTTTTACGGATCTTACGCAGGTATTCCATTGCATAATTTCCGCTTCGTATCTTTGTTTTTATATATACATTTGACATGTGCGCTTCTCCTTTACATTAACGGATACTGAAGGCATCCGTCATGACGCATTTGCGCTTTCTGCAGAAGGTTCTCGGCGATGTCAGACCTTCTCCTGTGGGACCGGCAATTGTAAATGTGGTATAGCCCTCGCCTCCCACGCCGATACCTGCATAGGATGGAGCGTTTTTTACAAAGATGGTAGTCTCCATGATCTTTGCCATCTTACTGAGCTTTTCTACATTTTTAGAGTGCATCATAGCCGTATGGCGGTTTCCATGCTCCGCCTGATGGGCATATTCAATGGCTGTATCCACATCGGATACACGTACAACAGGGAGAATCGGCATCATCATTTCCTCCTGAACAAGCAAATGATCCTTGGGGACTTCCATGATGATCACCCTCACGCTGGCATCCACTGTAATACCCAGCTTATCCAGGATATAGCGGGCGCTCTTTCCTACAAAGGATGTCTTGGGACCGCCTTTTTCCGTAGTAACAAGCGCTACCAGCTGCTCTAACAGCATTGGATCCGTGATCTGGTACGCGCCGTTTTCTTTCATGTGGTGGATCAGATAATCGCAGATCGAGTCTACTGCAAACACTTCCTTCTCCGCGATACATGGAACGTTATTGTCAAAGCTGCATCCATCCACAATATCCTTTGCCGCTTTGTCAATGTCAGCCGTCTCATCGACCACTACCGGAGGATTGCCTGCCCCTGCGCCAATCGCCTTTTTGCCGGAGGAAAGGACTTTCTTTACAATAGAAGGTCCTCCTGTGGCTACCAGGAGGCGGA
>ERZ791671.977-NODE-977-length-12781-cov-4.85903_pt1 | contig 12781 bp, 7 predicted proteins | sample MGYA00510052_ERZ791671 | MGnify/ENA primary metagenome ERZ791671 (study PRJEB30046, sample SAMN00715231) | human gut metagenome | study: EMG produced TPA metagenomics assembly of the A metagenome-wide association study of gut microbiota in type 2... | reverse complement strand
GGAATTAATTTCTTCATATCTTTTATAATGTTTAGGTTATATAAAAATCACGCCCTGGTACCTTGGGGCTTTTGTTACAAACAACAAGAAATGTGTAAAAAGGTTCGTGCAAATGATTATCTTTGCGAGAAAATTAACACTCAAATGCTTATGAAACACATTCGGATACCTCTTTTCGTATGGTTCTCAATCGTGCTGCTGATCGCAGTTGCGCCCGTCTCATTGTCGGCGCAGGAATCGTTTATTCAGAAGATCGAAAAAAATAAGTCCGTCAGCGGAATAAAGTCGCTCGACACCAGCCGCTTCCCGGAAAAGTATGTAATGTACCTGACTCAGCCGCTGGATCATCGACATCCCGAAAAGGGAAGTTTCCGCCAGCGGGTGATTGTGGGACACGTCGGTTATGACCGTCCCACAGTGATTGTCACTGAAGGATATGGGGCAGGGTATGCTTTGCGCCCCACTTATCGGGAAGAACTTTCTGAATTGTTCGATGCCAATATGATCTTTGTGGAGCATCGCTACTTTCTCGAATCCACTCCCGAACCGTGCGACTGGCAATACCTGACCGCAGAGAATTCTGCCGAGGATTTGCATGCCGTGACAACCGCTTTCAAGACTTTATATCCTGGCAAATGGATCAGTACGGGGATCAGCAAGGGTGGGCAGACCTCCTTATTATACCGTGTTTTCTTCCCCGACGATGTGGATGTTTCCGTGCCTTATGTTGCTCCTCTTTGTTATGCGCGTGAAGACGGTCGGCACGAACCTTTCCTCCGCCGGGTAGGTACGGAAGCCGATAGGAAAAAAATAGAAGATTTCCAGTTGGAAGTATTGAAGCGAAAGGCTCGTTTGTTGCCCCGTTTTGAAAAAATGTGTACTGAAAAGAACTATACATTCCGCGCTCCTCTGGAAGAAATATACGATTTCTGTGTGCTGGAATATTCTTTCTCTATCTGGCAATGGGGAACGGATATCCGTAGTATACCGGAAATCTCGGCTTCTGACGATACACTGCTGGATCATTTGCTGGCAATCAGCGGACCTTCTTATTTTATAGTAGACAGCCCGACTCTTTCTTTCTTCGTGCAGGCTGCCCGCGAATTGGGGTATTATGGATACGATATCGCTCCTTTTAAACCTTACCTTTCTATAAAGACCAGCAAGGATTATCTGAGAAGACTGATGTTGCCGGAAGATATGCGGAAGATGAAATTCGATAAGACATTGAGCAATAAGATTGTGCGGTTCTTGAAGAAGAACGATCCGAAGATGATTTTTATCTATGGTCAGAATGATCCCTGGACAGCTGCCGGAGTAACATGGCTGAAGAATAAAAAGAATATTCATGTTTTTGTAGAGCCGGGAGGCAGTCATCTTGCACGCATCGGTACAATGTCCGAAGATCAGAAGCAGAAAGTGATGTCTCTTCTTAGAGGGTGGCTTGAAGAATGACGAAACGAGAAACGGTGAACAACCTGTAATATATGAACAGGCGGTTCACCGTTTTATTCTTCTGCAAGCCGATATTACATGTATCGGGCTGCTTGATTTAGGAATCTACCGATTCGAATAGCGGTTTCAGTAATTCCGGTATTTCCACTTTTTCAAGTGCTAATTGTCGGACTAGTTTTTTACCGCTCTGACTGAGATGGAACTGCATCAGTCTTCGGTCCTCTTCTCCGAGTGTTCTGACAATCAGTTCTTTTTCTTCCAGAATCCGGAGCATCTTTGAAGCGTGAGAGGGTGTCAGCTCCGTTCGTTTGGACAGGCTCGTGGCCGTCATATTATTGGGCGAGGCTTCTTGCAGGGCACATAATATCATCGCTTCATTTAATGATACCTGATACACTTTTTCAAATGCATCTTCAAATCTTGCCATTGCTTTGAATACATCGCGCATTACACATATTGTCTTCATATGCTACTTGTTTTTTTGTTTGTTCTTTTTCTATATAAACAGGTTGATATTTGCATTATCCGCCCGTTCCATGTATGTTGCTACTCCGCCTATTGTCACTTCGTCCAGAAGTTCTTCCTGTTTCACTCCCATGACGTCCATGGACATTTGGCAGGCGATAAATTCCACACCGTTCTCCAGAGCTTGTTGGCGTAAGGACTCCAGAGAGTCGATGCCTTTCCGATTCATGATGTACCGCATCATTTTTCCTCCTATTCCTCCCATGCTCATTTTAGAGAGTTTCAACTTTCGGGAGCTGGAAGGGAGCATCATGCCGAACATTTTTCCAAAGATATCTTTTTCGACGTTCGGCTTATGCAGCTTCTTGATAACGTTCAGTCCCCAGAAGGTGAAAAAGATCGTTACCTTTTGTCCGGTGGCAGCTGCGCCATTAGCGAGCACAAAGGTAGCTAAAGCTTTGTCTAAATCATCACTGAACATGATGAAAGTTTTTCCTTTGCCTTCACAGGAGGTAACAATATTGCAGGATTTAGGTTCGCCCTTTTCGATCACTACTACAGATTTTCCTCCTGCTGTTTCTTTGGAAATCAACTGATTTCCTGTCGAGTTGCACCATGCGGCAGCATCACGCGGGAATCCCGGATCGGTTGAGGTAATTTCTACCCGGTCGCCGGAAACCAGCGAATCCATTGTCTTTTTCATTTTCAGAATCGGCCCCGGACATTGCAGTCCGCAAGCGTCTACACGGATTGTCTTCACTGCTTCAACTGGTGAAACTGTCTTTTGAGGTTGCGCATCTGCCGGCTGTTGTATGTTTGCGTTCGGTTGTGCAGGTACTTCGTTCTCACTTTCTTCTCTCAGGATGATGGGTGCTGCGGCAGCGTGGTATGTTTTCAATCCTCCGGAAAGGTTGCGTACCTTTTCAAATCCATGCTGTACCAGAATGCGATAAGCAAGGTATCCTCTGAGTCCGACGGCACAGAATGTATAGATCATCTTGTCTTTCGGCAGTTCATCCAGCCGGTCACGCAGTTCGTCCAGCGGAATGTTCACTGCACCTGGCAGTGTATTGAGCGAGAATTCGTCAGGAGTACGTACATCCAGCAGGAAATTGTTTTCCATCTCGATATCCCTCAACTGTCTCCAATAGACGGGTTGTACTTTCCCAGTTATGATGTTTTCGGCTACGTATCCTGCAACGGCTACCGGATCTTTGGCAGAAGAGAACGGAGGGGCGTAAGCCTGCTCCACTTTCATCAGATCATAGATCGTACCTTCATGCTTGATGACAAGCGCGATTTCGTCAATGCGTTTGTCTACACCGTCATAGCCGACGATCTGTCCGCCGTACAGTTTACCTGTCTTCGGGTCGAAAGTGATTTTAATACTCATCGGCATGGCATCCGGGTAATATCCTGCGTGAGAGGACGGATGGATGGTCGAAGACATATAATTGATTTCTGCCTGCCGCAATCGTTTGCCGGGTAATCCGGTAGAAGCAACAGTCATGTCGAATACTTTTGCAATGGAAGTTCCGATGGCTCCTTCATAAGGGATGTGTGCTCCCTGAATGTTGTCTGCGACAATTCGTCCCTGACGATTGGCGGGACCAGCAAGGTAATTGAGCCACGGCTTTCCGGTGATCGGGTGGCGGAATTCGATAGCGTCACCGATGGCGTAAATCGATTCGTCCGACGTTTGCAGGTAGTCGTTGACGGCGATTCCTCCGGCTTCGCCGATCTTCAGTTCTGCGGCACGTGCCAGTGTCGTTTCCGGACGTACGCCGATGGAAAGTATAACGATGTCGGCAGAGATGGACTGTCCGTTCTTGAAGATGACTTTCAATCCTTTTCCGTCTCTTTCAAAAGAGGCTACTGCCTGCTCCAGATACAGGTTCACTCCTTTGTCCATCAAATGCTGGTGTACAAGGGATGCCATGGAGAAGTCGATGGGAGCCATCACTTGATTGCCCATTTCCACAATAGAAACTTTAGCTCCTTGTGCGTGCAGGTTCTCTGCCATTTCCAGCCCGATAAATCCGGCTCCGATGACAACAGCCTTTCGGGGAGCATGACTGTTGATATATTCTTTGATTCGGTCTGTGTCGGCTACATTCCTGAGTGTGAAGATTCCGTTCAGGTCGATTCCCGGCAGGGGAGGACGTACAGGGGAGGCTCCGGTCGATATCAGTAATTTGTCGTAGCTTTCCTCGTAAGTGTCTCCGCTACTTTGTCTTACCGTTACTGTTTTTCTCTTCCGGTCGATGAAGATTACTTCATTTTCAGTTCGTACGTCTACACGAAAGCGCGTAGAAAATGCTTCGGGGGTCTGTACAAACAGTTTTTCCCGTTCTTTGATCACGCCTCCGATGTAATACGGCAGTCCGCAATTGGCATAAGAGATATACTTTCCTTTTTCTAAAAGGATGATTTCAGCTGCTTCGTTTGTGCGTCTGATCCGGGCAGCAGTGGTAGCTCCTCCGGCAACGCCTCCAATAATAATGATCTTCATAAGTTTGTTGCGTAAATAGTTTCCTGTGGAAATAACAATAAAGTAGGGAGAATTGTTCTCGGATCATAGAAAAAAGACTTATATTTGCGCACCCTGTTTGTCTTTCTTCATTTTTTATAAATTAATTATGAGTAAAATTCTTATCATTGACGATGAGGTTCAGATTCGTAGCCTGTTGGCTCGTATGCTCGGACTGGAGGGTTATGAGGTGTGTCAGGCAGGTGATTGCAAGGCAGCTATCAGGCAGTTGGAAATTCAACAGCCGGATGTGGCTTTGTGTGATGTCTTTCTTCCCGATGGAAACGGGGTCGATCTGGTGTTGAACATTAAAAAGACAGCTCCGAATGTGGAAGTCATTCTTCTTACCGCTCACGGTAATATACCCGACGGAGTGCAGGCAATCAAGAACGGTGCATTTGATTATATAACCAAAGGGGACGATAATAATAAGATTATCCCTCTGATCAGTCGTGCCGTTGAGAAGGCTAAGATGAATGTCCGGTTAGAGAAACTGGAAAAGAAAGTCAGTCAGCTATATTCTTTTGATTCCATTCTGGGAGAATCGAAAGTGCTGAAAGAAGCTGTTATGCTGGCACAGAAGGTTTCGGTGACTGATGTTCCGGTGTTGTTGACCGGAGAAACGGGGACCGGAAAAGAAGTATTTGCACAAGCCATACATTATAATAGTAAGCGGAGCAAACAGAGCTTTGTTGCCGTGAACTGTTCGTCTTTCAGTAAGGAACTGCTGGAGAGTGAAATGTTCGGGCATAAAGCCGGGTCCTTCACCGGAGCTTTGAAGGACAAGAAAGGACTCTTCGAAGAAGCCAACAACGGTACGATCTTTTTGGATGAAATCGGAGAAATGGCTTTTGAACTACAGGCCAAATTGCTGCGTATTCTCGAAACAGGCGAATATATAAAGATAGGAGATACGAAACCGACGCACGTGAATGTTCGTATTATTGCTGCTACCAACCGCAATCTGACAGAGGAAATCAAAGCGGGACGTTTCCGTGAAGACCTGTTTTATCGTCTTTCGGTATTTCAGGTACATCTGCCGGCACTTCGCGAACGTACCGGTGATATCAGAATTCTTGCCACTGCCTTTGCAAAGAGCTTTTCCGAGAAACTTTCGTATACGGTCAATGAGATGACTCCTGCTTTTCTTCATGCGTTGGAACAGCAACCCTGGAAAGGAAATATCCGTGAATTGCGGAATGTGATAGAACGGAGTCTGATTGTCTGCGAAGGCGGGCATCTGGATGTGTGCGATCTTCCGTTGGAGATTCAGAATACTCATTATGAATGTTCGGATGATAATATCGGTAGTTTTGAACTGGCTGCTATGGAACGAAGGCATATTGCCCGCGTCCTGGAATATACGAAAGGCAACAAGACGGAAACTGCCCGCTTGCTGAAGATCGGTCTTACCACTTTGTACAGGAAGATAGAGGAATACAAAATATAATAATATGACTATCTGATTTCTTTTTTAGGGGTATATGAGCGATTAATCGTTCATATACTGATCTGTAATGTGAAAAAGAAATAGAAGATATGAATATTTGGAAGACTACACTGTTACTTGTTTTATTATTTACTGGTATCACCGTTCATGCACAAAAAGTAAAAATTTCATTGAATAGTGATGGAAATCTGACGATATGGAAAGTGAAAGCTCAGGCAGAAATTGAGCATCCTTTTGATATGATGACTACCCGATATGACACGAGGGATTGGGTCAAAGCAACTGTGCCGGGAACGGTGTTTGGTTCGTATGTATTAGAAGGACTGGAGCCTGATCCGAATTTTGCTGATAATGCGTATAAAGTCGATAAAGCAAAATATGACCGTAACTTCTGGTATCGTACAGAGTTTAATTCGCCGGAGGTGGAAAACGGAGAAAGGGTATGGCTAAATTTTGAAGGGGTTAACCGTAAAGGAGAAATATTTTTTAATGGGACGCGTCTCGGATTGCTTGATGGATTTATGCATCGGGGGAATTTCGATATAACCGATTTGCTGTCAAAAAACGGTAAGAATGTGCTTGCCGTCCTTGTGCATTGGGTAGGCACTCCGGTTCCCAATTATGCAAGTCCTACTTATATGTCATGTGCCGGCTGGGATTGGATGCCTTATGTTCCCGGTCTTTTGACTGGTATTACTGACGACGTCTATTTGACAAAAACCGGCGAAGTGTCTATCGTCGATCCTTGGATACGTTCGAAAGTTCCTTCTAAAAACAAAGCGGTTTTAAGCTTGCAGTTGGAACTACGGAATCATACAGATATAGAGCAGAAAGGAGTGTTGAAAGGTATCATTCAGCCGGGCAACATTGAATTTACCGAAGATTTGGTAATTGAGGCAGGCAAACAGCGGACTTTTCTTCTGGATGATAGCAAGTTCAGTCAATTTATAATTCAGAATCCTGCTTTGTGGTGGCCTAATGGTTACGGACAGCCGAATCTTTATACCTGCGAACTGACTTATATGGTGAATGGTAAGGCTTCTGATAAACAGAATATTACATTTGGTATTCGTGAATACGGTTCCGAGCTGGTTGACGGTGTGCTTCATCTTAAAATAAATGGTGAACCTGTTTATGTAAAAGGAGGAAACTGGGGAATGAGCGAATATATGTTGCGTTGTCGGGGTGAAGAATATGATCTTAAATTGAAACTTCACAATGAGATGCATTTTAATATGATACGCAATTGGATCGGTTCGGTTACGGATGATGAGTTTTATGAAGCTTGCGATAAATACGGCATTATGGTGTGGGACGACTTCTGGTTAAATTCAAATTCGAATCTTCCGGATGATGTTTTTGCTTTCAATATGAATGCAGTGGAAAAGATCAAGCGTTTGCGTAATCATGCTTGTATTGCAGTGTGGTGTGGTGATAATGAGGGGTATCCGTTACCGCCTCTTAATAAGTGGCTGGAGGAAGACGTTAGAACATACGATGGGGGTGATCGGGCCTATCATGCCAATTCCCATAGTGACGGCCTTTCCGGGAGTGGACCTTGGACTAACTCTCATCCTAACTGGTATTTTACCAAAGCCCCTTATGGATATGGTGCCAATATAACCAAAGGATGGGGATTCCGTACAGAAATAGGTACAGCTGTCTTTACTACTTTCGATAGCTTTAAGAAATTTGTGCCCGAAAAAGATTGGTGGCCACGTAATGAAATGTGGGACAAGCATTTCTTTGGCAATTCGGCGGGGAACGCCAGTCCCGACAAATATTTCTCTACCGTAGAGTTCAATTATGGTAAAGCGAAAGGTATTGAAGATTTTTGCCGGAAAGCTCAATTAGTGAATGTTGAGGTGAATAAAGCGATGTACGAAGGCTTTCAACATCATATTTGGGAAGATGCTTCCGGCATATTGACTTGGATGGGGCAGTCGGCTTATCCTTCATTGGTATGGCAAACCTATGATTATTATTATGACTTGACGGGGGCTTACTGGGGAATCAGAAAGGCGTGTGAACCGGTTCATATTCAGTGGAGTTATGCTGATAATAGTGTAAAAGTGATCAATACCACTTTGAAAGAGCAGAAAGGACTTACGGCTACAGGTAAAGTCTATAATCTGGATGGGAAAGAAATGGGGCGTTATAGCCAGTCTGTAGTTTTGGATGCCGCCGCTAATAAGGATTCCTATTGTTTCCATCTGAATTTTACAACAGACAACCTTGCTTTCGGTAAGAAAGCGGTTGCTTCCTCCATTTCGGCAGATGCCGGAGAGCCAAGTGCCGCGATTGATGCCAGTGATGGCAGTCGTTGGGCGAGTGAACCCCGTGATGAAGAATGGATTTATGTTGATCTGGGTGAACCTACTGAAATAGCCTCTGTCATATTGAACTGGGAGGCTGCTCATGCAAAAGCTTATAAACTGTTGATTTCGGATGATGCAATAAACTGGAAAGAAATTTATATCAATGAGGACTCTAAAGGCGGTGTCGAAGAGATTAAGATAAAACCTGTTTGTACTCGTTATGTGAAAATGCAAGGGTTGAAACAGGCTACTATGTGGGGATATTCACTTTATGAATTTGAATTATATGGTAGAAAAAAGAAGCCAACGGATTTGACTCCTGTGCATTTCATCAAGTTGGAACTGAACGATGAAAACGGGCAACTGCTTTCTGATAACTTTTATTGGCGTTCCAATAAACCGGGAGATTATAAAGCATTGAATAATTTGCCGAAAGCCAAATTGCGCACAACATCAAGCTTAGTGGATAGTAATGGTAAGAAAGTGATTAAAGCAAAGATCGAAAATGTGGGATCATCAGTCGCTTTTGCTGTTCACGTACAGGCTATTCGCTCTTCTGATGGTGAGCGTATATTACCTGCTTTGATGAACGATAATTATTTCACATTGTTGAAAGGAGAGTCTAAAGATATTGAAATAGAATTTGATTCGGATTTGTTGCCTGATGGTAATTATAGTTTAAGTGTGATTCCTTATAATAAATAATATCGGGCGGACATTTCTTTAAATGAGGTAAACACGGTTGTAGCAACATCGGTTTTATGACTTGGTTTTACCAGTCTTTGTGTTTGTCTATGATTTTTCAAATGTAGTCGTGATTCATCATAAACTTTAAGAAAAGTTTATTGATGAATCCGCTACATTAAAATGCCTCATAGAATTGTGAGGATGCCGGCAGTGACGGGAGTATATTATGATAATGCCGCAATGCCTGTCCCTATCAGGTTTGCGTTATTCATACTTTTTATATCCACTTCAATATCTTTCAGGCCGAATAATTGAAGGAGTTCTCTCAGTTTTTCCATAACGAGAATGTTATAGTTTTTATCCTTCCTGTTTTCACTCCAGAAAAGGCTGCCTTCGGCTACCAGGCAAACCTTTCGTATATCCTTATTATAGGATTTCAGTAACATGATAAGCCCCGTAAGTGAGGCGGCAACCAATTGTGCGGATCTGCCATAAATCCATTGTGCTACCTGTACATATACATCCTTGTAGATGTCCGGGTAATTCATAATGGAAGTCAGTTTCTGTGCGTCGAATTTCTCTTCGAACTCTTCCAGCGGAAAGGCTGTTTTCAGTATGTCTCCTAGATACATACCGGATACCGCTTTCTCAAAACGTTGCTTTCCCGGATTACCGGAAATAGCGTCAACGGTATCATCTACCGCAGTCAGAAAGGGCGGATGGAAATTGCCTGATTCCAAATTGACAGGAATCAATCCATGTGCATTGCATGACTGATCCAGTTTTTCAATTTTATCGGCAGGGATAAAAGTTGCCATATTGGTTCCTGTCCCTACGATGAGGCCGATATATGCATCATAACTATTATCTGTGAGACCGGCGAATAAACTGGCTATAGTATCGTTTACTACCTTGATGCCTGTAAACTTAATTTTGTTTCTTTCATTCAGATAGTCGAGTAAAGGTTTTCCGATAAATTCTCCAACCATTTCTTTAATATCTACTCCTTTTGTCCAGCGTAACAGTTTGGCGTCTCCACCCGGTACGGACTCGGCCGGATAAGAAAAACAATAACCGATAGGCATTTCTTCCTCACGTTTGATTCCTATAATCATATCGACGAGTTCTTTGAATAACTCTTCGCGGGTATATCCGACGGACTTCATAATTGACATATCTTTTTTCCAACCATTGTTCGGGTGAACGGCTGGTGTTTCCCTGTCGAAATCTACGATTGCCACCCGATAATTGGTTCCTCCCAGGTCAAGTACCAGTGACTTTCCTTTAATATGGGTTGTTTTTGGAGTAATGAAGGTAGGAATGCATTGTATCTCTGCATTTTCCGTTTTTAACCCTTCTTCTGTTTTATCCCGAAATGAGCATACAATTGCTTTGAGCTGTTCATTATCTAACTTAAAAATGTTTTTTTCCATGACATTGACTTTTTATAGTATAAAATATCCTTGTCTTTGAATAACAACTGAAGGTGGATTTTGCTCGGGAATGCCCAATCTTTATTTGCCTGTATCTGATAATTATGTATTTGTTTTTTCAATTAATAAAAACTATATTTGTTTGAAAAATAATTTGATACATGAAAGAGCGGTCTCCAGTTAAAAAGAATATACTAAAATTGATTCCTTATATAGAAATTATTGCAGGAGTCATTTTTCTCTGTTTGGAGATTCATGACTATCGTACTTTGTATTCTATGGCCGAAGCTGATGCAATGTATGGGGGACTTGCTGATTTTTGTAAGTACAAAGAGAATGTATTTTGTCCGGCATTTTTCTGGATAATTGTTATACTGACAGGACTCAGTTATTGGAAAAATAAAAAGATATATTGGATTTTAACGCAGGCATTGGTGTTTATGGTCTTTTTTAGAGCTATGTTTCCGTTTTATGCCATTTTTATAGAGTTAAATCCAGTAGTCTTTTATATTCTTCCACTTTTGTACTCTACAATATTCTTTGTGGTAGAAAGAAAGTTGTTTAAAATCAAGCAAATAGATTCTGTTGATATTACAGTTAAAACAAAAATCACGGGGATCGGAATAGGTATCTTATGTACTATCATTTATTTCCTGCTCTTTTTGACCGTTTTTTGCTTAATATGATAGCCGTCTATATTTATTTTTCCACAGTGATTTGATAGCCGTTTTGCTCTCATGCTCTAACAGTTCGTCTGTATGCCTTTATTCATCGATGTTTTAGCAGTTAGAGATCCAATGGTAGCAGAGTGAGAGCAAGTGTTTGCTCTCACTCTGCTGAATCGTATTACGTATCTTTTATTAAATGTTATATCTTGATATACAGTATATTATCTTCCGATGTGTCAGCGCTTAATAATTGCTAAATCAGTCATTAATAACTGATCCCCCGTGTGTATTATTGGCTGATAAATTCTTTCTTTCTCTCTTTCTTTCTGAAATAACAGGTCAATTGTCCCCGCTTCTACTGTCGATCTAATCGGACCATACGGTTGTTTCACTCATTCCCTACGCTTGAAGCACTGTTTTCAAGCGTCCGAAACCTTGTTTTCAAGGCTTTGAAACTTTAGTTTCAAGCCGATGGAACTCTAGTTCCAAGCTGGAGAAACAAAAGTTTCAAACGGGAGAAACTAAAAAGCTCTATATAAACCAACCAACAGCCCATAAGTAACCATTGACAACAAGGCAGTGTGACAGCAAAATTTGCCGTCACACTGCCATCACCTACTGTTGTCACCTCATTAATTATTCATATTCAATCAATTACACCCGACAACGTGACAGATGACAGCAAATTATAGTTTTTTATTTTCATAGAGAGCTTGGCTGACACGTAAGTAGGGGTTGACTGAAAAGTCGGTAGTATCTCCATTCTCCTCCTTCTGGAAGGAGGAGTGGTCGCAGACCGAGGTGGTAGGAGAAATAATGTTTGTTCCTATTTCTTTGTAAATGAAAGGATTATGTATTCACCTACCACCTCCCCCTACGGGTACTCCTCCTTCGGGAAGGAGGAGATTTAAGATACTATTGACTTTTTAGTCAGCTCCAATAGAGGTAGAACCGACTTTTTAGTCAGTCCCCATAAGAATGTTAATCCAATTGTTGCGGATGGCATAGTTTTTTCTTTTTCAAACTTTGTCCTTCCCCCTATTTCCTCTTCATTTCCCTGGTGCATCCACCTGCGCCCGCCCTCCTTACGCGCGTGTGAATATAATTATGTGCATGCCTTTCCTCTGTTCCTCCTACATCCAAGAATTTTATGTTCTATAACATCCTTATGATTCAACACTTTAGCGAGTCTTTTCAAAAATAATTCAAAAAAAGAGTGGTTTAAGTTTGGAGTATATTTGAAAAGGGACTACTTTTGCACCCGCTTTCCAAGAGAAGAAAGCCTTGATAAATTGACTTAGTGTAAAAGCAAGGGTCTGCTTAACCATAAGAACAAAAAAACTTCCGATAAAGTTTGGAAGATAATGCTTAAAGTTCTTATCTTTGCAGTCCGATTCGCAAAGAAAAGGCGTTTAATTTTTCTTCTTTACCTTCTTTCCCTTTCGCAAGAGAGCCTGAGAAACGATATAAAAAGAAAAACAAAAAAACTTCCGAAAATATTTGGTGGTTAAAATAAAACCTCTTACCTTTGCACCCGCTTTTAAAACGAAAGTAACAAGTTCTTTGAAATATTGATAAACAATACAAGTAGTACAAGAAAAAAAATAGAACCGTCAATACTTGTCTTATATATAGTAATATGTGTGAGACGCAAGGTATTAATGAAGTCAATAAATTGTACGGCATCCTGAACAGAGCAAGAACCAGCAGCAATGCTGATTAACAATACTTTTACAATGAAGAGTTTGATCCTGGCTCAGGATGAACGCTAGCTA
>ERZ791671.961-NODE-961-length-12978-cov-2.45879_pt1 | contig 12978 bp, 11 predicted proteins | sample MGYA00510052_ERZ791671 | MGnify/ENA primary metagenome ERZ791671 (study PRJEB30046, sample SAMN00715231) | human gut metagenome | study: EMG produced TPA metagenomics assembly of the A metagenome-wide association study of gut microbiota in type 2... | reverse complement strand
ACGGAGGCTACTTGTGCGCATTTGTCCCAGTCTGTTTTGGCTGGGCTTTTTTATTAGGAGGATCTATGAAGGTCGGTATTATCATGGGCAGCAAGTCTGACCTGGACACAATGAAAAAAGCATCTGCCGTACTTGATGAATTTAACATTCCCTATGAAATGGTTATTGCCTCAGCTCATCGTACCCCAGAGGCTGTAAAGAATTTTGTTACACGACTTGAAGGTGAAGGAGCTATTGCTTTTATTGCTGGTGCAGGCGCAGCGGCTCACCTACCTGGTGTAGTGGCGAGCTTTACTACACTACCAGTTATCGGCATCCCACTTAATGCAACCGCATTAAAAGGTATTGATTCTCTACTTGCTATTGTACAAATGCCATCTGGCATGCCTGTAGCAACCATGGCTGTAGATGGTGCTAAAAATGCGGCTCTCTTTGCAGTACAAATTGGAGCAGCTTTCAATAAAGACCTGAAAGAACAATATCAACAATATCGTAAAGATATGGCTGAAAAAGTCTTGGCAGACAATGCAGAATTACAAGGTGCTATTCAAATTTAATCATGTAAATCATCGGTGATTAAATGTTGGTTAAGAAAAACAGTTTATTTAGATATCTATTATATAGTTTGTATCATTAATTATGATAAAGGAGAAAGATCATGGCTAACATCGATTTGGAAAAATTAACATTATTGTATGAAGGAAAAGCAAAACAAGTATATGCAACAGATAACAAAGATGAGTACATCGTTCATTACAAAGATGATGCCACTGCATTTAATGGTGAAAAACATGACACCATTCTTGGTAAAGGCGTGTTGAACAATAAAATTTCCTCTTTCTTCTTTGAATTGTTGAAAAAAGAAGGCGTACCAACTCATTTTGATCGCAACCAAACAGTACTTACATTGAAAATAGTTCCTCTTGAAGTTATCGTTCGTAATATTGCGGCTGGCTCTATGGCTAAACGCTTTGGCATTGAAGAAGGAACTCCACTTAAACATCCAATCCTTGAATTCTGCTATAAAAATGATGAATTAGGCGATCCATTTGCCAATGAATCCCAAATCACAGCACTTGGTTGGGCTACTCAAGAACAACTTGATGTAATTTCTACAATTACTTTAAAGGTAAATGATATATTGAAGAAATTTTTGGCTACTAAAAATGTGACCCTTGTAGATTTCAAGGTAGAATTTGGTACCCATAATGGTGAAGTTTTATTGGGTGATGAAATTTCTCCTGATACATGCCGTTTCTGGGATGCTACAACTGGTGAAAAACTCGACAAAGACCGTTTCCGTCGAGATCTTGGTAATATTGAAGAAGCATATAAGGAAATGTTATTCCGTCTTACAGGTGAGCGTGCCTAATAGGGGGGAAGATGAACTACGATTCTGTTTTTGATAAATGGCACGAAGAGTGTGGTGTGTTCGGCATCTATGATAGGACCGTTGATGTAGCACGCTATGTATATTGGGGGCTATTTGCTCTCCAACATCGTGGTCAAGAAAGTGCGGGCATTGCTGTTACCGATGGTCATGATGTAGAACTGAAAAAAGGCATGGGCTTGTTGACCGAGGCTATCAAAGAATTACCAGCATTGCCAAGCTATATGGGGACTGGCCATGTGCGGTACTCTACGACTGGGTCCAATAATCCGCGTAATATCCAGCCTTTGGTTATTCACTACCAAGGCGGTCAAATTGCGGTGGCTCACAATGGAAACTTAACGAATGCCTTATCTATTCGAAAACGTCTTGAAGCCGATGGTTCCATCTTTCAAACGACGATGGATTCTGAGGTTATCGTAAACTTGATAGCCCGTTCTAAAGCAGAAACACAAGCGGAACGGATTGCCGATGCGGCGCGTCAAATTGAAGGGGCGTTCTCTTTAGTCATTACTACGAACGACTCTTTAGTAGGTGTACGAGACCCTCAAGGATTTAGACCACTTTGTTTAGGTAAAACTGAAAATGGTTATGTGCTCTCTAGTGAAAGCTGTGCTTTTGATGCGATTAAGGCAGAGTTTATTCGTCATATAGATCCTGGTGAAATGGTTATTATCGATGACTCTGGTGTGCGTAGTACTATGTATGCGGAACCAGAAAAAATCGACAAAAAACTTTGCGTCTTTGAATACATCTATTTTGCACGTGGCGATAGTCATATCGATGGTCAATCCGTATATCAATCTCGGCTAAATATGGGTCGCGAACTATATAACGAAACTAAGTATGATGCAGACATCGTCATGTCCATTCCGGATTCCGGCACAACAGCTGCATTAGGTTATGCTCGCGCATCGGGTATCCCTTTTGCGGAAGGTTTAGTTAAGAACCGTTATAGCGGCCGTACCTTTATTAAACCAAATCAAGAGGAACGAGAATTAGCTGTTCGTATGAAGCTAAATGCATTGCCACATATTGTTGGAGGTAAGCGTATCGTCCTTATTGATGATTCTATTGTGCGCGGTACTACGAGTGGTATCATTGTAAAAATGCTAAAAGAGGCTGGTGCTAAAGAGATTTATATGTGTATTAGTTCTCCAACTATTGAGTATTCCTGTCACTATGGCATTGATACATCAGTGCGTAAAGAACTTATAGCAGCAACTCATACAGTGGATGAAATTAGAGATTTTATCAAGGCTGATAGATTACATTACTTGTCTCGTGAAGGCCTATGTCGTGCTGTATCTGATGTAAAGCCAGATGATTTATGTTTTGCATGTTTCAATGGTGATTATAGTGTAGCGGTTCCTGCGGACCAAGAGGAAGGGGTCAAATATGTGCTCGAATAAAACTAGTTTAACCTATCGCGATGCAGGTGTTGATATCGATGCAGGTAATCGCGCCGTAGAATTGATGAAAGAGTCTGTTAAACGGACGTATACACCAGGTGTTGTTGGTGATTTAGGTGGTTTTGGGGGACTCTATTCCTTAGCTGGTCATGCTATGTCTGATCCTATGCTCGTATCTGGTACAGATGGGGTGGGCACCAAATTACGTCTCTCTATCATGATGGATAAACATGATACTATCGGTCAAGACTGCGTAGCTATGAGTGTTAATGATATCCTCGTACAAGGTGCTACACCTTTATTCTTCCTCGATTATATTGCGGTTGGCAAACTAGAACCTGTAAAAGTGGCAGATATCGTACGCGGTGTGGCTGAGGCTTGTGAAGAATCTGGCTGCGCCTTACTAGGCGGTGAAACTGCTGAGATGGCAGGCTTTTACGACGATGAGGATTATGATGTAGCGGGTTTTGCCGTTGGTATCGTAGATCGTTCTAAATTGATTACTGGTGAAAGTATCAAGGCAGGAGACGTTATTCTTGGGTTACCATCTTCTGGGGTTCATTCTAATGGCTTCTCGTTAGTTCGTAAAATTGTATTTGATCATAAGGGTTTCTCCATTGATCAAGATATTCCTGAATTTGGCAAAACACTGGGAGAAGAATTATTAACGCCAACGCGCTTATACCCTAAAGCTGTATTACCGTTGATTAAAGAAGATTTAATTAGAGGTATGGTTCATATTACGGGCGGCGGTTTCTATGAAAATATTCCTCGCGTCTTACCTACGGGAGTAACGGCAGAGATCGATTGTGATACATGGCCTCGCCTTCCAGTTTTTGAAAAGCTACAAGAATGGGGCAATGTAGATTGGCATGAAATGTACCGTACTTTTAACATGGGCATTGGCATGATCCTCATAGTGGACGCTGCGGATGTGGATCGAGTAAAGGCAAATCTTGAAAGTCGTAATGAAGCGGTATATGAAATTGGTCATATCGTTAAAGGCGAAGGACCAGTTGTTGTAAAAGGGGCGGTATTTAATGACCAGTTCCGTAGTTAAAAAACGTCTAGCTCTATTCGCAAGCGGTAGAGGCTCCAATGGGGAAGCCCTCTATAAAGCCATGCAAGAAGGATATATTAATGGTGAGTTTGTAGTTATCATTACAGATCACGGTGATGCAGGGATTGTTGAACGTTCTAAACCTTGGAATATCCCACTCATTGTCATCGAGCGTAGCGACTATGATTCTAAAGCTAGCTTTGAACAAGCCCAGTTAGATGCGTTAGAGCCCTATAAGATAGATGGTATCGTTTTGGCCGGATATATGCGCATTGTAGGGGCTCCATTGATTGAGCACTATGAGCATAGAATTTTAAATATCCATCCTGCCTTGTTGCCATCCTTTCCGGGACTACATGGACATCAACAAGCTATTGATGCGGGCGTAAAGGTAACCGGTTGTACGGTACACTTTGTTGATGCCGGAATGGATACGGGGCCTATCATTATGCAGAATACGGTTCCTTTATTACCGGAGGATACAGAGGATACCCTGAGTGATAGATTATTGCCTATTGAACATAAAACATATAAAGAGGTATTACGACTATTTTGTGAGGATAAGCTCACTATAAAAGGTCGTGTTGTATATATTGAAGATTGATGTGTAAGCAAAGGAAGACGTTAGATGATTAAAAATGCATTACTTAGTGTTTCTGATAAAACAGGTATTGTAGACTTTGCGAAAGGTTTAGTTGATTTAGGGGTAACCATTTATTCCACAGGTGGGACCCTTAAAGCCATAACCGAAGCAGGTATTCCGGCAAAATCGGTAGAGTCTTTGACTGATTTTCCTGAAATGATGGATGGCCGCGTAAAGACATTACATCCTAAGGTGCATGGTGGCATTTTGGCGATCCGTGATAATGCGGAGCATCAACAAGCTATGGCAGAACATGGTATTGAACTAATCGACCTTGTTGTAGTCAATCTTTACCCGTTCCGCGAAACCATTGCAAAACCTAATGTATCCTTAGAAGAGGCCATCGAAAATATCGATATTGGTGGTCCTACGATGGTTCGTTCTGCAGCAAAGAATCATGCCTTTGTGGGTATCGTAGTAAATCCAAATTATTACGATGAAATCTTAGAGATGCTCAAGGATCAAGGTGAATTGACTAAGGAATATCGCTTTGGACTTGCCAAAGAAGCCTTTGCTCATACGGCGGCTTACGATGTGGCCATCGCTAATTATATGAGTGGAATCTTGAATGAAGGCCCTACACCTCCAGAATATTTGAGTGCTTATGAGAAGGTAACAGATCTTAGATATGGGGAAAATCCGCATCAACAAGCCGCATTCTATAAAGAAATTGGTACAGCTCATGGCATGGGGGCCTTGAAACAATTACATGGCAAAGAGCTTTCCTATAACAATATTGTAGACATGGAAGCGGCATGGAATATGGTATGGGAGTTTACTGAGCCAGCTGCATGCATCATTAAGCATACGAACCCATGTGGTGCCGCTACTGCAGCTACATTACATGATGCCTATGTAAATGCTTACGAAGCTGATTCCGTATCCGCCTTTGGTGGCATCGTAGCCTTAAACCGTGAAGTAGATGCAAGTACAGCGGAGGAAATGAGCAAAATTTTCTTAGAAGTTATTATGGCGCCAGCTTTCACAAAAGAAGCATTAGAAATCCTTGAAGCTAAGAGGAATATTCGCCTTATTGAACTATCTAAGCCGGAATCTGGTCAAGTGACAGTAAAGAAGGTGTCTGGTGGTTTATTAGTGCAAACAGAAGACGATATCTTAGAAGACCGCGTTAATTATAAAGTTGTTACGAAGGTACAACCGACAGAGGAACAATGGAAAGCTCTTGAATTTGCATGGAAACTCGTAAAACATGTAAAATCCAATGCGATTTTGATTTCTAATGAAAAGCGTACTCTTGGAGTTGGGGCCGGTCAAATGAATCGCGTAGGTTCTGCAAAAATTGCTCTTGAACAAGCCGGGGAAGCCGCTAAAGGCGCTGTATTAGCATCCGATGCATTCTTCCCATTTAGAGATACCGTAGAAACAGCGGCAAAGCATGGCATTGCAGCTATTATTCAACCAGGTGGCTCTATTCGTGACGAAGAGTCCATCAAAGCGGCTGACGAAGCGGGCATCGCTATGGTATTTACAAACATTCGTCACTTTAAACATTAACTAGTTAAGAATTTTAGCGGATTGTTAAACACGATTAGGGCAAAATATCTATTGAACGGTCAACAATTATTGATGTTTGGAGTGGCCCCGTTATGTGTTTATATTATTATGAACTTGATAGGCGCCGATGGAGGACTTATGAAAGTATGTGTAATCGGTAGCGGCGGCCGTGAACATGCATTGGCGTGGCGATTGTCCATCAGCCCTAGCGTAACAAGGGTATATGCTATTCCTGGTAGTGCGGCTATGTCAGATTGTGCAGAGCTAGTTGGCATCGATTGGCAACAAAGCGATCATTTAATTAGCTTTTTGAAAGATAATCAAGTTGATTTAGTTGTTGTTGGGCCTGAGGCTCCTTTAGTAGCGGGCTTAGCAGATGTACTTAATAAGGCGGGGATTCCAGTTTTTGGTCCATCCAAAGCAGCAGCTCAACTAGAGGGATCAAAGGTGTTTGCTAAAGACCTCATGAAAAAATACAATATTCCCACTGCTGCGTATGGTGTATTCCATAAGGTAGATGAAGCGAAAGCTTTTATTGCTCAAACAGGAGCTCCTATTGTTGTTAAAGCTGACGGATTGGCGGCAGGGAAGGGTGTTGTAGTAGCCATGACCATCGATGAAGCGAATGCAGCCGTAGAAGATATGCTCAGAGGTAATCGATTCGGTGATGCAGGCAGCACCGTTGTTATCGAAGAGTTTATGGAAGGCGAAGAGGCTAGTTTATTAGCCTTTGTAGATGGCAAGACCGTAGTTCCTATGATTGCCTCTCAAGATCATAAACGCATCTTTGATGGTGATAAAGGGCCTAATACAGGTGGCATGGGGACCTATGCACCGGCCCCCGTTCTTACAGATGCATTGCGGGACGCAGCGATGAAAACCATCTTAGAACCTATGGTAGCGGCTATGGAAAAAGAAGGCATGCCGTATGTAGGCTGCCTTTACGCGGGGCTTATGATTACTGACGAAGGTCCTAAGGTGGTAGAATTCAATGCGCGCTTTGGTGATCCTGAAACACAAGTTGTATTGCCGCTGCTGGATAGTGATTTAGGTGAGATTATGATGGCCTGTGCTAAGGGCACATTAACCTCTAATATGGTGAAATGGAAAGATTCCTCAGCGGCTTGCGTTATCCTTGCTTCTAAGGGCTATCCTGAAACTTCATCTAAGGGCGATGTCATCAGTGGGGATATTAAACAATATGACACAACCATTGTATTCCACTCTGGTACAAAGCTTGTTGGTGAAAATTATGTCACTAATGGCGGTCGTGTGCTTGGTGTTGTCGGACTTGGCAAAGACCTTAGAACGGCACTTGATAGAGCCTATGAACGTATAGAGCATATCGACTTTGAAGGCATGCAATATCGTACAGATATTGGGGCTAAGGCTTTTAAATAAAGTAACAACATTTTGAATATAATGAAAACCTCTACATTCATGCACGACGCATGCGGTGTAGAGGTTTTATTTTCTACCTTTTAACTGTTACCTATGATATAATAAATTAGATATAAAGAGGGCCCATCGACGTGTGATGGCGTTAGGCTCATCTCAAAAATTTGGAAACTTATTGATGACGCCTGACGTGTAGAAGTAAATCTTCTACACGTTAGGTGTTTTTACTATAGTCTATTTTATTTCTTAATAGCGATATATAACTATGATATATAATAAAGAACCGTTAGAACTGAATAGTCCGGTAGCCTTTTGGCTGAATTTTCCAAACGAAGAACGCGTATTTTGGGTGGATCGTCAAAGTGACCGCATCGTTGTAGGCGCTAAACGTTTGGCGACGGTCAAAGATGATGAAGATCGCCATAATTACGCTTACGTGTTTTATGGAGATACTTTTTTTGAAAACTCTAAGGACCCTAAATGGGCTGGCATGGGTCATGAAATGATTGCTTTCACCCATTACTACATCGTAGAAAATGGGGAGTCTTTTTACTTGCACGCTGGTGAAAGCGTCCCTATTACAGATTTCGAGGTGCCTCGAGTTCGCCATAACTACAAGGAAACCAGTGATGATAAGGCGGCTTGGGATAGTTTGATGAACGCTATCGCTGATGGTATTAGTAGTGGTGAAATGACGAAGGTCGTTTCTTCTCGAGAGGTACAGTTTACTAGTGAAACACCATACAATGTGGCAAGTATTTTGGCAAATTTAGTAGATAATAATCCAAATTGCTTTATCTTTGGTTACGAAAAGGATGGACGCACCTTTGTGGGTGCATCGCCAGAGATTCTAGTTCGCCATCGAGGTAGTGAAATTCTCAGCTATGCCTTGGCGGGGACAGCGCCTAAACATGGACCAAATGCGTGGACTAAGGAACAACTGTTAACGGATAAGAAAAATCTCTTTGAACATAATATCGTGCGTGACCGTATTGTGGATATCATGAAATCTATTACTCCGGAGGTTATAATAGGTGAAACGGGTATCATGGAGCTGGCGCATCTATATCATTTGCGCACCATTATTACTGCAAAGGATAGCACAAAATCCCTCGTGGAATGGGCAAAGTTGCTCCATCCTACACCGGCTCTCGGTGGTGAACCGCGAGAAAAGGCGTTGGCATTGCTACAAAAGTACGAAGCTCATGAGCGCGGCATGTATGCAGCACCTTTTGGCTTTATGAAAGATATGGGGGACGGTATTGTCATCGTTGCTATTCGATCTGCCCTCATTATGGATAATATTCTTTATGCCTATGCAGGATGTGGCGTCGTAGCCGATTCTGATGCGGATGAAGAGTACGCAGAAACTAATAATAAAATGCGCACCATTTTGGATGCGTTATAATAAATTTCCAAACCCTTAGAAGTTGTTGAAAGGGAATATAATGAACGAATATATTGCTGCCTTGGTAGATGAGTTTTACCAACTCGGCGTCCGGCATGCTGTGTTTAGCCCTGGTTCTCGTTCTACGACGATGGCTATGCTTTTCACGGAGTATGAAGGCTTTGAAACATATATGAATATAGATGAGCGCTCTGCTAGCTTTATGGCACTTGGCATTGCAAAGGCTCATAAAGAACCAACTGTGTTAGTTTGTACATCCGGTTCCGCAGTGGCTCATTATTTGCCCGCTATTTTAGAGGCTCAATATAGTGGGGTACCTCTTATCGTATTGTCTGCCGATAGACCTTATACCTTGCTACATACAGGGGCTCCACAAACAGTAGATCAACAAAAAATCTTTGGTACAGCTGTAAACTATTATGAAGAATTATCGGTGCCCCAAGATGAGCATTACTACACATATCCACGACAAGTAGCACGCAAGGCGTATATGAAAGCTATGGATACTAAAAAAGGACCCGTGCATATCAATATACCTCTCTTTGAGCCATTAGTGCCTGAACTGGACCGTAAGCACTTTGAAGCGGGACGTAGCCCTTACAAAGTATTTAAACCTAATTACGGTGATGTGTTTAGCTATCAGAATAGAAGTAATAATACAAGTAATGTAAGTGGCTTAAGTGACGTAAGTGACGTAAGTTATACTAAAAATACTACTGATAATAGTGCTAATAACACTAATAACTTTAATAACGCTAATAACTCTAATAACTCTAATCTATTGCTTGCACAGTATAAGAGAGTCCTTATTTTAGCTGGTCCACAAATTGATGTAGATGAAGTTGAGTCTATTCATTCCTTTGCGGAGAATTTACAAGCTCCTATCTTGGCGGATCCATTGTCCAATGTAAGACGCTGTCATAAGACTGGTGCTATTGTTGCCAATCATGAAGTTGCTAGCAATCGTAACAATGATACAGATATGATTCAGAAAAAACATTTCTCTGATGTTGTCATTTCTACGTATGATGCGTTTTTAGCGGATAAAGACCTATGGCCTGTACTAAAGCCAGATTGCGTAATTCAGTTTGGCCAAATCGTTGTATCGAAACGGGTACAGCAAATGGTGGCAAGTTGGGATAATGTGGAGTATATTGAGGTATATCCCACGATGGACTCCATGAACCCTATGGGGAAAACCACCATACACATGCAAGCAAACATCGATATATTTACGTATTTGTTCGCTGTAAAGAACGAATCTAATGCATATCTTAATAGATGGCAACGTTTAGACGTAGCTGGTAAAGCTCAACTAAGTACAGCTATAGAAGAACCAAGTTGCTTTGAAGGACGCACAATACGTGAGTTGCAACAGCATATTCCTGACAATAGCCAAGTACTTGTGGCGAATAGCATGACCGTTCGCTACTTTGATTACTTTTGGCTTTCTGGGGAGTCCGATGCTGTTCTTTACGGTAATCGTGGTGTTAATGGTATCGATGGTACAGTTTCCACTGCGCTTGGACTTGCAACGAATCATCAGCCTACATATCTCGTAACGGGTGATTTGTCTTTATTCCATGATCTAAACGGTTTAGCGGTCGCTAAAACGCACAATCTCAATTTGACGATTATTTTGCATAATAACGATGGAGGCGGTATTTTTGAATATTTACCGCAAAAGGGAACGAAATATTTTGATTATTTGTTCTCTACGTCACAAGGTTTAGATTATAGTGGGGCTGCTAAACTCTATGGCTGTGGGTACACTAAAATCTCTGATCCTGATGAATTGGTCCCTGTATTAGCTAAAGTTAGTGAGGAATCTGGCGTTCATATTATTGAAATACCAACAGACCGGGAATATAGTCGTCAGTTACATAGGAAATATACAAACGTTTCAGTTGATATGGAGGCATTACTATGAGTCAGTATTTTTGCAGTATTGTAGATAATGCTTTGTGTAATCCAGCTCAGCGCATGTATTTTGACTTGGGAGAGTATCGCTACGGTTTGACTGTGGTAGGTGAAGGGGAATCTATTGTATGTTTCCACGGCTTCTCTGAATCAAGCTATACTTGGGATGCTATTAATTTGCCGGGGTATCGCGTGGTCCGTATCGACTTGATAGGTCATGGTGATTCAGATATTCCTGATGAGGATAAGGCCTACACCATTCCTCAAATGATAGAGGATTTGCATACAGTTATCTATCATATGGTTGGTGAAAGCTATTACCTTATGGGCTATTCCATGGGTGCACGTATTGCACTTTCCTATGCTTTACAATATGAATGTGAAATCAAAGGTCTTATTCTTGAAAGTGGCTCGGTAGGCATCGCTTCTGACGCTGAGCGAGCAGCACGCCGCAAGGCGGATGAAGACTTAGCAGTTCATATCGAAGAGCATGATGGTGCTTGGTTTGCTGCACGATGGGCGGAAGCACCTATTTTTGAGAGTCAAAAACAGCTTTCAGAGGGGGTAGAAGAATTAATATACTTACGCCGTTCCAATAATAGCCCATATGCCTTAGCTTGTACGTTGCGTGGCTCAGGGCAAGGCGTAATGCCTTATGTAGGGGATAAATTAAAAAATTTCTCTGTTAAAGGTTTATATGTGAGTGGCGCATTAGATACAAAATATACTACAATAGGAAGAGATGTATTTGGCAAGTTGCCAAGTTTTAATCATGTCATCGTCGACGGGGCGGGGCATAATGTACATATAGAGAAACCGCAGGTTTTTGAACGAGCGGTATTGGATTTTTTACAGAAGAAAGGTTAAGTCCATGAGCAAATTTGATTGGAAAGTATTGGATCGTAATTATGAAGATGTAATTTACGAAACATATAATGGCATTGCAAAGATTACTATTAACCGTCCAGAAGTGCGCAACGCATTCCGTCCTAAAACGGTAATGGAGTTAATTGATGCTTTCACAGTAGCTCGTGAAGATAACGAAGTAGGCGTAATCGTATTGACTGGTGCTAACCACGGTAAGGGCGAAGATAAAGAGGCATTCTGCTCCGGCGGTGACCAAAGCGTACGTGGTCACGGTGGTTATGTAGGTGAAGACAATGTGCCTCGCTTGAACGTTCTCGATTTACAACGCTTAATTCGCGTCATCCCTAAACCTGTTATTGCAATGGTTAATGGTTATGCTATCGGTGGCGGTCATGTATTGCACATCGTATGTGACCTTACAATTGCTTCTGAAAATGCTAAGTTCGGTCAAACTGGTCCTCGTGTAGGCTCCTTCGACGCTGGTTATGGCGCAGGTTACTTGGCTCGTATGATTGGTCACAAACGCGCTCGCGAAGTATGGTTCTTGTGCCGTCAATACACAGCAGCTCAAGCGTATGAAATGGGCATGGTTAATACTGTGGTACCATTCGACAAATTGGAAGAAGAAACAGTTCAATGGTGTAGCGAAATCCTTGAATTATCTCCAATGGCTTTGCGCATGTTGAAAGGCGCTTTCAATGCCGACACAGATGGCCTTGCAGGTTTACAACAATTCGCAGGGGACGCTACATTGATGTACTATACAATTGATGAAGCGAAAGAAGGTCGTGACGCGTTCAAAGAAAAACGGAAACCTAACTTCAAACAATTCCCTAAATTCCCTTAATCGGGAGTCGATACAGTCCTATATGACGGACTATATTAACGGTTAAAACAACAAGTGCGCCTCTATAGGAGGCGCCTTTCTTGTAATATCTCTTTATTTATCATATTTCAATTATTATTTTTTAGTTATTACTTATTATTTACTATTTACTATTTACTATTTATTGGTAATTGGTAATTAGTGATTACTTATTAGTGATTAGGTTTAGATACGAGGTGAGATGATGGAGTGGTTACGTTATGGTGCACAGCACTATCCTAATCGTAAATGTATAAATGAATATACCTATAACGATATATACCGTGGTGTACTCCATGTGGCTCGTAATTTACTGCCTTTAGATGCATCTCGTGTGGCTATCTTGTCTGATAACTCTGTGACCATGGCAATGTATGTGTTGGCTGCTATGCTAGTTCATAAAGAGGTACTTTTACTTAATGTACATCTTAAGCCAAAGGAAATAGAAAACCAATTGGATCAATTAGGTGTTACCACCGTATTACATAGTAAAGAACGAC
>ERZ791671.944-NODE-944-length-13285-cov-2.21791_pt1 | contig 13285 bp, 14 predicted proteins | sample MGYA00510052_ERZ791671 | MGnify/ENA primary metagenome ERZ791671 (study PRJEB30046, sample SAMN00715231) | human gut metagenome | study: EMG produced TPA metagenomics assembly of the A metagenome-wide association study of gut microbiota in type 2... | reverse complement strand
AGAAAGCCGCAACCGTCTGCAGGGTCACACAATCCAAAGTGATGAAACGGCAGACCAGCCCGTATCGTACGGCGATATTACGGTAGACAACGAAGGATACGGCCGTTATATGGGAGAAGTACAGATCAGCCTGAAATCGTATCCCGGCGGTCCCAACAGCAACCGTGCGGCCTATATCCTGCCGGAAGAACAATTCCTCATTCCCTATATCACGCCGGGACGGTCCTTCCGCCTCGAATTCGTCCGCTGACTCTATTCGTCAAAGCGCAGGCGCGTGCCAGCACCCAGTTCTTTTACCGGCAATTCCCGGGCAAGGAGTGTCTTATTTTCCAGACTGACGCAATGGCAGGGATATACCAGTTCCGGCTGGCAGCCTTCTATAAAATCCAGGGTTTTCCTCATGACATCGGGATTATCCCGCAAAAGATGGAATCCTCCGATGACGGCATACACCGTATCGGTATGGCATACTTTTTTCGCATAGGCAATGGTATTGCAGACGCCGGCATGGGCGCAGGGCGTTACGATGACCAGGCCCTTATCGGAACAATAGACCATGGCCGAGTCATCATACAGATAATCATCTTCCCATACGCCGTTCCGCATCGTATGACCCAGAGGCTTTTTCGCTTCAAAATCATTGGTCCGTTCAATTTCACTGAGAAATACGAGCCGGTCTGTCAGCCAGACCGGTTCTTTTGTCGTATGGACCGGCAGGACCGCATTAAGTGAAGCTTCATCCAGAATGGAACCGATGTTTTTACCGCCCGCTTCCTTGGGCAGGAAGGTATCCGGATGGGCATACACAGGAGCTGCTATACGGGGCCGTTTTTCATAGGTCGCTTCAATATGGGCCTGTACCAGCGGCAGCAGGCCCCATGTATGATCATAGTGACCATGGGACAAGACGATGGCATCGGCCTGGAGACAATCGATGCCACGGCGCCAGGCATTTTTCATAAACATGTCCGAGCGGCCGGCATCGAGGAGGACCGTTTTACCCCGGTCTTCAAACCAGGCCGAAAAGCCAGATTCGGCGCCGTAGCAGCCTCCGCTGATGGTGTAGTTATCGATGAGAATGGTTAATTTCATAAGAATCACCTCTGATAAATGAAAATGATAGAAATAGTTTAGTCGGCGGTCATTCTGTCTTCTGCCGGTACGCTTCTACTACCTGGCCGATGTACATGCGGTGCCATCCTTCCCGGGTATACGAACGGAGAACACGGGAATCGGTCACCCCCTGTGGCGACAAATCCTGTACGTACAGTTTCTTGCAGACCAACGCCCATTCCGCCGTATCAATAAGCGGCGTATCCCCCATCCCGTACTGCAGGGAAAAATCACAGTCCTTGATTTTATCTGTATCGCGTCCGCTATGGATACCACAGTAAATGACTTTGTCGTGCTGCTTCATGGGAAGGACAGACAAGGAAAAATACTCATGTGTTTCCATATACTCATACGTATAGCGTTCAGGCCGGACATAGACGATGCACGTAGGGATATTCCAGGTCCGTCCCAGATTAGCCCATCCCACGGTCATGACGCGGGCATCGTCTGTATCCCCCGCCATGAGAAGTCCATTATTAGTGCCAAAAACAGAAAAAACATCCAGTTGCAGCTTATCTGCTGCTACGCGTTCAAGCATCATACCGCCTCCTGTTCTATATCTTTTATTATATGGGAAAGTACACAAAAAAAGAAGAAGAAACTGCATGGGGAATTACAGTTTCTTCTTCAACAGAAGAGGGGAATTTTACGTACCTAATGCGTGTACCAGATCGTATTCATTTTCATCGATAGTAAAGCAATACTTGTCTACCTCTGTATAAGGGGTAGCCACAATCTTATCGTGGATAGAGCCGATGACTGCATCTTTGCCGCCGGAAAGGAGATAATCGACGGCTTTCTGGGCAAACAACCCCGCCATCTTGGCATCCCGCGCCGATGGAGAACCGCCGCGCTGGAGGTAGCCCAGCACGGTCAGACTGGGATTCATTTCCGGATGATGCTGTTTCATATACGTCAGCACGTCACATCCGCTGACAGCCCCTTCGGCAACGATGACAATACTGCTCATTTTCCACTGCTTATGGGATTCTACGAGGTGATCGGCCACTTCTTTCAGGGTCACCTTCTTTTCTGGTACCAGAACGATTTCAGCCCCGCAGGCCATGCCGGATTCAAGGGCAATGAATCCGGCATGACGCCCCATGACTTCTACGATAGCCACGCGGTCATGGGAAGACGCCGTATCGCGGATGCGGTTTACCGCTTCCAGTACGGTATTGACTGCCGTGTCATATCCCAGTGTGTATTCTGTACCGGGCATATCATTGTCAATTGTCCCGGGAATGGTAATCGTCGGCATGCCCAGGGCACTCAGTTTTTCGGCCCCTTTCATAGAACCGTCCGCCAATGACGACCAGTGCGTCAATATGGTTTTTCTGCAGCCATTCAAAGGCTTTTTTCCGTCCTTCTTCGGTCCGGAATTCTTCCGAACGGGCTGTCTTCAGCAAGGTCCCTCCGCGATGAATGATGCCACCGACAGAGCGGCGTGTCAGGGCCGTACTGTCGCCATGGATCAGCCCGTCATAGCCCCGCAGGATACCTTCTACGGTCAGGCCCTTGTACATAGCGTAACGGGTAACGCCGCGGATGGCAGCGTTCATCCCCGGTGCATCCCCGCCGCTGGTCAATACTCCGATTTTCTTTATCATAGGCGTCACATCCTTACGCTGTATCACTGTCTAAAATTCCAGCAGAGTCTTTACGACCGGTTCCGGCCGCTTGTCTGTAAATTCCATGGCTTCACCGAACTGGCTGATGGGGAAGCGTTTCGTAATAAATCCCGACGGTTTCATGTTACCTGCCGCTATTTCCGCCAATACCGCTTCATAATCGCTGCGGACATACATATTGGACCCGTCTACATGCAGCTCTTTCACCTGAATGAGGTCAAACGAGGCCTTTACATCCTTATTCATGATGGCGATTTCCGAAATCGTACCGCCCGGGCGGGTAATTTCGGCAGCCTGCCGTACGCAGGCATCATTGCCAAAGGCCAGGAAAGTGATATCGACGCCCTTGCCACCGGTCCGCGTCATAATTTCTTTGACGACATCATCGCGCATACTGTTGAATGCAGCAACGGCTCCCATAGAGCGCGCTTTTTCCAGATTAAAATCGACGACATCGATTCCAAACAAAGCTGCCGGATGGAAACAGGCGGCGCTGAGAACAACGCCCAGCCCAATGGTACCGCAGCCGATGACAGCAACTGTTGTTGACGGCTGTATATGATGCGCCCGTACGGCATGCATGCCGACAGCCAGAGGTTCGATGAGTGCGCCTTCGGCAAAGGATACAGCGTCCGGCAGGGGTACAATGCATTGCTGGGGCAGAACGACGTACTCGCCAAAGGACCCGCTCCATCCGGAAGCGCCAAGTATTTTCTTTTCCGGGCACAGATTATACCGCCCGCTCTTACACAAATAGCAATGACCACAGCCGTATTGCGGTTCGGCCGTCACTCTGTCACCAGGCCGGCACGTCGTCACGGCACTGCCCGTTTCGACGACGACTCCGGAAAACTCATGTCCTGATACGACGGGTGGAACCCGCCAGGGATGCTTTCCATGATAAGCATGCACCTCAGAGCCGCAGATGCCTGTAGCACGGACCTGAATCTTGACATCCGTATCATGCTCCAGCTGGGGCTCTGGTGCGTCATCAATAAAATAGGCTTTCATTGGTTTTTCTATAAATCCTGCACGCATATCCCGAACCACCTTTCGTAGAAAAGGGCGGCAGGAAGCCTTCCTGCTTTCTGCCGCTCGTCCTGTACGACTTAGTCCATGTGCTGGCCGCCGTTGATATCGATTTCTTCACCGGTAATATACGAAGCTTCTTTGGAAGCGAGGAATACGACTGTATCTGCCACTTCCTGTGGTTCGCCCGGACGGCCCATAGGAATGTTGTCGATAACTTTCTGGGCTTCGTCTTTCGGCAGGGATTTCCAGATTTCCGTGTTGATCAGGCCCGGTGTTACGCTATTGACGGTGACACCATAGGGAGAAATTTCACGGGCCAGGTTCTTGGAGAAGCCGAGGACGGCAGCTTTTGCTGCGGAATAATGAGCACCGCCGAAAATGCCGCCACCGCGCTTGGCCGATACGGAAGAAAGGTTGACGATACGACCATAACCGGCTTTGACCATCGGTTTCATGCAGGCCTGGGTGCAAAGGAACAGGCCGAACATGTTGACGTTGAAAATACGTTTCATATCATCGAGAGTCATATCGGCTACGGTAACATGCTGAGAAATACCGGCATTGTTGACGAGAACGTCGAGGCGTCCATAAGTCTTCATGATGTGATCGACCATGGCTTCGCACGATTCTTTGCTCGTAACGTCAAGTTTGATACCTTCGGCTTTGCCGCCTTCATTTTTGATGATATCGACCGTTTCCTGTACGCCGGCCATGTTGATATCCGCAATGATGAGCTGAGCGCCCTGTTTGGCGAATGTGCGGGCCATGACACGACCCATACCTTTGGGAGAACCACTGCCTGTAACGATGACTACCTGATCTGTGAAATCTAACATTTGAAAAACCTCCTTGAAATAACGCGTGTAATGTCACACGGTGTTAATACATAGAATACATAGTGTAATAGATTGTGAATACTTATTTATCAACTGCTTCAGTTGCACTTAACTTACTATCGTCGATGGCTTTCCCGGTCTGTTTAACCAGGACCGTGACGACAAAGGCGCTGATGACCATGCAGATGGCCAGGAAAAGGACGCCGGCGTCAAAGGAACCGGTCACGGTGCTGACGTAGCCCATGACGTAAGGACCAAAGAACCCACCCAGATTACCGACGCTGTTGATGAGGGCAATACCTGCTGCGGCAGCAGAGCCGGAAAGATACGCCGGCGGAATGGCCCAGAACGGAGAGTAGGCACCATAGGCGCCGCTCAGTGCGACGGCAAAGACGATGAGACTGGCTATGACGTTGGACTGGGCAATGTAGACGCTGGCGACAAGCCCGACGGCAGCTACTACCAGGCAGCCCGCCACGTGGTACCGCCGTTCGTTGACCTTATCGGAATGACGGCCGACAGCATACATGACGAATGCAGCCAGAAGATACATGAGACCGATAATCCAGCCAATGGTCGTCGTAGCAATCGTACTGGAAAGGCCATGGACCAGTGTCGGCAGGAACATGACGATGCCATAATACCCGCAGATCCAGGCAAAGTATCCCAGAGCGAGGATGAGGACATCCCGTTCTTTCAGAGCCGTGAGGAAAGATACTTTCTTTTTCTTCGCTTTGGCAGCCTGTTCTTCGGCTACGATATTCTTCAGCCATTCCCGTTCATCTGCTTCCAGCCAGGTGGCTTCTTCAATCGAATCGGTCAGGTAATAGAAGCAGGCCACGCCGAGAATGAGCGACGGGATAGCTTCGAGGATAAACAGTGTCTGCCAGCCTTCGAGCCCAAAGAGATTCAGTTCCAGCAGATACGTAGAAATAGGGGAACCGACAGCACTGGCACTGGGGATGGCAATCATAAATCCGGCAATCGCCTTGGCATGGTTCTTCGTCTGGAACCAATTGCTCAGATACCAGGCCATGCAGGGGAAGAAGCTGGCTTCACAGACGCCGAGGGCAAATCGTACGCAGTAAAACTGGATATCGTTCTGTACAAATGCGGTCAGGCAGGATACGAGCCCCCAGGAAACCATGATACGTGAAATCCAGCGGCGGGCGCCGAACTTAGTCATAAGAGCACTTCCCGGTACTTCCAGAAGGAAGTATCCGAAGAAGAAGATTCCGGCACCAAAACCAAAGACAGCACTGGAAAATCCGAGATCGGCATTCATCTGAAGGGCGGCAAACCCGATATTGACGCGGTCCAGAATGGAAATAGCAAAGCAGAGGAACAAGAATGGAATCAGTCTTCGTGTTACTTTATGTACAGTACGTTTTTCTATATCTGCAACATTAAATGCTGCTGTCGTCATAAAACTGCACTCCCTTTCTCCCAAAAAATATCCAATATCCACTCAACGTTCAATGTAGGTTGTTTATTTGCAAAAGGATTCGGCCGTTTCTACGATATGATCGACAGAAACGCCGTTCTTTGCCAGGAGATGTTCGTACGGAGCCGATTCGCCAAAGCGGTCCTGGATACCCATGCGTTTCACCATGCCTTTGCCCAATTCGGCAGCTACTTCGCAGACAGCACTGCCCAGGCCGTTGATGATGTTGTGGTCTTCGACGGTAATGACTTTACCGATGGTTTCCAGGCAATCTTTGACAACATCTGTATCAAGAGGCTTGATAGTGTGCATATCGATGATACGTGCAGAAATACCTTCAGCCTGCAATTTCTTTCCCGCTTCAATGGCCAGACGGACCGTATCGCCGTTGGCGATGATGGCAATATCTTTGCCGTCCCGTATCTGATGAGCTTTCCCAAGCTGAAGTTCTACATCATCATCGTAGAGGACTGCAATGGGGTCACGGGTAAAGCGCAGATATACCGGTCCGTACATTTCAGCAGCGGCCTTTGTCAGTTTCTTGGCCGCTACATAATCGGCAGGCATGCAGACCGTCATATTGGGAATCGTCCGGAGAACGCCCATATCTTCAATGGACTGATGGCTGGCCCCGTCATTAGCCGGCGTAACGCCACCATGGGAGCAGGCAATCTTGACATTCAGATTGGGATAGCAGATTTCCTGGCGGATCATTTCGCACATGCGCAGTGAACCAAATACAGCATAGGTAACGACGAAGGGAATCTTGCCGCATGTCGCAAGACCAGCTGCCAGTCCGGCACCATTCTGTTCGGCAATGCCGACATTGACGTGCTGCTGGGGCAGGGCCTTGGAAAAAGGCGTCGTCCGGCATGATTTTGCAATATCGACATCGACTACGTATATATCTTTGTTATTTTTACCAAGGCTCAGTATTTCTTCACCGAAGCCATCGCGGGTTGCTTTTGTCATATCTGCCATTTTATTTCAGGCCTCCTTCGAGTTCTTCCATCGCTTGTTTGTATTCTGCATCGTTCGGAGCGACGCCATGCCAGCCGCACTGGTTTTCCATGTATGATACACCTTTGCCCTTGACCGTATGGGCGAAGATGCAATGGGGTTTCTTATTTTTGCGCATGCGGATCATGTCGAGAGTATGGACAATCTGGTGCATATCGTTGCCGTCGATTTCATAAACATCAAAACCAAAGGCTTCAAATTTCTTGCCCAGGTCACCGTTCGGCATAACTTCGTCTGTCGTGCCATCGAGCTGCAGGTTGTTGTTATCGACGAAAACAATCAGGTTGTCCAGTTCGTATTTGTGCGCCGTATTAGCTGCTTCCCAGATTTCCCCTTCCTGGGCTTCGCCATCGCCGACGACAACGAATACGCGGTAATCTTTCTTATCCCGCTTGCCTGCCAGTGCCATGCCGACACCACAGGCCAGCCCCTGGCCGAGAGAACCCGTCGAAATATCAATGCCCGGGCACTTCTTCATATCCGGATGGCCCTGCAGGATGGATCCTTCTTTCCGCAGCGTGTGAAGTACATCGAGCGGGAAATATCCCAGTGTTGCCAGTGCGGCATACTGGATAGGGCATACATGGCCTTTAGACAGGATGAACCGGTCCCGGTCTTCCCATTTCGGATTCTGCGGATCGATATTCATTTCACCAAAATAGCAGGCCGCTACAAAATCAGCGACGGAAAGAGAACCACCTGGATGCCCCGACTGGGCTTCATAAATCATGGTTACGGCTTTTTTCCGCAGGTCTTTTGCGACCTCTTTCAATTCCTCTTCTGTTCGTTTCATGCAATGTCACCTCGTAAAATGATAGATAAAATATAATATCGTTTTTATCCTGCGTTGAACGTAGGATGTTTAACTTTTGACTGTATTATACTTCCAACGTTGGATGTTGTCAATGAGCTGGTGTGATTTTGCCATTGCTCTTTTGACATCGATACGATTAGCCCGATGAGCTGTAAACATAAAAACAATCCTGCCAAAGCGTTAAAACCATGGCAGGACCATACCTGGAGTAAAATCTGATATTACTGTTTTTCTTCATCAAGGACACCGTATTCATAAAAATATCCCTGACGGACTATTTCATCGACAGCCGCTTGTTTCTTATTTTTAATAAATTGATACATGGAAAGATGTACATCGTACATTTCTTGTAATTTATCCATTTCAGCCATATTATATACGGTCTGATAGCGGATTTTTTTTGTCAGAAGTCTCGTTACATAGGCAATTTTGGCAAAAAGGACATTATGGGTCATATCGGCCATACATTGATGGAACTTATCATCGGCATCACACATATCACTGGAATTTTTATTGTCAACCGCTTTCTGAATAGTATCCAACACATGTTTCAGCCGCCGCAAGTCATCTTTATCGGCATTTTGCGCTGCTTTATAAATAATTCCAATATCAATCCATTCCCTCAGTTCCTTCAACGATTTCATAGATTCCGTATCACTCAGAATAATGCCATATAACAGCGGGTCAATCATGGATTCACTAAATCCCTGGCAGACGAATGTCCCTTCGGGCCTGCGGATTTCCAGGACGCCATAGGAAACGAGGATTTTGACGGCTTCCCGTACGGAGTTGCGGGACACGCCAAAGGATTCTGCCAGTTCCTGTTCCGTCGGGATTTTATCGCCTGGATGAATGCGATGATCTATAATGGCTTCAGTAATGCGGTCGATGACCTGCTGGACGACAGACTTGCTCTTTATTGGCTTTAAATATGTTTTTTCTACTGCCATAACGGTTCACATCCTAATTCAAAGTGTTATTGTATGATTTATACTCTGTCCATGATTGCCTAAGCATAATTTCCTGCTAAATCTCTATCTATTATTTTATTTATATTATATACAAAAATTGTTAATGATGCAATTTTGTTGAACATTGGATGCTATTCCTGTAAATTTGTCGTGTTTTCCCAAAAAATATATGCTATAATGAGGCTGCACAAACCGTGGAATACGAAAGGAGTGGGAGTATCATGTTATTACATAGGACAAAAAAAGCATTGGCAGCAACAGCCGCCGTACTGGCTCTTGGGCTCAGCACCATGCCGGGAACGGCCCCGGTACAGGCTATCAATATTGGTACCATCGGCACAATTGCCCAGGCCGGCGCCTATTACGCCCAGTTAAATCAGCAGCTCAGCTACCTGGATAACGAAGGCCGCGACGACTATATGAAACAAATAAAGGAAAAATATGGCGTCAATAATGATTACCAGGCCAATGCCATGACAGAGCGGGTTATGACCCGTCTTTCCAATGCTATTGCAAAGACGGATCCATCTATTCTGAAAAAACCGTATAACTACTTTGTCAATAACGATACGAGTTTCAACGCGTTCTGCACCATCGGACATAACATGAGTGTCAACATCGGCCTCTTTGAACCGCTGAATTACAATGAAAACGAAGTGGCCTTCGTCCTCGCTCATGAAATGGGACATGGTCAGAAAAATCATGCTATCAGCGGCGTAAAAAAACGCATGCCCCTTGATCTCCTGGCTTCTATTTACGGCTCTGGCGGCGGTGCTGCCCAGCTGGGCGCAGCTATCCTGGATCAGATAGGCTCTGCCAAGCTGGTGACAAAACCGATGGAAAAAGAGGCTGATGTCCTGGGCTTCCAGTATGCTGTAGCTGCCGGATATAACGTCGGTGGCGGAGCCGCCCTGTGGCAGCGTTTCCTCGATAAAGAAAAAAGCGTGCAGACCAGCGGCATTATGGAACTGTTCAACGATCATCCTACGACAGTCAGCCGCCGCGATACGTATAGCGCCGATATTACAAAATGGAGTAATAATGTCGTCGCTGTCAATAAGGACACGGGCATGATTACCATCCGTAAAAAAGACTTCTATCAGCCACAGGATATTCCCAGTATGAGTGGGAAAGAACGGGCATACCTCATTGCCGGCAATCTTTCGGCAGTCTATCATAATAATGCCAAGCCGTCTTCTCATGACGTCTACGTAGATGGTAATAATATTTTATGCGTCGGCCAGCAGCAGATTATGGATTTGTCACCTGTCCAGAATCCATCAGAAGTAACCAATACACTGAAAAAGTTACTGTAACTAATCCGGTCAACACAACAGAAGGGGTATCCTTTAGAGCAAATTTCCGCTTTAGGGGATCCCCCTTTTCTTTTTTCATTTATCATAAAAAAATAGTCCTCCGCTTTATCTTTATTACACTACATGATAAAATAAATCTATACAGGAGGAACATTATGAACCAGGAAATGAAACTTGCGGTATTGATTGATGCCGAAAATATCTCTACAAAGTACGTGGATGTCATTTTATCAGAAGCCAACAATCTGGGTGATGTCATTTATAAACGGATTTACGGAAACTGGACAACACCACAGATGGCGTCATGGCGGACGACAATCCTCAATAACGCCATACAGCCCATTCAGCAATACAGCAATACGACAGGAAAAAATTCGACGGACTCGGCATTGATCATCGATACGATGGATCTGTTATACCAAAGCAATCTCGACGGTTTCTGCATCGTCTCTTCAGACAGTGATTTTACCCGCCTGGCGTCACGGCTCAGGGAATCTCAGAAATACGTCCTTGGCATGGGAGAAAGCAAGACTCCCCGGTCTTTCATCTCAGCATGCAATAAGTTCCTGTATCTCGATGTTCTGCTGGAAGAAGCAGAAAATAAAGCCGATACAGAAACAGCGGATCTGGCAAAACCGGCGGCAGGTAATGACGCACCGGCTGTCATCTGCCCTGCCATAGAAGAACCGGTCAAATCAGAAAAAACATCTGGCAAAAACTTCCGTACAATCCGGCAGGCACTGGTAAAAATCACGGAGGAAAATTCTGACGACAATGGCTGGATTTTCTCCGGAACGCTGGGCAATCTGCTTAACAAACAGTTTTCCGATTTCGATGTCCGCAATTTCGGATTCAAAAAATTCGTCCCCTTCATTGAATCCCTGGATATGTTCGAAGTCAATACGATTACAGACGACAAAAATAAAACAGTCAAGCATAATTATTTTAAATTAAAGCCGGTTCACCGTCATCATTTCAATCATTCATACCGGCCCAGGAAGCGTCAGAATAAATCCTGACCACCGCGTGCCAGATACTTCTATAGAAAGGATGGTATCATGGAGGAGGACGCCAAAACACAACAAATTTTACAATCCATCATGCGCCGTAAAAACAACTCGGCCATTGCCATCGCTTTCGACAAAGCAGGCAGCGATGATACGACTATATGCCGCATCGCCATTGCCTGGATCAGTGAATCCAGGGCCCATAGCACAGCGTATCTGGTAAAACCGCCTACAGATGACTTCTCATCTTCCCGTAAAGTGACGGCTTCTATGGTAGCACATAGCCCTGATTTCGCCACCGTATGGGACCGCCATGTTCTGCCCCTTCTGAAAGGTGACGTGCTGGCCTTATACGATGCTTCCCGGACACTGCATGCCCTGAAAGCCAGTTATGAAACGTCTGGCAGGCCGTTTACTCTGCCGGAAATATACATCCGCGACCTGCGATTTCTCGCCATTACCTATATGCCGAGTCTTGGTAATGATTCATTTATTTCTATCATCCACCGCCTGCGACTCAGTGCAGACCTGGATGATGCCGCCAGCAGGGCCAGGGCCTGTACGAGTGCCCTCGACAGATTACAGATGATTTATCCTGCCAGCGGCTATGGCGTCCCCCTTTCTATGGTACCTGCCGGCGCGCTGAACCTCCCTGCCGATACGCTCCAGGAAGATACGGAACTGGAAGATGAAGAAGCAGAAGAAGAACCGGCACCTCTTATGGAACGTCTGACGAATGCAACACGCATCAGCCTTATTCCGCTTTTGATTATCTGTCTCTGCCTTTTTGGATATTATATGTACCGTCAACGTCAGAACGAGCCGGCTCACGTCGATTTCTCGTCGTATTCATCTACGGAAGTGCCAAAATCACAGAAAAAAGATATTCCCAAATTTGAAACAGGCAAAACCTATATGATGATGCGCGGCACGTACGTCGTCATGAATGAAAAAGATATCGACCTTTTTATTACGGCTGCCAAAGGACATGATACGGATAAAATCCGTACTATGCTGCGGAATGGTCAGGTCCTGGTCTTTCAATCCGCTGTTCCCATAGAAGTGACAGGCGATCCCCATGGAAACGGCTTTGTCCCCATTACCATCAAAGAAGGTGACTACGCCGGGCAGAGCGGATATGCCTCCTACAGCATGATTACAAAAGCCAAATAATTACAAAAAACAGATATTTACAGCATACAAACAAGAGGCTGCAATAAAACGAGCTTTTAAAGCCATTTTATTGCAGCCTCTGTCCTGCATACCGGATAATTCTACTGTCCTTTTAATTCAGTCTGAAAAATCTCGCGTCCCATCGTCCGTATCCAGAATCCGACGAGCTGGCTATATGTTTCCATTCCTGGCTTTTTCGCGGCTTCCATGATATATTTCATAAAATGGTCTGACCAGGAATATCCATACCGTTCAAACACGCCTTTTCCTGCCTGTGGGGATAGTTTCTGCAAAACCGGCAAAAATACATCATGGGTCACTTCCAGCATCTTCGTGATCAGCAAAGCCATGCGTGCAGGTTACAGCATCTTCGTACTCACAGGATACACATAGCCACTTCCCTTTTGTTCTTCTTCCATGAATACAAGAGCCAGCTGATCTGGCTGATACGAATCGTCTGCGTAATCAAGATGGTACATTTCCAGCGGTAGTTTTTCCTTTTGCTCCTGTTTCAGCAACTGATAGGCACCATATTTAACCAGTTCATACAGGCGGTCATCAAATGAACTTTCCATTTCTATGATTTTTTCCCGCCATTCCCCCCAGGTCAGCGCTACCCGGCAGTCATAACCGGAAAAATCAGGCTGCCCCAGGAAACGTTCTACTTCCCCACTGGTAACGGCCATTTTTAAATCAGGAATGTGCCAAACCATGAAATGCTTCTTTTTATCAATATACAGGCATTTTTCTTCCACGCGGATGACACTCTGGCAATGAGGGCAGGTATAAAAGAAAAGTGACTGGTCATGCAATACACGCTGGCGCATCGCCGGATCGTCAGAACCGTTGATGCAGTCCCATGTATGGAATACGCCCTTTCCATGACAAGCCGGACAGGTCAGGGACAAATCGATTTCATGACTTCCCC
>ERZ791671.922-NODE-922-length-13639-cov-39.1059_pt1 | contig 13639 bp, 15 predicted proteins | sample MGYA00510052_ERZ791671 | MGnify/ENA primary metagenome ERZ791671 (study PRJEB30046, sample SAMN00715231) | human gut metagenome | study: EMG produced TPA metagenomics assembly of the A metagenome-wide association study of gut microbiota in type 2... | reverse complement strand
GCCGTTACTTTCTTCCGTGAGCCTGCCAGCGGGTGAAGAAAGTAACAAAGAAGCCCATTTATAATCTGTTGAATAGATAATTATAGTATTTTTGCAAAAAAATGATAGAATGATGAGAAATATACTGGAGTTGTCAACAACTAAAGCACTGGATTACTTTTTACAACCTACAAATTATAGTACGCTATCGCTACCTATATATTTTAGTTTTGATAAGATTTTAAAATTCGTAAAAAATAAGGTTGGAAAAAAAGACTTCAGTCAATGTTTAAAAGATGTCAAGAAACTTCCATCCGATTATGAAAATGTAAATTATGATTTTTTAGTAAATAAGGATGGGCGTTATGCGTATAGACCATTACAATTAGCAAATCCATTTCTGTATTATTTTTTAGCCCGGGAAATAACTAAAGCTAAAAATTGGAAATTTCTCAAACAAAGGTTTGCAGATTTTAAGAAAGATAGTATTGAAGTTGTAAGCATACCGATGTTAAAAGAGAAAAAAGATAAAAGTGTAATGGCAACTACAATTAAATCTTGGTGGGAACATATAGAGCAACGGTCTATAGAACTTTCTTTAGAATATAAGTATATCTTTATTACTGACATAACAAATTGCTATGGTTCTATTTATACTCATTCTATAGCATGGGCTTTGCATGGAATAGATTATGCAAAATCACATCGACAAGAGGATAATTTAGGCAATAATATAGATAAATACATTATGGGGATGCAATATGCTCAGACGAATGGAATACCTCAAGGTGGGGTCTTATTTGATTTTATTGCAGAGATGGTATTAGGGTACTCCGATTTGTTGTTATATGAGGAACTACAAAGAATGGGAATTACTCATTACAAAATATTGCGATATCGTGATGATTATAGGATATTTAGCAATAGTAAGGAAGAACTTGAAAAAATAGCAATGACTCTTCAAATTACTCTTGCAAAATTGAATTTTCAGTTGAACAGTTCTAAAACAAAATTGAGCGAAGATATTATAGAAAGTTCTGTTAAAGCAGATAAGTTATTTTATATAGCCAATCTTCCTATTTACAAGGGAGAAGAAGCCGTGTTCAATACACTGCAACAGGAACTTCTATATATATTGTGTCTGTCAAAGCAATATCCCAACTCTGGTACAATATCCAAACTATTAACTATATTTTTAAAGCGTATTTCTGCAATAGAAAATTTATTAGAAAATGTAGGGGTTCTATCAGCCATAGTAGTAGAAATAGCGATGAATAGTCCTAAGGTATATAGTTTAGCAGTTTCTATTATCAGTAATCTAATTAATCATTTGGATACTACTGAAAAAAGAGAGACTATGGCTAAAAATATATGTAACAAATTTTCCCGTTTGCCGAATATTGGGTATTTGCAATTATGGATGCAACGAATAACTTTCCAAATGAATACTCCAATGGGCTATACAGAAGCTTTATGCAAAATAGTAGAGAATAAGCCAAATGTACAGATATGGAATAATGAATGGCTAAAGGATGAATATACTGCGGAATTTCCATTATATAGCATGTGTACCAATTGGATTAGAGATATGTTTACACCTATTATAAATATAGATGAAGTTTCTATCTTTGATTATTAATAGCAGGAGGTTGTGTCAAAGATTGGCACAACCTCTGTTTCTTATCTCATTATTTATCCTCGCTACTGTCATTGTTGAACGATAACAAAAGCTGCTGCATCTGCCCGAAGCTGTCGATGATATAAATGTCAATCGTCTGCTGGTCGGTCGATGCCGAGGTGTAGTAGAGCCGGAACGTTTCTTTCTCCAGCGGGTAAAGGTCATTGGGTAGGAACACCGTACCGTTGTCCATTTCCAGCTTCCCTTTGCCGTCCGGCTGGAAATAGCGTATCTGATAGGTAGTCGGTTGGTAATAGCCGCCACGCACCAGTTGGCAGCGTATTTCGGCGGTTTCCCCGACTTTTAGTTTCTTGGGTACTGGTAGCGTTTCAATGCTGAACGGGTACGCCTGCTGAATATCCAAGCTGTCATTACAGGCGGCGACAAGTACAAGGGCGGCCACGATGTAGCAGCCCATGATGATTTTATACATTACATTTTTCATATACATTATTATATAGCAATCAGTTGATAATGAATTTCAGTCCCAAAGATACCTGCGTATGGAACTTGCCTATGTCCGAGCCGAACAACGCCCGTTCTCTTGCATTGACAAGCAAGGCTATCCGGTCTGTCAGGTAGGCTTCCAGTTCCAGCGTGAGCGCACCGCCGTAAATAAAACAGTCCTTATCCAGCAGTGTAGAGCCGTCCGGCAATAACTTTTCGCTTTTGTTGCTCACTTCATACCCGGCGAGAGCCGACAATCCCAGCGAGAGGAAAAAGGTCTTTCGCCTGTCCGATAGGAATTTCAGGTAATAGCCGCCCTCTGCGGTGAACTGTTCTACGGGTATCTGCATATCCTTGTAGTCATACTTCTTGTGCAGGTATTCGCCGCCAATCACCCAGCGGTTGGCGTTCTTGGTGTAAACGCTGTACGCCGCCCCGATGTGGTAGGCAAAATCCGTGTCGGAGTTCCAATGCACCCCGTCCGCCATGCCCGCCGTGACTTGCAAGCCTTTCATGCCCGGCAGGTATCTTTGCGCATGTGCCTGAAACGAGGTCAGGCACAGCGCAAAGAGCATCATTATAAAGATGTGTCTTTTCATTCCCTATTTGATTTTTAGTTCGTCAATCACTTCTGCGTTCACGATGTCGGCGTTCTCCACCCGTATGGTCTGATGCCGCCCGCCGTTCTTCTCGTAGAGTTCCACCAACAGCAGTTTGTCGTCAGGAATGGTAAACTTCGGCAGGACGTACACCGTGCGGACGGTCGATTTCCCGGCAATCTCTATCACCTCGTTGTAGCTTCTGACTGCATCCAGCACCGTTTCCTGAATAGCCGTGCGTTTGGGTACTTTCTTATCGACTATCTTAAACTTGATGAAGTCCGTGTCGAAAGGCACGTTGGAACTGTTCTTCGTCTGCGTATGCACGTAGAGCATCCCGTTATAGGTATAAATCCCCTTGATTAAGAACTGTATGCCGAAACGCTTGCTACCCAAGTGGCGCACTTTCCGGTCGTTGTTCTTGTAGATGCTCTGCATTATCAGCTTCACCAATAGCGGGCTTTCGCCTGCCAGTTCCCGGAAATAGATGTTCATGCGTGTATGCGAAAAGTCGCTGGTGTCCTCGTTCTCCAAGAAGTCTTTCATTTCGATGTTGAGCATTTCCGGCTCACGGGCATACTTGGCGTTGAATGAAAAGAAACTGCCGTCCTCGCAAATAACGGAAAAGTTCGTTTCTCCCGGAAAGCCCTCTGTCGTGGCTTTCACCCGGATTACGTTCTCCGCACCGTCCGCCTTACCCGCTATGATGTGGTTGCTTCCCAAATCCACATAGCGGACGGCGGTGGGGAAGATGATATGCACCGTCTTGGCAAAGGTCACTTCCACGCCGTAGGGCGTTACCATTTGTCGGTACGGGAGTTTCCGGGTAATCCCCCGGTACAAGTCGTTGCCAGCCGCATACTTCACGGTGTCAGTGGTTTGTGCGTTTGCCGCACACACGCCCAGCAAGAGGGCGAACATTACAAAAATCTGTTTCATTGCTAATTGAAATTTTAACGGTTGATAAAATGGTTATTGTTGTTTGGCGTAAAGCATCACCCTGTACCCGGCTTTCAGCTTCACTTTCACGGTTCGGAACTTCTTGGCGAGGTAGCCGGACGTTCCTTGCAGCAATCCCCTTGTCACGTCCATAGCCACCTGCTGCCCGGCACTTTGGGCAAAGGAAATGCTTGTACCCAGCCCGCTGCCGATGTTCGCCATAGCTTCGTTGAACGCTTCCTGTTCCATAGAGGACGGGACGGAAAGCCCTTTTTGCCCGTCCGTGTCGAACACGGCAAGCTCCACCGGGATGATGTTGCCAGCGTACTCAATCGAAGACACCACTATGTCGAGCCGTTCGCCCTGCACCTTTGCCGTACCCGCTACAAGGGTATTCTTCGGCACGACTATGTTCCCTGCCTGCATAGGTTCGAGCAGCCGGAGTTTCACCGCCTGCCCGTCCGTCAGCGTTTGGTCTTGGTGGATGCAGGCGGCTACCGTGTTCTTTCCCATAGCGTAGCCCGTGCCCACCGCCGTGTTGAAACCGTAGTTGCGTGGCTGGCTGTAAGCCCGGATAAAGTCGGCATCGCTCATGGGCTGCTGCAATCCCGATACGGTCGTTTCCCTAATAGCCTGCACCGCTACCGCATCCGGCTTGCGTTCAATGCCGCCAGTTACAGGCATTTGTGCCACCTGCCCGTTCTGCCCGCCGTCATTCATATACCTTGCCGCCAGTTCGTAGGACTTTTCAAGTAAAGCCATTTGGTCGTCAGCGGTAGGCGTGGCGTTCTGCTGCTGTTGTAGTCGGTCGGTCAGTTCCGCCACCTGCCGTTTTAAATCCTCTTTTTCTTCATCCACCGCCGGAGTTTCGTAGAATGTGCTTAACTGGCGGTTGATGTCCCGATAGGCGTTTGCCGAAGAAGTACCGCCGCCCCGCCGGGGTTGCGCATCCTCTTCCGGCATCAGGTCGATTTCCGCCTGCGGTTCTTCCGTTTCATCGTCCCCCGTGAAACCGAAGTCCTGCAAGGATTGTATCTTGTCCTGCTGCTTGCGGTTTATCATCGCCTGCTCGTATGCCTTTTGCTTGTCGGCTATAATCCCGTCCTCTGCGGGCCGGGGGATGTCGGCGTTGAAGCCGCCCACGCTTTCCACATTCACGTCCTCTTTGCCGGAGGGAGCGAATATCAGGTACATGCACCCAGCAAAGGCGAGGAACATCAGCGGGAAGACTATCATTTTCCTGCGCTGCTGTATCTGTTGGGGTGTCAGTTCCCGTTTGGGCTTCTTTTCCTTTTCGGGCTTCCCGTCCGTCTGCGGTACGGTCATGCCGTTTTCATTCTTCTGCATTTCTTCCATATTCCGGTTTGTTTGATAAGTTGATACTGTTGAATGTGTCATTGCCTTGCAATGGCAGTTGTCTGATATGCTCTATTTGTAGGCGTTGCCCGTCCCGTTTCCCGATGTTGTAGATTGATGAAACGGTGATGTAGATAGACAAGCCGCCGAAAAAGAAGAACATCACGAGGATAACCGCCAGCCTTTTGCCCGGCGTAATCCGTCCGCACATTCGGCGCAGGCGGTCGTCCGCCCAGTCCCGCACCTTTCCGATGTAGTTTCGTTTTCTTTCCATAAGGCTATCTCTTAATGGTCTGCAAATCCTTGTTCTCGGTAATGGTGAACGCTTCGATGATGAAGCCGTGCGGGTTGTTGTCGCTCCGTGTGGCGTTGAGCAGGCGGCACGAGGTCACAAGGCTTCGCACCGTCAGGCTGCTTTCCCGGACAATCAACTGGCGGGCATACGTGTTCACCTTGTAGGGGTACTGGTCGAAGTCGCACTTCACGCTGTCAATCTCCACCGTCTGCGTGACGTTTCCGGAAATCACCCGGTTGTAGTAGCCCTTTTCCGCCAAGTCCTTGTAATAGTTGAAAGCGGTCTTGTCGGCGAGGAACAGCGAGCGTTTGATGTTGCTTTCGATAGCCCCCTTGTCGGGTGAGAGCGTGAAGAAAAGTTCGTGGAAACGCCGCACGTGCGACTTGGCTTCCACGGGTCTGTTCTGCGCCATGTCCTGCGAGAGTGCCAGCATCAGGCTTTTGCCGTTGTCGAGGACGTATATCTTCTGCCGCTGCTTTTCGGCGAAGCTGTACGAGTTCCACACGGCAAAGCCCGTCACCAGTGCGCACAGGCAGATGAATACCAGCGCAAAGAGCCGGATTTGCCGGAAACTCGTTTCGATATTGTTCAATGACTTAAATTCCATATCCTTAAAAAAATTGATGTTGTTTATTTGAGTAGTTTTCCTGATACCTTTCCACCGACTGCGCCAACCGCAGCCCCGGCGACCGACCCGGCTTTCGACACGTTGCGGTTATAGGCGGACATACCGCCAGCCGACACAATCCAGCTTGCCACCGTTGGAATGGTGAAGTAGCCCACGATGCCAATAATCATAAAGATTACATACACGGTGCTGCTCCCGTCAGGGATGAAATTCGGGTCTGAAAGTTCCTGAATGTCCTTTTGGAGCATCAGCGTTTGTATGCGAGCCAGCACACTGCTGAACAAGTCCGACACGGGTAACCACAGGTAAATGGAGATATAGCGTGAAATCCACTGGGTCAGCGTGCTTTGGAAACCGTCATAGACGGAAATCGCAAACGCCAGCGGACCCAGTATCGAAAGCACAATCAGGAAGAACGTGCGCAGCGTGTCTATAATCAGCCCTGCCGCCTGAAAGAGCATTTCCAGCAACTCCCTGAACCAGTCCCGAACGGACTTCTTGATGTTGTAAGCCGCCCTGTCCATGTACATGCCCGTCATAGTCACCATGTCGGAGGGCGACCAGCCCAGTTCTTCCAGTTGTCTGTCAAATTCCTCGTCCGATGCGAGGTAAGCCGTTTCGGGGCTTCGCATCAAGGCTTCATATTCCAGTCGGTCTTTTTGCGCCCGGTACTCGTTCATGTCGAAAGTCTGTGTTTCCATAAGCTGGTTGCACCCTTTTACCACTGGCGACAATACCGTGTTGATAGTCCCCAACACGAAAGTTGGAAAAAACATGATACACAGCCCCAGCGCAAAGGGACGAAGTAGCGGGTACACGTCTATGGGTTCGGCACGTGCGAGCGACTGCCACACTTTGGCGGCTACATAGAACAAAGCTCCCAGCCCGGCTATCCCTTTGGCTACCCCCGTCATGTTGCCGCACAAGGGCATCATTTCATCGTACAGCACCCGTAACACTTGATGCAGGTTGTCAAAATCCACTGCTGCTAATAACATAGGCATACCATATTATATGTTACCAATAGCGTTCATCCGCCGAGCCGTAGAGAGCTAACACCCGGTCGGTGTCGTTCTTCTTCTTTGCCCGCAAGTAGGACACGGAAATGTTCTTGCGGGTGTAGTAGTTCACGAGGTTGCGGTAATTCAATAGGCTTCGGTAGGCATTATCAATAATAGCCAGCCGTTCGGCATCCGTCAGCGACATACCCGTGATGTTCACTACATTTTTCAAGTCCTGCAACACGTCCGAGCTTTCCGACATCAGTTTGGCATATCCGAACGATATTGCGGAAAGTTCGTCAGGCGTGAAATTTGGGTCTGCCAGCATGTTTTGGAAGTTGCGCACGTAGATTTCGGAGATTTCCGCCACCAGTTCGATAGATTTTCCTACCTTGACACCGCCCTTGACAACATCGTGTACCGCTTTAAGCGCATCGTAATATTTTTTACCCTGCTGGAAAATCTTCTGCGCTTCCATGAAGCCGTCCAGCGTGTTCTTGGCAGTGGTGGAAGTCTGCACTATCTGCTTGGTGGTGTTGATGATACCCTGTGCCAAGTTGCCGGGGTCTGACACCACCCACTGTGCGGATGCCTTGCCGATGACGCAAAGGCATATCGCCAAAAGGAGAATTGTTTTCTTCATCTTGTTCTGTTTTTAGGGTTTGTAACTCGCTTGTATTCGCCACCGGGTGAAAGGGTTATTCGGTCACGCCCTTTATCATACGTCAGCAGTATGGCAAAACCAGTTTCGATAAACAGTTTTCCGTCCTGTTCCGACACTTGATAGGCGGTCTCCAGTATCTTGCCCCTGATATTCGCTTTCCGGGTGACGGTGTATTTGCCACCCGTTTCCGAGAGCGTGAAAGCCGGGTGTCCCTTGACGTGTACCCATTCACCACGCATCTTTTCCAGTTGTTTTTTCCCACTGCCAGTGCAGCCAGCCAATGACAGGCAGGCGCATAGCAGCATGGGAAACAGTCTATTTATCTGTTTCATGTTTCCTTTTAAGTTGTTGATGATTGGGGATTGCGTTTGCTTTCGGCAAGCCGCTTGATAGCCAGTTCAAGGTTGCCGCCCAGCTTCTCGGCGAGGGCGAACAGTTCCATTTTCTCGCTTTCCTCTGTCGTGAACGTGTAATATTCTTCCAACGAAACTTCGGTAGCGTACACCGCCGACTGCGTACCACCCAGCGAAAAGAAAACTTCCTTGTACTTCCGTCCGGGGTGGTTCGCCATGTTGATAGACAATATTTGCGAACGCTCCTTGTCGGTCAGTCCCAGCAGGTTTTGTATGCTGTCGAACTTGTTCAGATATTTTCTTTGGTCTAACAGGATTTTGCAGTCCGAGTTGTTGATGATACTCTCTTTCACGATAGGGGAAGAAATAATATCCTCTACCTCTTGCGTGACTACAATCGCTTCCCCGAAATACTTCCTGACGGTTTTGTACAAATATTTTATGTAGTCCGCCATATTTGCGCTTGCAATCGCTTTCCACGCTTCCTCTATCAAGATTAATTTTCTTATTCCCTTTAACTTGCGCATCTTGTTGATAAAGGCTTCCATGATGATGATAGTCGTTATCGGGAATAAAATCTTGTGGTCTTTGATATTGTCCAATTCAAAGACAATGAAGCGTTTATGTAGCAAATCCAGTTCCTTGTCGGAGTTCAGCAAGTAGTCGTATTCACCGCCACGATAGTAGGGTTCAAGTACGTTTAGAAAGTTGTCGATGTCAAAATCCTTTTCCCTGACGTTCTTTTCGGCAAGCCGCTGTCGGTAATCATCCCGAACAAACTCGTAGAACGTGTTGAAGCAGGGCGTTACCGAACGGTCATTGCCTATCAGGTCGATATAGGCACTTACCGCATTGGACAACGCCACTTCTTCCGACCGCTTGGGGGCTTCATCGTCCCGCTTCCACAGGGTGAGTATAAGGGTCTTGATGCTCTCTTTCTTCTCGATGTCAAATACCCCGTCCTCAACATAGAACGGGTTGAACGCTATCGGGTTCTCGTTGGTATAGGTGAAATAAATCCCGTCCTCGCCGTGTGTATGGTTGTGGATAAGCTGGGACAGCCCCAAGTAGCTGTTACCCGTATCGACCAGCAGCACGTGCGCACCCTGCTCGTAATACTGGCGCACCATGTGGTTGGTGAAGAAAGACTTCCCGCTACCACTCGGCCCAAGTATAAACTTGTTGCGGTTGGTGGTGATGCCTTTCTTCATGGGCAGGTCTGATATGTCGATGTGCAGCGGGCGACCGCTTACCCTGTCCACCATTTTGATACCGAACGGCGAAAGCGAACTTTTGTAGTTCGTTTCTTCCACGAACAGGCAGAGAGCCTGCCCCAAGAACGTGTAGAAACTTTCCTCTGCGGGGAAGTCCGCTTCGTTTCCGGGTATGCCCGCCCAAAAGAGCGTGGGCGTATCGACCGTGTTGTGGCGTGGCTTACACTCCATTAAGGCAAGCTGGCTTCCCACATCGTTGCGTATGCGTTTGAGTTCGTCTCGGTCGTCACTCCATGCCATGACGTTGCAGTGGCAGCGTACCGATACAAGCCCCTTGCTGTGGGCTTCGTTCAGGTATTCGTCTATCCACTCCTTGTTCACTTGGTTGGCACGGGAATAGCGGGAGAGTGATTGCATATTCCTTGCGGTCTGCTCAAAGGTTTTCAGGTTCTCGGCGTGGTCGTCTATGAAAATGTACTGGTTATAGACGTGGTTACACGACAATAGTACGCCCACCGGGGCGGCAAAACTTAACCTGCAATCGCTTCTATCAGTGGACAGCTTTTCAAACCGTGTATCTGTCCCGACCTTTCCGGGCAAATCTTCCACGTCCGAAAGCGTGTGCAGGCACAGTATGTCGTCCCCGACACGCATTTCTTCCGGGTACAGCCCGATGTCTTTCAGGCAGGTGGTATCTGTCTGCGATAGCGAGAAGTATTTCTCGATGATGCCCGCCTTTCCGTCCTGCCCGGTGATTTCCGATGCCGCCAACCGGGTAAGGGTGACAAACCCGCTGTCGTTCATAATTCGTTCAAACTGCCCGACCGCTTCGATGAACTTTGTTGCCGCTTCCTTGTCGGCTATCTCTTGCGGTACAATCCTGCCCCGGCAGAGGGTGGAGAAGTCGCTCTGTCGGCGGCTTCTTTCCCTTGTCGTTTTTGTCAGGAACAAGTAGCAGTAATGGTTCAGGAACGGGCGTTCATTGAAATGCCGTTCAAAACTCCGGGACAGGAAACTAAGTTCGTCCCTTTCTGTGTCGGGCTGGTAGTTCTCCTTGATGAAGAAGTCCTGCTTGTGTACTATGGAGTAGTCGGGCAGCACCTTGATTGCCTTGTACCATGCCGAATGTATGGCTTCGTACTCGGCACTGGTGACGGTGAACAGTTCGGGCAGTTCCACCCGGAAAGCCACCGTGATGTCGGCATCCTTTGAAATGATGCAGCCGTTCTCCACCGCCAAAAGGGGAAATTTCCTTTCCAGCGTGGTAGCCTTTAATGTATTCCTCATGTTCTTTCTTCCTTTTTTCTTTTGTAGGTGAATAATCGGGGTAACGCCTTTCTGTTGATAATGAAGCGGGGGTGTCTTTTGCGGGCGGCAGCTTTCATCAGCCCGTGTGTACCGTATCGGGCATTCAACCGGAACGTCTGCCACACGAGCAGCAGCGAAGCCGACACGATAAAACCGATACATAGCCACTGGTTCACGCCTGCCATGAACAGGACGATGAACACCACGAACACGGCGAGCAAGCCGCCGCAAAAGATGAAAAGGTACTGGCTTTTCAGTCCCTTGAACTCCACCGGCTTTCCGATACCCCTGTTTACCGGATATTCAGACATAGCCGCTGTTTTAGAGGAAGAACGACCGCAGGATAGTGGCGGCGACAATCAGGAAGATACACGCCCCGAACCAACTGGCGGCGGTCTTTGAGGTATCGGGGTCGCCGCTTGAAAACTTGTTATATACTTTTACCCCGCCAATCAAGCCGCAGACCGCCCCGATTGCGTACACCAGTTTTGTTCCGGGGTCGAAATACCCGGTGATTAGGTTCGTGGCTTCGGTGATGCCCGCCTGCCCATTGCCCTGTGCGTAGGCACTTACCGCAACGGCAAGGATAGCCGCTGACAAAAAGATTTTCTTTCTCATTGTGATTTGATTTTTAATGCCGGGGCAGCGGGTGGATAGTCCGCTGCCGTACGGCGGATGAATAATTTGAAATTTTAGTGGTCGGGAACATGCCCGTTTGGTTTTCAGGTTGCCAATCAACCGTAGTCACGCTGTTTCATGTTGTCAGGCTTATACATTATTATATTATAGGAACTCGTTCATGTTGAACGCTTCGTATTCCTCGCTTGTATCGCCAGCTTCGGCAGGAGCAGCCGCAGCCAGTTCCGCTTCGTTGCGCCCCAACAATTCTGCCACCTTTTCCACCCCGCCGTTGATGTTCTCCACCACCGCATCGTAGAGGTTCGTCCCCTCGATGCCTGCCAGCGTCCCGGCGGCTTGCCGTTTCTCCGCTTCGGTGGGGGTGTCGGCGTTCGCCGTGCGTACCGCTTCGCCCAGTTCGTCAAAACTCACGCCCGCAGCCCGCCCGGTATCATCGTCACCGTCCATGTACCCGGCTATTTCCTCGTCCTCGTAGTCGGGTTCGTCATTCTCGTAACCGGGTGTTTCGTCCGCTTCGGGTGCTGCATCCGAAGTGCTTTCTTCGGGCTTGTCATCAGCCTGCGGCGCAAAAATAGTATCATTTTCAGCCGCTTGCGGGAGGTGTCCCGATTTGTCCTGCGCTGTCCCGATTAGTCCACCCTTGTAGCGGCTTTCACCTACCAGCGTGTAACCTGCCACTTCATTTTTGGAAAGTGGCGCATCATCCGCTTTGCCCGTTGATGTCCGGCTGTCCGTGTAGCGATACCACAGCCACAGGACGATATAGTACACCGCCAGTCCGGTAAGTATGCAATAGATTACCATAGCTAAAAGGGCTTTTGGAAGTGGCTTTCGTACAGGGCGTTTATCTCGTCTTGGTATTGCTCGAAGTGGCGCAGTAGAATATTCTCCACGTAGCTGCTTACCGTTACCTTTCGCCCGCCTATCACCGTCACGATACGCATCAGCTTCTCGTGCGTGGTTCGGCTCACGTACAAGGGCTGTCGGTCTGCCAGTTCCACTTTCTGAAAGTAGGTTTCCCGATAGTCGCCCGTGCCGCCCTTGCGCCTGCGGGGTGTCGGCTTCTCCACTTGTGCCGTTTCCGCCTGCGTTTCTTGCGGCGCATCATTCGGTTGGTTCTCCCGCTTGGCTGGTACGCCCTGCGAGATAAGTTCTTTCATAAAATCCTCGTCTATCTTCGGCATACCGCCGCTTTGCTTTGCCATATCACTGTAATTTGATGTAATACACTATTTCCGTTATCAGTTCTTCCAAGTTGCTTCCCCTTACCAGTGGGCGGCTGGCAGGAAAGAGCGTGGAGCGGAACACCGCTTTCTTATCCGCTACCAGTTCCTTTTTGTAGCGTTTGGTGTCGGGGATAAAGGTTTTCATCAGCGGCAGTTCCAGTTCCTTAATGGTCTTGTCGTAGGCGGTGTAAAGGTCTGTTTTCTCCCTACCGTCCACCATGTTCCAAAAGAGGTACAGCCCTGCAAGTCGGCAGGCTTCATTCTTCACTAATAGCTTTTGGATAGCCATTGCGAACGACAGGCTGCTTTCCAGCACCACCTTGTCGGCTGAAATGGGGGTGAAAATGTAGTCCATGCCCGCAAGGGAGTTTATCACGCCCTCGCTGTTCACCGTGCCGGGCAGGTCGAAAAACACTATATCCGGCACATGTCCGGCGGCTATATATTCATCAGCCGTGACTATCGCCTTTTCGGGTGAACTGCACAGCACCGGGTAGGCTTTCTTCCCCAGCCGGGTGAACTGTTCATACGCCATGCGCTTGTAATCTTCATCCGCCCCGACCTGCTCAGCATCCCGCTTGCGCATCCCGGCAATGGAGTGTTGGGGGTAGTCGCAATCCACCACCGCCACATCGTAGCCTTTGAGGTAGTAGAGGTAACTCGCTGCCAGCACGGTAAAGGTGGTTTTGCCGACCCCGCCCTTTTGGGTGGAAAAGGCGACATAAAGGGGTGTTTTCTCGTTTTCCATATCGCTTTCTTTCATTATTGGTTGATAGATTTGTTTATTGCTTTCAATCATTCTGTCTTTCATTCTTTCAATATTGCCGTCTTGAAATATTGAAAGAATGTTTTATTTCAATCTTGTTTTCTTGCTTTCATTCTTTCTTGAAAGATTGAAATCCTGCAATCATGTTTTCTTGAAATCATGCTTTCAGCCAATCTTCCTTGCTTGAAATATTTCTTTCAATCTTGAAATCTGATGCAAATAAAGGGAGAAAAAACGTCCGTTTTTAGATGTGTCCCGATTTGTCCCACGATGTCCCATTTTGTCCACCAACCACCTATTTTACAGCATTATAAATCACCGTTACTTTGCACCGGAGTAACGAACCGCAGGGGGTAGAGGTGTAAAACCGGGCTGGTGCTTAACCGGGCTTGCCGTTTCACGCTGACCCCAATCCGTCCGTGACGGATTTTGATTTTCGTCAGAAAATAGCAAGGTGTGTTCTAAGCAGCTTGAAATTCTTTCAGCAGCGCAGAACGCCTTGCCCGGACGAAGCCGGGATAGGGTCACTCCGAAGTCGTAACCCTTT
>ERZ791671.918-NODE-918-length-13762-cov-3.70453_pt1 | contig 13762 bp, 10 predicted proteins | sample MGYA00510052_ERZ791671 | MGnify/ENA primary metagenome ERZ791671 (study PRJEB30046, sample SAMN00715231) | human gut metagenome | study: EMG produced TPA metagenomics assembly of the A metagenome-wide association study of gut microbiota in type 2... | reverse complement strand
CGTATCGGAGATAGTTCGACGAATGCCATTACTCCTTTCTTATTCTATATGCCTCTGGTGCTTACCTATATGCGGCAATATGATAAGCAGATTACGTATGGTTCATTGCTGAAATATACTTGGAGATATTCATTAGGCATCCTGGTTGTCTGGACATTGCTGTTTATCGTTTGGTATTTGTTGAAAATACCGATGGGATTGTAGGGTTAAGGAATGATTGCCGGGCTCCGGTTTATCTGATTGGAATTTTGTTTTTCTGAATTAATCGCTATATTTGCACCGTTCCTTAAAGAAAGACAACGAATGAATCTACCAGAAATCTCTGAAAATCTAATTGAACAGTTAAATCACGGTAATACAAAAGCATTTGATAAAATCTATCATACCTACTACCTTTATTTGTGTGCGATAGCTGTTTATTATGTGCATGACAAGAGGGTGGCAGGGGAGATTGTGAATGATGTCTTTGTCGCTTTTTGGCAGAATCGCCACCATATCACTCACCCGGCTCTTCCGTACTTGCGGCGTGCTATTCAAAACGCAAGTATTAGCTATCTGCGTTCTTCCTACTTCAACGAAAAACAGATGACGGAACAGATGGAAGAAATCTGGGCTTTTCTCGAAAATCATATTCTTTCTTCCGATAATCCTTTGCAGGCATTGGAGCATAGCGAAATGAATACCATCATCATGAAGAAGGTGGAGGAATTGCCAGCCAAATGCCGTGCCATATTTAAAGCAAGTTTGTATGAGGGTAAGACATACAGTGAAATTGCCGAGGAGCAGAATATTAATGTGACCACTGTAAGAGTACAGATGAAAATAGCATTGACTAAGCTACGCGAATCACTGGGTACTCCTTATATGATAGCTATTTTGATGTTTCTCTAAAAAAAATCGCTTTTCTTTTAAACGTTTCTTTTTTTATTGCGTATCTAGTTATATACACCCATAGAAAAAGTACGTTTATGAATGACTCTTATCATATAGAAGAATTGGAAATCCGGATAAGCAACTATCTGTCCGGTAACTGCACCGAAGAGGAGAAAGAAGCTCTGTTCGCTTATCTGGCTTCCAATGAAGATGCAGCTAAAATTTTCCGGGAGATGTCCGCAGTATGGGCTGTTTCTTCTGTGCCTGCATTTGCCAAAGTAGAGGATGCTAATTTATCACAGATAAAAGAAAAAATAGCCGCTGCTGAGATGAAACCTGTCCGTTCGCGGAAGATAGTTCCTGTGTGGCTGCTGCAATTATTTTGTTGTTGGGCTGTAATTACTTCTGGTACACTTATACTGAAAATCTTACGGAAGTATATACGAATGCGGATTCTCCTTATGAAATTAAAGTGCCAGCTGGTTCGCGGACGAATATTGTGCTTCCGGATGGAACAGAGGTTTCATTGAATGCGGGTTCTGTGTTACGTTATTGCCGTGGGTTCGGTATTCGTGAACGTGATGTTACGCTTGATGGCGAAGGATATTTCAAGGTGGCGAAAAATGAGAAGATTCCTTTCTTTGTAAATACGAATGGTGTACAGGTAAAGGTGGTAGGGACTGTTTTTAATGTACGCGCTTATGATGACGATAATTATGTAATGGTATCTTTGTTGGAAGGTCGTGTCAATTTAGCCACTTTGTCCGGTTCGGTAATGAAACTATTCCCTAGCGAACAGGCTTTTTACGATAAGAATACGGGCCGCATGGAGAAAATGAAATCAAATGCTAGTTCTGCCTGTGACTGGTTGGATGGTGGCCTGACATTTGAAGATGCTCCGTTTGCCGACATCGCACACCGTCTGGAGCGCAAATTCCAGGTGAAGATCAGTTTAGAGAGTGAACGTCTGAAAGCGGAACGCTTTTCCGGATGTTTCAATAGTAATCAAAGTATCAATGATATATTGGGAGAAATCAACGTTGAGAAGCAATATACATGGAAAGTTAGTGGAGACACTATCTTTATAACTGACAAGAAAAAGGAGGTAAAATAAGAAAAAGTAAAGTATGATTGGGAACTTAGTCGATAGATATATCGGTGGTTCAGCGTTGTATAGAAAGATATTATGTTAACCTTTAATAGTGAAAAATATGAGATTAATAGTAAAAAGAATATTATTAATGCTTCTGCTTTTGTCTGTAGGAAACGTTTTGACTGGTGGTTTCCAGCTATCGGCACAGGAACAAAGTAAGCGATTCAGTGTGAAAGTAGATAATATTACTTTGAAAGAAGCCATTGAAGTAATAAAGAAGCAAGGCAATTACTCTTTCCTGATTCGTAATAATGACATTGATTTGAATAGGAAAGTCTCTGTGAATATAAATAACGGTACTATTAATGATGTGATGGGACAATTGCTGGCCGGTACGGACGTCAGTTATGAAGTGAACGGCCCCCGGGTGATTATGTTCCATGCAGTGACACCGCAGAAAGAACAGGAAAAAGCGTTTGTCTTAAAAGGTAGAATCACTGATCCTACAGGTGAAGGGGTGATTGGGGCAAATGTGAAAGTGGTCGATTCTACGGAAGGTACCATTACGGATATGGATGGCAATTTTTCTTTGATGGTTACTCCGAATGCCCGTTTATCCATATCGTATATCGGCTATGCCACACAGGAAGTGGTGGTGAAAGATCAACGTCCTCTCAATGTAACTTTGAAAGAAGATACTCGGTTAATAGACGAAGTAGTAGTTGTTGGTTACGGCGTACAAAAGAAAGCGAACCTGACAGGTGCGGTGAGCAGTGTGAAGATGGATGATGTTTTAGGTGACCGTCCGGTGGTGTCTGTGAGTGACGCTTTGAAAGGGGCAATGCCCGGCTTGCAGATTACAGGTAATTCAGGAAGACCCGGTGAAGAAATGAGTTTCAACATTCGTGGTGTCAACAGTTTGGATAAGAATGGGAAACCGCTGGTGCTGGTAGATAACGTGGAGATGGATATTAATATGCTCGATCCGAACGATATTGAATCGGTGACTGTTTTGAAGGATGCGGCATCTTCTGCTATTTACGGAGCACGGGCAGCTTTCGGTGTGATTTTGATTACTACAAAGAAAGGCTCGGATGCAACTAAACTCTCTATTAATTATTCAAATAACTTCTCTTTTAGCAGACCTGCCAATATGCCTCATAAGGCTACTCCGCTCCAAACGGTACAGGCTTATAAGGACATGGGGACAATAAATTATCAAAGTGGTCAGAACGTAGATACCTGGTTGGGACTTTTGAAGGAATATAATGCTAATCCGTCTGCATATCCGGATGGTTATGCAATGGTGGACGGGCTGCGTTATAGCTTGGCAGAAACTGATCTTTTCGATGATATGATGGAGACTGGTTTCCAGCAAACTCATAATATTTCGGTAGGTGGCGGTACGAAAGATATTTCTTATCGTTTCTCCTTCGGTATGGTGAATGAAAATGGGGTACTGGCTTCGGATAAAGATACGTACAAGCGTTACAATGTGTCTTCTTATCTCCGTTCAGATGTGTTTTCATGGATTACTCCGGAATTGGATATTAAATATACGAACTCTAACTCTTCATTGCCGGAAACTTCCGGAGGATATGGTATATGGGGAGCAGCAGTCGCATTCCCTTCTTATTTCCCTACTGGAACAATGAATATTGACGGCGAAGAATTACCGATCAATACTCCTCGTAACTTGATTGATCTGGCATATCCGACAACTATTCAAAAGAATAATCTTCGTATTTTCGGAAAGGTTACGATCAGTCCTTTGAAGAATGTGAAGTTGATTGGTGAGTATACATTCAATCATCTAAGTAACGAGAAAACGAAATTTGAGAAGAAGTTCTATTATGCACATGGAGGTAACTTTGTGAAAGAGGTTTCCACTGCCAATTCCAAGTATGAATATTCCAATGGTATTACGGATTATAATGCATTGAACTTCTATGCTAACTATAACAACTCATGGGGCAAACATGATGTAACGGTGATGGGAGGTTTCAATCAGGAGAGTAGTGATTATCGTTATGCTGAGATGTCGCGTATGAATATGATTAATGAAGATCTGCCGTCTATTTCGCAGTCGACAGGTGATTATTTTGCTAAAGACAAATTTGAACGTTATACGGTAAGAGGGTTATTCTATCGCATTAACTATTCGTTTGCCGGCAAGTATTTGCTTGAAACGAACGGACGTTATGACGGTTCTTCCAAATTCCCGAAGAATAGCCGTTTCGGTTTCTTCCCTTCGGTTTCCGCCGGATGGCGTATCAGCGAGGAAGCGTTTATGAAACCTTTGAACTCTGTTCTTTCGAACTTGAAATTGCGTGGTTCTTGGGGTAATATTGGAAATCAGAGCATCACTCCTTACGCATATATTCCCGGTATGGATGCGGAACAGGCTTATTGGACTGTTTCCGGTATTAAAGTTACTACTTTGAAACCAGCTGCTTTGGTTAGCAATAGCTTTACTTGGGAAAAAGTAACGACAATTGATGTCGGATTCGATCTTGGGCTAATGGATAACAGATTGAATATGGTGTTCGACTGGTATCGTAGAGATACTAAGGGTATGCTTGCTCCGGGCTCTGAACTTCCGGGTGTATTAGGTGCAAGTGCCCCTTTACAGAACACGGCTGACCTTCGTTCTAAAGGTTGGGAAATCTCGGTTGACTGGAACGATCAGATCGGAAAAGTGAAATATAGCATAGGCTTTAATCTTTACGATGCGAAAACAAAGATTACTAAATACAACAACGAAACAGGACTGTTTGGCAAGGACAAGAACGATAATGAAACATATCGCGTAGGAATGGAACTGGGTGAAATTTGGGGGTATGTGACCGATCGTTTGTACACAGTGGATGATTTCGATGCAGATGGCAAACTGAAACCGGGTATTGCTAAAGTGGAAGGTTATAATCCGAATCCGGGAGATATATTATATAAGGACTTGGATGGTAATGATATTATCAACAGTGGTACCAGTACAACGAAAGATCCGGGAGACCGTAAAATCATTGGTAATAATACCCGGCGTTATCAGTATGGTATTCATGGTAGTGCAAGTTGGAACGGTTTTTCTCTGTCATTCTTGCTACAAGGAGTTGGTAAACGAGATTTGTGGGTGATGAACGATCTGTTTTATCCGCATTATGATGCTTGGACTACCGTTTATGATTCACAGTTGAATTATTGGACTCCGGAAAATACGAATAGTTATTTCCCCCGTATTTATGAGAAAGCGGCCGGAAATACAGATGCCAATACACGTGTACAAACTCGTTATCTACAGGATGGATCGTATTTAAGTATTCGTAATATAACGCTTTCTTATAATTTCCCGTCTAAGTGGATGAGTAAGATTGGAGTTAATAATCTGGCTGTGTTCTTCAGTGGTGAGAATCTTTATACGTTCGACCACTTGCCGAAGGGACTTGATCCGGAACGTTCTGTCACGGATGATTTAGGACAACGTGGTTTTACCTATCCGTATATGAGACAGTATTCGTTCGGTATAAACCTTTCATTCTGATTGTTTCACAACTTAAAGAGTAATTATTATGAATAAATATATACTATGTGTAAGCGTTAGTCTTTGTTTGTTGATGTCGTCTTGTCTAAATGACGAATTTCTGGAGGTTTATCCCAAAGGACAGCAAACAGAAGCATCGGTCTTTACTACCTATGACAACTTTAAAACGTATACATGGGGATTGTATAACGTGTTCTTCGGATATACGTATGATACAGGGCAAACGGATGAAATTTTCCGTGGTGATTTTGAATCGGATAACATGATAAAAGGATTGGATGGATATGAAGGTCAGTGGGCATATCGCAAAGCAAAGGCTACGGATGAGTCTAAAGATTGGGATTATGATTATATCCGTCGTGTTAACCTGATGCTCGATAATATTGATCATTCGGAAATGAGTGAAACCGAGAGGGAGCATTGGAGAAGTGTGGGATATTTCTTCCGTTCTTATAAATACTTTCAGATGCTTTCTAAATTTGGTGATATTCCTTGGGTAGAGCATGCTTTGACTGAGGAAAGTCCCGAGCTTTATGGAAAACGTGATAGTCGTGACTTGGTGGCTTCCAATATTCTGTCTAATTTGAAATATGCGGAAACACATATTGGCAGTAATATCGAAGCGGATGGGAAAAATACAATTAATATGTATGTGGTGAAAGCTCTTATTTCCCGTTTTGCTTTATTTGAAGGAACTTGGAGAAAATATCATGGTTTGTCGGGAGCGGATACTTATCTGGAAGAATGTGCCCGTGCTTCTGAAGAGGTGATTAAGCAATATCCGAATGTGCATCCTAAATATGATGAGTTGTTTAATTCGGAAACACTGGATGGGGTGACAGGTATTCTTTTGTATAAGGCTTATGAAACCGGACAGTTAATGCATGGTTTGACCCGTATGGTGCGTACAGGTGAATCTTATATTGAGGCAACGAAAGACGCGGTAGACAGTTATCTTTGTACGGATGGACGACCGGTTAGCACGACGACTAGCCGTTATGGGGGTGATAAGAATATGTATGGACAATTCCGTGATCGTGATTACCGGTTGTATTTGACGATCTGTCCTCCATATATGGTGAAGAAAGAAAACGGACCCAGTACGGCTGATTGGAAATATACGGATAATGCACAGGACAGGGAATTTATAGATTTAATGGCTACGATTTCCGGTGAAACTTATCATCGTTTGCCGTCTTCCAACTTTAAAGGATTCACCGTGCAAGGACAACCTCACTTTAAGAATATGAACTGGGGACAGGGCTGGAACGCTTCCCAAATGGGCTTCTGGGTATGGAAATATTATAATACACATACTGTAGCTACCAACGCGAATGGGGTGAATACAACAGATGCCCCGCTGTTCCGTATAGGTGAGGTGATGGTAAACTATGCCGAAGCGATGTGCGAATTGAACAAGTTCGACCAGGCTGCTGCGGATAAGTCTATTAACAAACTTCGGGCAAGAGCTAATGTGGCGAAAATGGTGGTGAATGATATTAATGATGCTTTTGATCCGAAGCGTGATCCTTCCGTTCCTGCTCTTTTGTGGGAAGTGCGTAGAGAGAGACGAGTTGAATTGATGGGCGAAGGTTTCCGTTTGGATGATTTGCGCAGGTGGAAGAAAGGAGACTATGTTAACAAACAACCGCTGGGTGCCTATGTGACAGGGGCTTCGGCCAAGAATTTGAAAGTAACGGGTGGTGCAGGTGCTGATGAAGGATATGTTTATTTCTTTGATACCCCGCTTGGATGGCAGGAACATTATTATCTGTATCCGTTGCCTTTGAAGCAATTGGCGTTAAATACGAATTTGGAACAAAATCCGGTATGGACAAAGTAATTTTAAATTGAAATGATGCACAAGACCTGTAATATTTTAGTATATTGCAGGTCTTGAAAATTTAAGGTAGAAAATGAAAAATAGAATATCAATAAAATATGCGTTTTTTTGTGGAACAGCTTGCTGCATCTCATCTATACTACGTGCACAACAGGATGCATCCCAAATGAATGTGCTTTTTATAATGGCTGATGATATGCGCCCCGAACTGGGGTGTTACGGGGTAGATGTAGTGAAAACTCCTAATATGGACCGTTTGGCGGCAAGTGGCGTCTTGTTTCAGAATGCGTATTGTAATATTCCTGTGAGTGGGGCATCCCGGGCTAGTTTATTGACGGGTGTATATCCTCATTACCCCGATCGCTTTATTAGTTTTTCCGCCTATGCCAGCAAAGATTGTCCCGAAGCAATACCTATTTCGGGATGGTTCACCCGGAATGGTTATCATACTATTTCGGACGGCAAGGTGTTTCATCATATCAGCGATCATGCGGATTCGTGGAGTGAGCCTCCTTACCGGAATCATCCGAATGGATATGATGTATATTGGGCGGAATATAATAAATGGGAACTTTGGATGAATTCGGAATCGGGAAAAACGATTAATCCGAAAACGATGAGGGGACCTTTTTGTGAATCTGCTGATGTTCCTGATACTGCCTATGATGATGGGAAACTTGCAAACCGAGCTATTCGTGACTTGAAAAGGATGAAGGAGGCTGGCAAACCTTTCTTCTTGGCTTGTGGTTTCTGGAAACCTCATTTGCCGTTCAATGCCCCAAAGAAATATTGGGATTTATATAAACGGGAGGAAATACCTTTGGCTACCAATCGTTTCCGACCTGAAGGATTGCCGGAGCAGGTTCGTAATTCGAGCGAGATATATGCGTATGCACGGGTTGCGGATACGAGTGATATTGACTTCCAGCGGGAGGTAAAACATGGATATTATGCTTGTTTGAGTTATGTGGATGCACAGATTGGCAAGGTATTGGATGCATTGGATGAACTGGGATTATCGGATAATACAATTGTGGTTTTGTTGGGAGATCATGGCTGGAATCTGGGAGAACATGATTTTATAGGTAAACATAATCTGATGAATACTTCTACTCATGTACCGTTGATTGTCCGTGTGCCGGGAATGAAAAAAGGAAAAACAAAATCGATGGTGGAATTTGTTGATTTGTACCCGACTTTATGTGAACTTTGTAAACTGCCTGTTCCCGCTGAACAGCTAAGCGGGCAAAGCTTTGCCGGGGTTTTCAAGAATCTGAAAGCTAAGACGAAAGGTGAAGTCTATATTCAGTGGGAAGGAGGAGATAATGCCGTTGACCGGCGTTATAGTTATGCGGAATGGATGAAAGGCGACGTGAAGAAAGCCAGTATGTTGTTTGACCATCGGATTGACGGGAAGGAAAACAAGAATCGGGTCGATGAAAAAAAATATAAGAATAAGGTTGAATCATTATCTTCTTTTATCAGAATAAAGAAGTCATCATTAAAGAAATAATATGAAAACAGTTTTATTACAGTCCAGCCGTTTGGTATCGGTTGTTTTATTCATGCTTTACGGAATGTCGATGTTTGCCCAGCGACAGGATATCTTGCTAAATAATGATTGGAATTTCCGGTTTTCGCATCAGGTACAGAAGGGAACAGGGGTAAGAGTTGATTTGCCTCATACTTGGAATGCGCAGGATGCTTTGTCCGGTAAGATAGACTATAAACGGGGAATTGGTAATTATGAGAAGAATTTATTTATTCGTCCCGAATGGAAAGGAAAACGTCTTTTTATTCGTTTCGAAGGAGTGAATAACATTGCAGATGTGTTTATAAATCGTCGTCATATAGGTGAGCATCGTGGGGGATATGGAGCTTTTATCTTTGAGATCACAGGAAAGGTGGAATATGGAAAAGAAAACTCTATATTAGTACGGGTGAATAATGGTGAACAGTTGGATATTATGCCTCTGGTCGGTGACTTTAATTTTTACGGAGGTATTTATCGTGATGTACATTTGTTGATTACTGATGAGACGTGTATTTCTCCTTTGGATTATGCTTCCCCCGGAGTACGTCTGATACAGGATAGTGTGAGCCATCGGTATGCTAAGGTGCGGGCTATTGTTGATTTATCAAACGGGAGTAGTGGTAATCAGGAAGTGGAGCTTAACGTACGCCTGTTAGATGGTCAAAGGGTGGTGAAAGAAGGAACAAAGAATGTGAATCTTTCTGGAAACGAAGTAATGCAGCAGGAACTTACATTTGAAATCGATCAGCCTCATTTGTGGAATGGTCGTCAGGATCCTTTCCTTTATCAGGCGGAAGTGACTCTTTTCCGGAATGGTCAGATGGTAGATCGTGTTACACAACCGTTAGGACTTCGTTTTTACCGGATCGACCCTGATAAAGGTTTTTTCCTGAATGGAAAACATTTGCCTCTTCAAGGCGTTTGCCGTCATCAGGATAGGAGTGAGGTGGGCAATGCGCTGCGCCCGCAACACCATGAGGAAGATGTGGCATTGATGTTGGAGATGGGAGTGAATGCTGTTCGTTTGGCGCATTATCCGCAGGCTACTTATTTTTATGATCTGATGGATAAGAATGGTATTATTGTATGGGCTGAAATACCTTTTGTGGGTCCTGGTGGATATAATGATAAAGGTTTTGTGGATTTACCTGCTTTCCGTGCCAACGGAAAAGAGCAGCTCAAAGAACTGATTCGTCAACATTATAATCATCCTTCTATTTGTGTATGGGGGCTGTTTAATGAGTTGACGGAGTTGGGAGATAATCCGGTTGAGTACATCAAAGAATTAAATGTGCTGGCACATCAGGAAGATACTACCCGGCCTACGACCTCCGCAAGTAATCAAATGGGAGATTTGAATTTCATAACGGATGCTATTGCTTGGAACCGTTATGATGGATGGTATGGTGGCACTCCCGCTGATTTGGGGAAATGGTTGGATCGAATGCATAAGGATCATCCGGAAATATGTATTGCTATCAGTGAATATGGTGCCGGCGCAAGTATTTACCATCAACAAGATTCGTTGGTTAAAACTGTACCAACCAGTTGGTGGCATCCTGAAAACTGGCAGACGTATTATCACATTGAAAACTGGAAAACAATCTCTTCCCGTCCTTATGTATGGGGGAGCTTTGTCTGGAATATGTTTGATTTTGGCGCTGCACATCGCACTGAAGGAGACCGTCCCGGAATTAATGATAAAGGTTTGGTTACCTTCGACCGGAAAGTTCGTAAAGATGCTTTCTACTTCTATAAGGCCAACTGGAATAGGGAAGAACCAATGCTTTATTTAACAGGCAAACGTAACACAGTACGTACACAACGTTTGCAAACAATTACTGCTTTCACGAATCTGTCAGGAGCCGAATTGTTTGTAAACGGTAAGAGTTATGGTAAAGCAATACCGGATTCGTATGCTATTCTGGAATGGAAAAATGTGGAACTAGAACCTGGTGAAAATGAAATAAAGGTTGTTTCCACTAATAAGAAGTTACCTTTGAGCGATAGTTTTCATTGTAGATTGTGATAGGTAGTTTAAATGATAATCGGAAAGAGCACTGTAAACAAAGTAGGTTTGCAGTGCTTTTTTTCTAGGGGTTTCTCTTTTGGGAGATAATAATCCTTCCTGAATCTATAACAGCGGATAATGATACTCCAACAGTATAACAGATCATATCTGACCATAGAAAACCATGTCCAAAGATTAATGCTCCAAGTGTGGTGTTTCGTACAGTATTTGCCCAGTCTGCTTGGTATAGTTGGCTAATTTCTATACAATAAGAAAATAATAAGGAAATAACAATGGTCTTGAGTATAGATAATGACGGGAAAAGAAAGCGTATTCCACAATACACCATGGCTGCCCAAAGCGTATCGCCTGAATACTCTGCGATAAATTCGGGCAATATATCACCATGTTTTCGGGAAGCCAATCCTAACACTATAATTGCGGAAGTAATTGCTAAATAAATCCAACGTTTGTTTTTCACGCAGTAATGTTTTAGTATGGTGCAAATTTATAAAATTAAGTTGGATAACTTGGCAGGATGGATCAAACTCTGATAAAAACAGATTTTATTTACATACTAAACTTTTCGTTCTTTTGAAATGTTATAAGGTCGTTCGAGCTTTATCTCGATAAATGTGTTCATAACCAACCGATTTACGCAATTGTTGTGGAAACGGCTGCAGTTGGTCACTTAAAAAGTTAGTAATTAAAATAATAGAGTTATGAAGAATCTTTTTCGACCGTTGTTAGTACTGACAGGATGTATAGTATTGGCGAGTTGTGTAAGTCAGAAGCAATTTAAAGGTTTAAAAACTGATTATACAAAGTTGCAAAAAGAATATCAGGAAAGTCAATTGCAGCTAAGAGAAAATCAGGCACGTTCAACAAGTCTTGAGGAGAGACTTGCCGAAGCGCAGCGGAATAATAGTGAGTTACGCAAGAGCTTGTCCGATATGCAAAGCATCTTGAATAAGAGTCTTACACAGAGCTCTCAAGGGAATATGAATATGGGTAAGTTAATAGATGAGATCAATGCTTCAAACCGTTTCATCCAGCATTTGGTTAAAGAAAAGAATAGATCAGACTCTTTGAATCTCGTAATGGTCAATAAACTTACCCGTTCGCTTACCCGTGAAGAGATGCGTGACTTGGATATTAAGGTATTGAAAGGTGTTGTATATATTTCCTTAGCAGATAACATGCTTTATAAATCAGGAAGTTATGAAATTAGCAATAAAGCAGAGGCTGTGCTTAGTAAAATAGCCAAAATCATTCAGGACTACAAAGATTATGATGTTCTGGTAGAAGGAAATACAGATACCGATCCGATATCTCGTACGAATATACGTAATAATTGGGATTTGAGTGCGTTGCGTGCTTCATCTGTTGTTCAGGCATTACAGAATATTTATGGTATAAATCCCAAACGCCTGACTGCTGCCGGTCGAGGTGAATTTAATCCGGTAGCCGGTAATGATACGGCAGAAGGAAAAGCTCGTAACCGCCGGACCGAGATTATTATAACTCCTAAACTGGATCAGTTTATGGATTTGATAGATCAGGCTCCTGATAATTCTTCATCAGGTATAGTGGGGGATGAGAATACAAAAGAGTAAAGGAAATATTTCCATCTAGGGCTAATAATAAAGCGATGAATTTGAATTCATCGCTTTATTATTAGCAATTTGAAACAGATACAGTAAAGTGTTAGAGGTATCTATATTTTATTTTCAGAGCTTGAGAAATTGCTCTATTTTATAGAGAGTCCGATTTGAAATGAGTATTGCTGATTTTAAATGTTTTCGGCAGATGGACCTATTTTGAAAATTCAAACTCATATGGATAAGGAGTTTGATTCCATGAAACCCATTCTATCTTTCCATAATTATGCAAATCACATGGGAAAACTACAGAATAGTCCCATGGATTATATCGATATGGTATGTCAACATATTGACAAGCATATTTATTTGAATATAGCCAATGATATCCTGTTTTAGAGTCGCTATATATTGCTACCATAAAATATTTACCAATCTTTACTTTAGCGGAAGTATATGTTTCCTTTATTGACGAGGCAAATATATAGTACAAAGGAACACACAAAACCACGTATTAGCAAATTTTACGCCAACAAATTGAGCTTAGAACTGTATTTTCAGGAATTATTCCTTTTTCATTTTCAGAACCTTCTCCAAATTATCAAAGGAATATTTCATATATACTTTATAATTTAATGCACCAAGTTAAAATGAATTTTATGTGAAAAAGAATCTCTCCCTTCTTTTTTTGAGTGGCTATTTTACATTAATCAGCAGTATACTTATGTCATAAGATAGTTCTGTTTTGATGTAAGAACGATCTTTTTTGTGAAATACAGATTAGAATAGGGAGTCTATGTAGATTGTTTTTTTTAATTCAGAAATGAACTTTTTTAGAAAAGCAAAACGCTAATTATCTGTTGATAATCAGCGTTTTATTTAAGTGATTCCGAAGCGATTCGAACGCTTGACCCACGCCTTAGAAGGGCGTTGCTCTATCCAGCTGAGCTACGGAACCAGCCTTATTTGCGGATGCAAAGGTAGTGCTTTTTATGAAAATTCAAAAACTTTCCGGCACTTTTTTATTCATATTTTTCTTTATGGCTATGAATCAGTAATTTATAAAAGAGAAATATTTTGTTTAGTTATATGGTTTGGGATGAATAAATAGGAAAACGTCATTTTTACGAAGAATAACGAAAGTTATATAGGTTTCAAAAAGGTCAAAAAAATAAAATACGGTTGTGTTTTTCTATTATAACTTCTACTTTTGGACGATAAACAACTAAAAAACACATAAAGTTATGAAGAAATTGATTTTTTTATTTG
>ERZ791671.909-NODE-909-length-13967-cov-10.0139_pt1 | contig 13967 bp, 8 predicted proteins | sample MGYA00510052_ERZ791671 | MGnify/ENA primary metagenome ERZ791671 (study PRJEB30046, sample SAMN00715231) | human gut metagenome | study: EMG produced TPA metagenomics assembly of the A metagenome-wide association study of gut microbiota in type 2... | reverse complement strand
TTCCTTCTATATATCCTTCTTTTCTGGTATGAGCGCCGAGTACTTCGGCTATATCACGTGCTACAGACGGCTTTTCGGCTATGCAAACTATCATTTTTTCTCTTCTTGTTTTTAAACTATCAGTTTGCAAAGTTACACGAATATTTCTCTTTGACGGCATGAAGATGCAAAAAATCCGGAACATGCGGTTTCCCTTCTCTTGAATATCTATTTTCAAAGAAGATTGGTAACTTTGTATGGGGAGTTTTTTTGCCTACTATAAAGTTGAAAAATATAAAAACATCTGCCACCTGCAACAAAACGCGTGTAACATGCTAGTTGATAAACAGTTGGAGCGTTGCAGATACCTGCGGCAGATGCGTTGCAGATACTTTATCTGCAACGCGTTATATAATCAAAGAAAAAGCCTTGATTCCTTTGTACAAAGCTATGGGAATAATTGGAGTGTCTCTACGGAGAAATTGTGGTGTCTCTAGGGGGAAACGACAGTATCCTTACGTAGAAACTGTAGTGTCCTGCCTTAGAAACGCTCGTTTCCTACGGTGGAAACTGCAATTTCCCGCCTCGAAACAGGAATTCAGCTGTTGGAGAAAAATGATTCATATTAAACCTCCCAACACTTCCACCCTTTGTTGGCACAGATATACACAATGTACGAACGAACATGGTAATTGGGGAATTTCCTTTTTGTATCTGCGGCATAACCTTTCACTTGCTCTACGTGTTCTGCCAGCGGTTCGGTGAGCGCAAGCATGCGGTCGGCATCTTTGGAACGATAGTATTTGAATTCCACCACGCGGTCGTCCGTGTAATAATCCGTGCCGGGGATGCCGATCATTTCAAAATCCGAACGACCGACGGAGTTATTTTGTTCGATGGCAAAAGTGTAACAATGGCTCAAATAGCGGGAGACAAGCTCGTAGAAAGAACAACGGATAAAGTTCTCGTTGATCTTATCGAAAACCTGTGCGGGGAATTGTCCCAGATATTGCTCGAAATAGTTCTGCACAAGGGGTTCAAAACTACGGTTGGAATCATAAAGTTCATAAACCGGGACGTAACGACTGGCGTTACCTTCGATCTTGTTCAATTGGTTGTAATAATCCATGTAGATGCTGCGCATGGTCATGTTGGGGAGCACCATGCGGTATGCACTCTTCAGGGTAGTCATACCTAAGTAGAACAAGCTGACGGGATAGAATTCTTTCTCAAAGAACTTCTTCTTGTTGAACTTACTGGATAAATCGCTGACGTTGTAAGACAGTTCATCGTCTATCACCAAGGCATCGAGCATCTCTTTGGCATTAGTAAGCGAAAGAGTTAAGCGGCGAATCCAATTGATGTCCGTACGCAGGTTCTCATCGATCAGTTCGGGCGGAATACTAGCAGTCTCCGCATAATTTTTAAAGAAATAGGTCAGAATGGTGGAATTAAAAAGGCGCTCACCACTGGGACTGAAACGATAACCGTCGTAGTTACTCACAATAAGTTGCCAGATTTCTTCAAACTGTTCTTCGCTACCGGAGTATTTGCGAAGTACATAACGCAAATATTTTTCCGTTTCAGTATATGTAAATCCAAGCATATTCAAAAAACCGGGTTTGAGTGTGAGGATTTCCGCAATGTTATAACCGCTAGTCAAATCGTCCATGGTGACAGGCAATACACCCGTGCAGAAACAGGTACGGATGCTACCTTCACCGATACCAGCTTTGATAACCTTAAAAAATGTACGCAAAAAACTGTCGTTGGTAGTCACTTCTTCATAAAGAGGGTCATTATAAGAAGTAAGCAGTTGATTGGTGAAGTTGTCATATTCATCAATAAGGATATAGGCTTTAGGAAGTCCGTACAGACGGATATAGGCAAGAGCTTCTTCAAGCATCTGGGCTGCATTCCCTCGATTGGTGAACTGGAAATCACCAAACAAATCACGATTATGCTCTACCATTATTTCTACAGGGCTACAATTCAAAGCGTCAAAGTTCCGCGCCAATCCTTGCATATCATTCGCCATCACCATTTTAGAAAAGTCATAACGAATCACCAAATACTGATTATGTTCTTGTGTTGGATGTGTACCCACCCACGTACCGCCAAAAAGTTCCTCAAAGCGGGGTGCCTTTGTACGGTCGTAATAAGAAGCCAACATTGAAATGAGCAGACTTTTCCCGAAGCGGCGGGGACGGAGAAAAACAGGAGCATTATAATCTTCAAGCCCCGGAATGTAATTTGTCTTATCGACATAATAAAAGCCACGTTCGCGAAGGTCTGCGAAGTCAGCCACTGCATATGGAATCGTTATTCTTGCCATAATCTTCAATCTTTTCTTTCGGTAGAGACAAAAGTACTAATAAAAAAGACGAAACGAAGTATATCCGTCATTCTTTCTTTAGATATAGATTGCATCTTCTTCAATACATCGGAAAACAAAGATAAACATTTAATATCAAATTAGTTTCAATGATACCACACTTTTTAGCAAGCATCATGTATAACTCTATACACAAAAGCTGCACAACTCTATGCACACATTGTGCATAGAGCTATGCAGCCTCTCTACATAAAATAAAGCTATATCAAAAGAAATGTTTCAACACAACCTCATTCGGAACTCTATTTATGCCGTAGGGTCGGGCACTTCTCCTCTTCCGCCTTCACTACTACCAGTGTCGGAGCCGCCTCCTGCTTCGGGTTTCGCACCGACGTAAAAAGTGACAATGGCGGTTCGTAGTGTTTTCAACGGTCACGGTGTTGTCAACCAACCAGATTTTCAATAAATTATTCAATTTATTATTTAATAATTCATTCATAGAGAAAGATTAGCATCCGCTAGTCAATAGAACTACCAATCTTTCTGAAACATATAATAATCTCTTACCGAGTATGGTACTTCTATCTGCGCCATTGTGGAACTCGAAAAATCCTCCGGTGCAGGGAATTTACATGAAATCCATGTCGCCCAAGGATCATTCCATACTCCCTCTTTTCCATAATCCATATAAGGGATATCTGCTCCCACCACCACATCTGTTCCACTAAGTGGAGTAAACCGCATCATGTTCATATATTCGCCTATTATGGTATTTTCCATCAAATTCATCTGTTCCTCTTGAGACATAGCGGCTATATCCCTGAGAAATATAGTCCCATATTTCTTTTCCGAAATTCCAGCTAAAGGACGTATGGTAGCATCTGTTTCGTAAGGCGCTAAAAAGTCCTCTAACGAACTCCAAGCGTAATCCAGATAGTTACCTACACTGATGCCCGCTTGCTCATCACAAAGTGCTTCGGTAGTTTCACGGGTATCAACCAACGTAAGCAATTTATCCGGCATCGCATTTTTCAATGCTTTTATCAATTTAGCATATGAAGTGTCATTGATGGGCGCCATTCCCTCTTTACCGTAACCTGCTCCTTTGTCCCAAAGGTTAATACCATCTAAATCGTAAAGACTGACAGCGGTTTGAACCTGTGCTGTAAAGTCACTGATTTGCGCATCTGTCAAATTTGCGAATCCCAATCCGGTTCCGCCACCCATGATGGCAAGACAGACTTTCAACCCATTCTCTTGCATAGGACGTAGATAGCGGATATGTTTTTTCAGTACATATTCCATATCAGTCGTATAGGTCAATACCGCACGCCCTTGCACCTCTTTCAAAAAAGCTGTGCGGACATTCAAGATATCTAATAAAGGACCTTTATAAATGTTCGTTTCTTCAAATCCTTCACTATAATCATAAGAATCGATACTAAGCGAAAACTGACCTGCAATCAAAGGATTCATGACTTCTGTGTCTATGTAAGCTATTACTGTACTCTGCTTTTCTCCCATCTCCTTTTTCTCTTCAACAGGATTAATGACGTAGTATATCTGATCAATCAGCTCCCCGGTCCCCGCATCAACAGCCTGAATTGGAAAAAGATAAGTATAATTGCTGTTTAAATATTCTCTTTTAAAAAGCAATTCTACATTCTCTGATTTCCGCTCTCCCGCCCGTATAGTCACAATAGCTTCTTTGCCTCCGTTTATCAATAAGGTATTTCCTAATCCGTTATTCCCTGGAATATTAAAATCAGAACCTAGAGTCTTTATTTTATACTCTTTACGGAATGTCTCTACTACAAAGCTTGTATAACTCCCTCCATCTTTCATTGTCTCATTATTTGCATAAGCATCCTCCATAGCAATCTTCAAAGTAATATCCTTTTCAAGTGGCTTTGGAAGAATAAGGCAAAGTTCATCTTTCCTTCCTAAATCAGTTTCATCACGTCCTTCCAAAGTTGGATCTCCAATACTGAGCAATACAATTTTACTCTCCGGACAAAACGTACTATTCAAAGCCCCCTTACTATTGACTGTTTCCACACCTTCAGTCGAACGTCCGTGCGTTACATCAGGATTGATGATCGCAGCATCGTCCTGACAGGCCAAGAGCATAAACAGCGCCCCCATTGCAACACACATATATTGTATTATCTTTTTCATCACTTACCTCCTTTTTTAGGTTATTGTTCATTGTTAATCTTCGGAACTTCGATTCCGCTAGGCCACAGTTCGGCATCCGTTTTACTGTAAGCCTCCACATGGTCGCTTGCTTTCCAATAAGGGACTACTTTCGCATTGTTCCCATGTCCTGTACGATCTTCGACTTCCATCCCTGTTCCCTCATCAAACTTCCAATAGGCACACAAAGCTGGTTCTTCAGTCGGGTCGGGAATATCATTCATATTCTCCCAAATCTGTTCTTGAGTACGAGCTACATTCCAAATGCGAGCTTCACATATTTCACCATCAAACTGACGACTTATATCATGCGATTCACCATAAGAACGACCGAAATAGAAATTAAAATCACCTCCATTACCAAATTCATCATCGGGTGCTTTGTCACCTAAACTAATTGTAGTCAAATCGCTTTTCCCATGAACGTTGCTAATGCTTTGCAACTGTCCATTCACATAGAAAGCAATAGTGGTATTAGCCAAATCCCATGTCAAAGCAACGTGATACCACTCACCTGGCAGCAACAGTTTTTGTTTACTGGATTCAGGGAATTTACCGAATGTACTTTGTACCTGCAACTGTTGATTCGGGAAGTTTGAGTCACCGATGCGCATCAAAAAATATTGTTCTATCCCCATGATGGAGGATATTTCTTGCTGGAAACTGTTCACTCTTATAATAGCCTCCATTGTCACAGAACTCAAATTATTTACAACATCCGCTGTCGGACTTCCCTTATCAAATCCCGGAACGGTGACATAGACATTTTTCAAATTCATCGCTGTTGTGATGGCACTAGAACGACGCACCAAATAATACATCGTACGTGAACCATCCATAACACCTACCCCTTCGGCTCCTCCAATAGAAAGCGGACAAAGATAAGTGGCATCAATTTCCAATTCATCAAGTTTCAAGAATTTTATGCTAACCTCTTCGGAAGTAGTTTTCCCTGCCGGAACTACAACCCTATCTTTTGACAATTGATAGTGTTCAGCAGGCAATATCTCATAATGCGTGTCGTTCTTTGCATTATATTCACTAGTCAACGAAGCGTCTACCTTCAAGCTGACCTTCACATCATCCCCTGCCGGATAAGACAATTTCACCGCAAAAGTCTTCGTCTGGCTTGTCACCTTCCGATTAAAAGTGAAAGTTTCTGTATTCTTACTAGCAGCTATATTCAGATACGCCGAATTGTCAAACGGTGACTTTTCGCTGTAATCCGTATTATCACAGGCAACCGGCAGAAATAACAAAACTGCGGCTGCAAAGCACTGATAAAGTTTATGTATTCTCATAGTTTACATCGTTTAGTGAGCCGAAGCAGGATTCAGGAATTGAATACCTCCACGGGTCTGTTTATAAATAATATCAGTATCGTAGTAATCGGCAGAGATATTGTAAATAGCAATACCTCCCAATAGCGTTCCATATTGAGAGCACTATAAGCAGCTCCAGCGATGGCATTGCGCGTCACTCCGTTATAGTCGGTCAATGTACCGTCAGGAGTGACAGCCAACAGCAGGCGATCCGGAGCGGCCTTGCCATATCCGGTGGCATAAAATACGGAGGTTTCTATATCATATTCATCGGATGCACCGGAAATATCGAGTACGAAATAGTTGAAAAGGCTGCGCTGCGCTTCCGGCAACAAGGAAGGAGTACCCTCAAAAACTAACAGACACGGTGTCTGTCCCAAAGCATCCAGCAGCGGCTTTAACGCCGAGACGTCTACCGCAGAGCCTTCCGAACCGAGGGCAATCCCGTCAAATGTCCCTGCACGCACTGCCTCAACAGCAGAGGTTATAGAGGTATTCAGTTTATCTTTAGCCGTACAATCTATATAGTAAAGCACTTTCGTCCCATAATCCTCACGCACCAACTTCATATCTTCCCGGTCATATTCGGACAGACGGTCGGCATTACGCATCGTCACTATATCAATACTATCTGGCAACGCACGGAGAAAGTCCTTCTCACCGGTAGATACTTCCGGAGCATTATCCAACCGGGCATAAACAACAGCATGTTTCGTTGCTTTATATGCACGAAGATTCTGTGTGTACGCTGCATACTCCTGCGGATTCTGTTCCTTAAACCCATTCACCTGACTATCGTGTATTTCCATTTCCGTCCAGTCGTCGCAACTGATGGTGGCAACCGACAAGAAAGTAGTCAGTAGGCATAACTTAAAGATTGATTTATATTTCATAATCTCATTGATTTAAAGGTTCGTTCTAGTTTGAGGATTGACTATTCTCAATGGAATGGTCTTTCTTATCCCACCAAAGTTTAGTTCCTGCGGCATCGGGACCATTCAGCATTTCTACAGCTTGATCAATGTATTTCGGATTCCCTGTATATTCATCGGCCGGGAAAGGCAAACGACGGGGACCGATTGTTACATTCACACTATTATTGGGGTCTTTATTCTCCACGGCAGGCAACAATTTCGGATAGCCCGTACGACGATGTTCCGCCCATGCTTCCAGCCCCAGCGGGAATATTGCAATCCATTTTTGAGTAATGATACGCTCCAGGTTCCGTTCGAAATACTCCGCTCCAGGTTCCCAGGCAATCGTAATGGTACTTACCGCCGGATGGCTATACTTAATATCAGCCCCGTCCATCGGGTTCACATAGTCTATAGGCTTTTTCGTCGCATCCTTCACATATTGGTCCGCTCCGGTGGCTCCGCCACGCTCTTCGAATGAAAGGGCAATAGCCTTTTCATACAATGCCTGTGCATCGCCTCCCATATTCCAACCACGCAACGCGCCCTCGGCACGAAGGAAAGTCACCTCCGCCGCATTCATCCAAAGATAAGGGTCGGTGCTGGAAATCACCTGCTTTGAGTAAAGGTTAATCATGTCGTCTTTCTTCTGGGTAAATATGCCGATACGTACACCGTAATAATCGTATACATCGACTTTCTCGCCATCCTGATCGACTGTCTGCACACCTTTGACAAACATCTTATCCAAACGCGGATCTTCATAACCTTTCATAATAGAAACTAAATCGGCACTGATACGGTAGTCATTCCAGTTATTAAACAGCAACTCCGAACGGTTCTCCGCCACATGAAGCATGGCGTTATCCTCATTCGATTCAATCACTCCCGCTTCCACAGCCTTCTGCGCAATACGTTGCGCCTCGGTAGGATTGACATAGCTCATACGCATGGCAATGCGAAGTTGCATGGAATGTACAAACTTACGCCATTTGGAAATGTTACCGTAATACAAGTCTTCCAGTTTGCGGAAAGCCTCGGACGACAGGTCTTTGTTTTCCTCCAACACTTTATCCGCTTCTTCCAGTTCTTTCAGCATCTGTGTATATACCTGCTCCTGCGAATCGTAAGGGACAGCTAGGTCTTCACCCGAATTATCATTATCCATCATCTTCGAATAAGGAATCGGACCGTAAATGTCCGTCACACGATGCATGATACACACCCGGAGAATTTTACCGAAAGCTAATGCCACAAGGTCATCCGTCTTGTTCATCATATCACGGTACTGCGGGTACATGTCTTTAATCGGATCGGCAAACGGGGATTTGAGCCATCCCTGTTCGGGATTGAAAGTAGAGAATTTCATCACCCAAGTGTCTACAATTCCTTCCAAATAACCACCGTATGCTCCTCCTGCCATAGCATCCATAAACTGGTAAAGGTGTTCACGTGTAGGAATCACCAATCCCTGCATTCCTTTGAGCGTAGCACCTACAATATGATTCTCACGCTGCATTTCTTCTCCGTCCGCTTCGTACATACTCCGGTTGATGTCGCTGTCGAAACAACCGCCCAACGGAAGCAGAAATAATGAAAGGATCATTATCAGAAGAATGTTATATATTCGTTTCATGTCCATCATAGTATTTAGAAGTTAATCTTTATGTTAAATCCTATATTCCGGGTACTCGGCATCATGAAGTAGTCGATTCCCTGATAATAGTTGTTCGTAGTAGCTACTGCTTCAGGATCGAAAGGAGCTTTACAGTAGATCATCCAGAGATTTCTGCCCACAAGGGATACATTGATATCACAAACATTGCCCAGCCAGCGGCGCGGAACGGTGTAACCGATATGTGCCTCCTGCAGACGCAGGTTGGTAGCACTATAAGTATAGTAGGTAGGCAATCCGCTCTGCGATGCTACCACTTCATAGAAGCTTTGCGGATTCACGTGGCTACGGCCATTTATCCATACTCCTCCGGCATCACGCGCGGCAGCAGATGTTTCAGATACTCCATAAAGATCAAGATAAGCCTGTGTTGCCGAATAAACGATTCCGCCCAAACGGGCTGTCAACAAGAAACCGGCATTGATACCTTTATAAGAGAAGCTATTATTCCAGGCTAAATTTGCCTTAGGAAGTACGCTTCCCAACTTTATGTCACCGGCATTGTCGATGGCTGTCACATTGCCGCTATCGTCAATCAGGATATTACCGTTAATATCACGCTTCAAATCGGCATGGGTATAAAGATCGCCCAGCGTACCACCTTCCTTCAGGATAAATTTCGCCTTTCCGAATCCGCGACCTTCATCGGTTTTGAGTTCCAGTTTATCGACGTTGTAAGTTTTGCCCGTTTCCGGGTGAACATAATCCTTCACTAGTTCGACGATTTCATTCTTGTTGGCCGAGAAAGTAAAGCTGCTGTCCCAGCCGAAATCTCCCCAACGATGCCCATAAGACAACATAGCCTCGAAACCATAGTTGCGTACATATCCGGTCTGTACATACAATTTGTCATATCCTGACGAAACAGGAAGCCGAGGATCAAATGTCTGATTATAAGTATTGGCGTAATAGAAAGATCCGCTCAATTTGAAATCTTTAAACAGGGTTGCATCCAGACCTACTTCCCATGAGTCAGTACGCTCGGGGTATAGTTTACCAATGGGATAATTCGTCTGCGATTTCCAGTCCTGCTTATTGGCATCATACGAGTAAGTAGGATAGGTAAGAAAACGAGGATAAGGATTACCTACGGAACTGAACGATCCACGTACTTTAAGATAATCCACCCAATCAGGCAGTTTCAACATTTCAGTGATGACAGCCGAAAGCCCTACGGAAGGATAGAAGAATGAAGCCTGCGGAGAATGTGTCAGCTGCGAAGCCCAGTCGTTACGTCCTGTAACGGTGAGATAAAGCATACTTTTCCACCCTACTTCGGCACTGGCAAAAATAGATTCGGTCGCTTCGCGCCAACCCACCTGCGTAGCACGTTTTTTTGCGTTGTCAAGGTCGTAAACATTGAACAGATTAGGAATACCAGTTTCTCGTATAGGCCCCGCATAGCCCAATTCCTTACTAGTCACTCCACTATAACTGGCACCGATATTGGCTACAATCGTAAAATCCTGAATACGTTTATTAATATTCACCAACACATCGGCATAAGTCTGCGAATATTGTCCGTTATTTACTGTATAATGGCCTTGTGAACTACCGTCAGTCAGCGTGTTGCTACTGCTTGCATAAAGCTTGCCTTCATATTCGCTATGAGTATTGTCGATGCGAACACGCCCTGCCACATTCAGCCAGTCAAGAATCTGGTAACTCAAACCTGCTGAAGCCATATAGCGTTTCTTATTGTTGAGACGGAGATTACGGTAAGCAATCCAATAAGGATTCTGCATACGAAGGTCACCTTCGCCCTGCGGCCAAAACTGTACGCTAATTTTCCGGGCTTCATCCCAACGCTCGAAATTCTTCACTATAGAGAAATCATCCCCACGAGGGAAAAGATAAGCAGAAACCAACGGATTGGAGTACTGCCCCTGATTGGTCATATTACGGTCGTTCTGAAGAATATAGCTTGCACTTACATCCAGTTTCATCTTGTCATTCAAAAAACTGGTCGTATTGCGGAAAGTGAAATTATATCTGTTATACCTATTGTTGGGAACCATCCCTGCCGAGTTGACGGCAGCTGCAGAAAAGAAAGTCTGATTTTTATCCGTTCCGGTAGACAACGTAACGGAATTTGTATATACCGCACCCGTATCAAAGAAATCATCGGGTTCATATCCTGTTTGAGCAGCCGAGTTCAACTTCGGTCCCCAGCTATAAATATTGGAATTTCCCGCTTTACCATTACTACCTGTACCATAACGGCCCTGGAACTCGGGCATCTTAAAAGCATTCAACCATTCGATGCCACTTGATACACCTACTTGCAGCTTACCTACCTGTCCTTTTTTTGTAGTAATCACAATCGCACCGTTTGCCGCATTACTACCATAAAGGGCGGCAGCTGCCGCTCCAGTCAGTACGGAAATGCTTTCTATATCTTCCGGATTAATATCAGCAATGGCCTCGGTAGCTCCCTTTGAACCAAATTCCGTATCTCCTCCACCACCGAAATTATACATCGGAATACCGTCAATCACGTACAAAGCGTTACTACTCTGTTCAATAGACTTTGTTCCACGCATCACCACTCTACTTGCCCCACCGACACCGGAAGAGCTCGTATTGATAGTAACACCCGCAACTTTACCATTCAGGCTGTTTACAAAATTAGCATCCTTAATTTGGGTCAGTTCGTCGGACTTTACTTGCTGTACGTTGTAGCTCAATGCTTTCTGCTCGCGTTTGATGCCAAGTGCTGTTACAACGACTTCACTCAACAGTTTTGTATCCGAAGCCAGTTGCACGCTATATGTATTCTGTCCGGTTACTTTTACCGTCTGTGGAGTGTAACCTACATAACTGATACTCAACACACTTCCTGCAGGAGCTTCGAGCGAAAAGTTACCGTCTATGTTTGTGATAGTTCCAATGCTTGTACCTTCCACACGTACATTGACACCAATCAACGGTTCTCCGCTATCATCCAGTACGCGTCCGGTGATACGTTTGGTGGAAGCAGTTTCGGTTGCTTTCTGTTCTTGTGGAACGATGATGACATATTTTCCTTTGAGCTGATACGTATATCCTGTACCTTTTAGGATTTCCGTGAGAGAGTTCTCCAACGTGGCTTTTTCCAACGCCAAATCGATGGAGGGTTTGTTTTTCAACTGCGACTCGTTGTAACCAACGGACAGTTTCGTTTGTTTTTCCACTTCTTTCAATGCCTCGATGACCGATATGTTTTTCTTATGGATCGTAATCCGGGCATTACTACTTTGAGCAAAAGTAGGGGTAGAAAGGAGCAGACAGCACAAAAAAAGCATAAATACTCGACTGATTGCCTGCTTATTGGCTATAAATTCATAAATTTGCTGCATCTTCTTAGTATTAGTTTATACAGATAAAGTTAGATTCTCGAATTTAGTAGCGTCTGGTTAACGCTAATAGTAAGAATTTCGATTTCACATCCGGGGGAAGGTTGCAGCTTCTCCCGGATATTTTTTCCGCATAGGCTCAATGTATTTTAAGGTTAATATTCAGTGTTTACAAGTTCTATTTTGTTCCCCGGTGCCGAAGCATGTCTTCCCCGGTACCGGAGCCTATCTTCATCGGTGCCGGAGACGCCCTTCCCCGGTGCCTGAAATATAGCACTTGTCTCCCACTATTTTATAGTCCAGATTTCCCGTCACACGAGCGATAATATCCATCACTTCTTCCATAGAAGCATTTTGCCCGAAAGTAAGATTGAACCGGTCTTCTTTCAGACTACGGAAACTATAAACAAAGGTGTAAGGGTATTTGCGTTCGAGACGGGTGAAGATTTCTTCCAATGTCATACTGCGGAAAACGATTTCGCCACGTTGCCAAGCAGTGACATCCTGCATATCAGGATGAAGTACGTTTCCGGAGCGGGTACGTTTGTTATAAGCCAGTTGCTCGTTCGGCTTCAAGATCTCCTGCCCCTGCTGATTATTGTACTCTACCAACACTTTTCCGGAAATCAGGGTAGCTGTCACTTCCTCTTCGTCGGGGTAGGCTGTCACGTTGAATTCCGTTCCGAGTGCCGTCACCTGAAAGTCCGAGGACTTCACGATAAAAGGATGCTCTTCGTCACGTTTCACCTTGAAGCCGGCTTCTCCCACAAGATACACACAACGGGTATCACCCTTAAATTGCTGTGGATAAAGTAAAGTGCTTTGGGAATTAATCAATACCTGCGTACCATCCGGCAAAGTGATGTTCCGCATCTCGGCGGTAGGAATATATGCTTGCAACAAATCTGGTGCCTGCCGGTTCTGCAAAGCCAGATAGATAGAAACGGAAGAAAATGCAATCAACAAAGCTGCCGCTACGCGCCACACTACCAGATGAGTACGTAAAGAATGTATCCTGCGCCTCGTTCCGATGCCTGTCAGTTCACGCATCCGTTCCAAAGAATGACGGTAGCCGGAAGTCGTTGCCGATTCGGTAGCTTCCCAAAGTTGATTGAGTTCATGATCTTTTTCATCGGCACGTTCTTCGTCGGTCAGCCATGTACGGAAATCCTGATCGACTTCTTTCGGATAGTCGTGATTGATATAACGGTCGATTACATCGCGAATATAATTCTTCATAAGGTGATATTTATTGTTCTGTTTAGAAACGCTTACGTAAATATCACTACTCAGCAAGGACAACTACGGGAAAAGACGGAATAGAATAACAAACATTAACACTTTGCGGAGTTCCGTCAATGTTTTATAGATGTGATCTTCTACGGTACGCAAGGGGATTTGCAGTTTATCTGCTATTTCTTTATGAGAAAGTCCTTCAAAACGGCTCATCTCAAAAACCCGTCTACGGCGATCAGGCAACTGACTGAGTGTCATCCTAATAAGCATTAATACTTCTTTATAGTATAGATTTTCTAACAGGGAGGAATCTTCGTCACAAAGTTCACCCAACAACTGGGCTTTCAAAACTTTGTCTTCATATTCCTGCTCTACCTTCTGATGCTTGAACAGGTTGAATATTTCATTCCGAGTCACAGTATAGAGATAACCAGTCATGGTTTCCTGATCTTGCCAAAGTTCAGGACGTGTCCATAACTTAAGAAATATATTCTGGGCAATGTCTTCCGCATCCTCCTCCGACTTGGTCAACAACTTCGCAAAGTTCTTCACACGAGGGAAGTTAGCGGCATAAAACTGCTCAAAACGGATATCCAATTCTGCTATCGTTTCGTTCATCTGTCGAGTCTTTTACTATGAAACCCGGGGCAAATATAGGCAAAATTAATTTCAGGCAATGGATGCAAACAAAAAAAACATCCCACCTTTTAAACCAAAACAAGTCTAAAAGGTGGGAATATTATAAGATTCTAAAGAATCTCAGAAGTTATTCTTCATCCATCAGAATTTCCAAAATCTGACAAGCAGCCTTCGCCACCGGAGTACCCGGACCAAAGATAGCAGCTACACCTGCCTTATACAGGAAGTCATAATCCTGTGCAGGAATAACACCACCGGCAATCACCACAATGTCTTCACGTCCCAGTTTCTTCAGTTCTTCAATAATCTGCGGAACCAATGTCTTATGACCGGCAG
>ERZ791671.894-NODE-894-length-14298-cov-2.45517_pt1 | contig 14298 bp, 14 predicted proteins | sample MGYA00510052_ERZ791671 | MGnify/ENA primary metagenome ERZ791671 (study PRJEB30046, sample SAMN00715231) | human gut metagenome | study: EMG produced TPA metagenomics assembly of the A metagenome-wide association study of gut microbiota in type 2... | reverse complement strand
ATCCCTGCATTGTCCAGCGCGCTGTACCAGTCGTAGAAGCCGCTGCAGCCTGGACGATACTGGATATTTTCCTCGGCAGCAGAAAGACAGGTGGACTTCATGACTAAGACGATGCCTATGGTCATTGCCTGTTTTGGCCTGCCCGGGTCCTACACGTATGAGGCGATGATGGCCTATTTTGACGGGAAGGATATAGAACCCCGGTATGCTTCGCAGTTTGAAGACGTCGTTCAGGCTGTAGCCCGGCGGCAGGTACGTTATGGTGTCCTGCCTATTGAAAATTCCTCGACTGGTGGCATTACTGATGTGTACGATCTCATTCACCGCTATGATTGCCATATTGCCGGTGAAAAATACGTGCGTATCGAACATAATCTTCTGGGATTGCCTGGAGCAACGCTAGCCGATATACAGGAAGTGTATTCCCATCCGCAGGGTATTGCCCAGTGCCGGGAATTTTTGAAAGAACATGAGAACTGGCTGCTCCATCCCTATTTCAGCACATCCCAGAGTGCGGAAAAGGTGCATCAGACTGGTGATATCCATATCGGGGCCATTGCCAATACGATAGCCGCTGACATGTACGGACTCACTATACTGGCACGCCATATTAATGACAATACGATGAACTATACCCGTTTTTTCATTATTTCTGCCGAAATGGAAGAAAGCGATGATATGGATAAGATTACCCTCGTATTGACGACGAAGCATAAGCCCGGCGCACTGTACCATGTGTTAGGCCATTTCTTCTATAATGCCATGAATATGACTCATCTGGAATCGCGGCCTATCAAGGGGCGTCCATTCGAATATTTCTTCCATATCGATGTCATGGGGAATATACGGAATCCGGCAACATCTATCGTACTGCATAATCTGGAGGAACATTGCAATTATTTTAAAATCCTGGGGAATTATCCGTCTGACAAAGGAGGGGATATACGATGAAAGCAGGCCTTATAGGAAAAACACTGGGCCATACGGCATCACCGGCTATCCATGAAAAAATTTATCAGGCCATGGGGATATCTGGAACGTATGATGTACTGGAAATGCTTCCGGACCAGTTGGCAGGGAATATGAAACATCTGGCAAAGGATGGATATACAGGCTGCAATGTCACCATTCCCTATAAAAGAGATGTCATGCCCTATCTGACGGATATATCCCGGGAAGCACGGGTTATCGGGGCCGTCAATACAATTCATTTCACCAATGAAGGAGCATTCGGATATAATACCGATTATGGCGGATTTGGCCGGTCGCTGGAACAGGCCGGTATCGGAGTTGCCGCACAGGAATGTGTCGTTCTGGGAACAGGAGGAGCTGCCAGGGCCATCATTCAGTATCTGGCAGACAAGAATGCCAAGTCGATTACCGTTGTTTCCCGCCATCCCCATTCTAAAATTGAATTCGATGAATTTACGAAGAAAATCGGAGCCTCTGAGATAGATTATCAGACTTTTGAAACATCGCACGCAGGAGAGGTGCTGGTCAATTGCACGCCTGTAGGCATGTTTCCGCATATTGGAGGTTGTCCCATATCTGAACAGCGTATTGCGGATTTCCCGGCTGTCGTAGACCTTATTTATAATCCAAAGGATACAGAACTTTTGAAAATGGCACGCCACCATGGTGCCCGGACTTTGAATGGCATGTATATGCTGGTTGCCCAGGCTGTAGGATCGGAAGAAATCTGGATGGGACGGGAAATCACTTTTTCTGTTATTGAGCAAATTGCTAAGGAGATGGAACACCTCTATGAATGATAAACAGAATATTATTATCATTGGCATGCCGGGGTGTGGTAAAAGTACGTTGGGAAAAGCTCTTGCTAGCCGGCTGAACCGCCCCTTTTATGATGCGGACGACGTCATTGTCAGACAGGAAGGAAAGTCCATTCCGGAACTCTTTGCCATCAATGAAGACTGCTTCCGGGATGCTGAAGTCCGGGCCAGTCAGTTCCTGGCTGCTCAGGAAGGAATTGTCGTCGCCTGTGGCGGTGGCGTCATCAAACGGACGGAGAATATATCCATATTCAAGAAGACAGGTACGGTCTTTTTCCTGGATCGTTCACCTGACGATATTGTCGGCGATGTCGATGTCTCCGTGCGGCCTCTGCTTAAAGATGGCAGACAGAAAGTGTACGATCTCTACAAGGAACGCATCGGCCTGTACCGGGATGCTGCCGATTATTGTATTGAAAATAATAAAGATATGGAAGCTGTTCTCGATGAGTTTGAAACACTTATCAAAACTATTCCATAACACGCATAAAGAATGCCCCAGGAGGTACAATATTGCTTCCTGGGGCAACTTTTTTTAGGCGTATTTTTTTAACCATGAAGGGCTTGCAATATGTGATGCAGTGTCGTCACTTCCAGCTGGCCCGGAGCTGAGGCTTTTTTTGCTGAACCGAAGGTAAGGGCCGAACCGAAGATTTCCCCGCTGATGCGGCTGATGGCGCCAAGTTTGCCCATAGACATGGTGATGAGCGGTTCATCGGGATACTGGGACTTGACGGCTTCCGTTGCCGATAAGAGGGTCAGTACGTCTTTGGCCGAATGGGGCATGCAGGCCAGTTTAGCTACATCGGCACCGAGCTTTTTCATGCCCAGGAGACGGCCTGTGATTTCATCGAATGATGGGGTCTTGTCGAAGTCGTGATTGCTCATGATGCCGTCTTTTACATGTATTTTGCTGATGGTGAGGATTTTTTCTATGCTGGCGCGGTCGCGGAAATATTCAACGTCTACGGCATCGATTGTATCACTGTTGATGGCATAGGTGATAAGATCGAAGTAGTAGCTTTCAGGGACTTCTGTTTCACCGCCTTCTTCTTTCGTACGGAAGGTAAACAAGATGGCATCATATGGTAATTCCTGACGGACAGCTGTCAGAGCCTGGCCGACGGCGTCCAGGGACAGGACATCTTTCAGAAAATCAATGCGCAGTTCGGCGACATCATATATTTTATCCTTTAAGTAGCGGCATTCCTGAATGAGTTCGTCAAGAGAACGGCCGACAATGGGAACACAAATTTTCGGCATGCCGTTATCGAGGAGCACGTTGCCAATTTTTACCATAATGTATATTCCTCCTAATGCAGATATTGCAGCAGATTTTTCTCTTTTGACGATATTATACCGTACGCAGCTGATGCAGGCAATGAAAGTCCGTCAGAATATGGCCCGATGACAGGGGAATGGTACGGATTTTTGACTATGGGGTACTTTTTTCCTTGACAAATGGGATGACATTAACTATAATGAATAAAAATTCAATAAATATTCATTAAAATAAATTAAGCTGCACATGCAGTATCTAAGGAGTGTCACCATGAAAACGAAAGTATTTATCGACGGTCATTCAGGTACGACAGGTCTGCGCATCCATGAACGGCTGGCAGCACGTCAGGATATTGAAGTATTACAGATTTCTGAAGAATTGCGAAAAAATCCGGAAGAAGTAAAAAAATACATGAAAGCGGCAGACATTGCATTTCTCTGCCTGCCTGATGCGGCGGCCATCGAAGCGGTCGGACTGGCTGAAGAATCTGACGTAAAAATCATTGATACGTCTACGGCTCACCGTATTGCCCCGGGATGGGTCTATGGATTCCCGGAATTATCGCCGCAGCAGAGCGAAAAGATTGCCCATAGCAGCCGTGTTGGGAATCCTGGCTGTCATGCCAGCGGCGTCATTTCTCTTGTCCAGCCCCTGACGGCTGCCGGCATCATGCCTGTCGACTATCCCGTCACCGCCTTTTCCCTTACCGGGTACAGTGGCGGCGGCAAAAAGATGATAGCCGCTTATGAAGGAGAAAAGACGACAGATCTCCTGGCACCCCGCCAGTACGGACTGGGACAGACGCATAAACATCTGCCGGAAATCGTTACCATTTGTCATTTGGCAGATAAACCACTGTTTTCACCTATCGTAGACGATTATTACAGTGGCATGGAAGTGACCGTCCCGGTCTTTACGAAGCTGCTGAAAGGCACGCCGGGTATACAGTCTGTATGGGAGGCACTGGCAGCTCACTATGAGGGCTGTGATTTTATTCATGTGCGTCCCCTGGGAGAAGATAAAGGTGGTTTCCTGGCAGCCAATGACATGAGTGGCCGTGACGATATGGAAATTTTCGTAACGGGCAATGATCAGCGGATCCTGCTCACTTCTGTTTTTGATAACCTGGGAAAAGGCGCGTCGGGAGCGGCCATCCAGAACATGAATATTATGCTCGGCATCGATTCGAAAACGGGTCTGAATCTGGGAGAATAAGGAGAATAGTACAGTTATGACAACAACAACTTTTATGGATCACGATATACAGGAAGTGAGCAATGCCCAGAAAGCACGTATATTGCGCGATGCCCTTCCTTATATCCGGGAATATTACGGTAAGGTAGTCGTCGTCAAGTACGGCGGCAATGCGATGGTCAATGAAGAACTCCGGAAAGCCGTACTGGCAGATATCGTGCTCCTGCATCTCATTGGCGTCAAAGTCGTCCTCGTCCACGGCGGCGGCCCCCATATCAAAGAAGCTCTCAATCAGGTAGGGTTGGAATCGAAATTCCTGAACGGCCTGCGCGTGACCGATGAAGCGACGATGAAAATTGTCCAGATGGTACTGGCCGGCCAGGTCAATAAGGATCTGGTCAACCTTTTGGGGGCACTGGGAGGAAAAGCCATCGGCCTGTGCGGCATCGATGATGCCATGATACAGGTACAAAAACAAAGTGATGAACTAGGACTGGTCGGAGAAATCACACACATCAATCCGGAACTCATTCATGACAGTTTGGCCAATGGATACATCCCCGTCATTTCATCTATCGGAACTGATGGAAAGGGTGTTTCCTACAATATCAATGCCGATACGGCCGCGGCCGAAATTGCCGGTGCGCTTCAGGCAGAGTGCATGATTTCCCTGACTAATATTGACGGTGTGCTCCGGAACCCCGATGATCCGTCCACCCTGTTCCATAGCCTGACTATGCAGGACGTGCAGCAGCTTACGGACGAAGGAATCATTGCCGGCGGTATGATTCCCAAAGTCAAGTGCTGCACCGATGCCATTGACTGCGGTGTCAAACGGGTATTCATCATCAACGGTACGGTACCCCACGCCATTCTCATCGAAATGTTGACAGAAGAAGGGCTGGGAACCATGTTTGTTAAGCAATAATGCCTCTGTAGCGGCTGTCTCAGCCATCGCGATTACAACGGGGCATCTGCAATATAGGAAGTTGTTTTGAAGGAGGAAATGGATATGTCTGCAGAAACAGAAAAGAAAGAATTTGAAAAACTGGATAAAGAATATATTGTCAACGTATATAACCGCCTCGATGCCGTTCTCGATCATGGCAAAGGGTCTCTGGTATACGATGTCAATGGCAAAGAATATATCGATCTCAGTGCCGGTATCGCCGTCAATGTGTTTGGCGTCTGCGATGACGTATGGGAAAAAGCCGTTATCAATCAGCTGGGAAAACTCAGTCATATGTCCAACGTATTCTATACGGAACCGCAGATTATCCTGGCTAAAAAACTCTGTGAAAAAACAGGCATGAAGAAAGTCTTTTTCTCCAATTCCGGTGCCGAAACTAACGAATGTGCCATTAAAGCGGCCCGTAAATATTCTCACGATAAATATGGTGATGGCCGCTATACCATCATCACTCTGAAAAATAGCTTCCACGGCCGGACGATGGCTACTCTTACGGCTTGCGGCCAGGAATCGCTCCATCAGGATTTCGGACCCTTCCTGCCGGGATTCGTGTATGCTGAACCGGATAATTTTGAATCGGTCAAAAAGCTGGCTGAAGAAAATAAGACCTGTGCCATCATGATGGAACTGGTCCAGGGCGAAGGCGGTGTCCATCCGCTGGATCCGGATTTCGTACATCAGGTCGCTGACTATGCCAAAGCACACGACATTCTGCTCATCATCGATGAAGTGCAGACTGGCAACGGCCGTACGGGCGCTCTTTACGCTTATATGAGATATGGCATCCAGCCGGATATTGTAACGACAGCAAAGGCCATCGGCGGCGGGCTGCCATTTGCCGTAACGATGTTTGCCGATTCCTGCCAGCATGCCCTGACGGATCATACCCATGGCTCGACCTTTGGAGGTAATCCTATCTGTGCTGCCGGGGCGATTTCCATTATTGACCGCCTTGACGACGACCTCATGGCCGATGTCCTCAAAAAAGGGGAATACGTCAAGAAAGAACTGGAAAGCTGCCAGAATGTAGAATGGGTATCCGGCCTGGGTCTCATGATAGGTGTCAAATTGAAGAAAGACCTCATGGAAGTCGTCAACGGATGCGTCGATGCCGGCGTCCTGGTCCTGACAGCCAACGGACTCCTGCGTCTGCTGCCGCCGCTGAATATCCCCATGGACGTACTGCAGAAAGGTATAGAAAAAATTAAAGCCGTCATTGATGGCTGATAAAATCTAAAACAGAAGCTGCTGTGAGAGGCAGAAGTTATTTCCCGGTAAACGGGCTCTTACAGCCGCTTCTTTTTTTATATTGTTCATGCTATGATATGTCATAGTTTATAAAGAAAGGAAAGTTTCTATGATAACAAAAACAGAACGAATAAAGAAAGATATAACGACGATTGCCCGGTTTCAGTCAAAGAAAGGACGGGGATGTAATCGTTTTTCCTATACGCCGGCATTCCGGCAGGCTGCTGATTATATTGCAGAGGAAATGAAAAAAGCCGGACTTACAGTACGGGAAAATGCCGTAGGTGCCATATTAGGGACCCTGCAGGGAGAACAACCGGAACTTGCCCCTGTTGTTTCAGGCAGCCACCTCGATTCCGTGCCAGAAGGAGGCAATTTCGATGGGATTGCAGGTATCTGTGCCGCACTGGAAGCGGCAAGGGCTTTTCACGATGCAGGGATCCGGCCCCGCCGGTCTTTTTGCTGTATAGCTATTCCGGAAGAAGAAGGACCTCAGTTTGGCTCTGGCTTGTTTGGCAGCCGGGCTATGTGCGGGCAGCTTTATGACGATGAAATTCATCGTTTTCGCAACGCTCAGGGGAAATCGATAGCAGAGGTCCTTACGGCCTATGGTAAGAATCCTGAAAAGATTGCCAGTGAGATGATACACAAAGGCGACTGGGCTGCTTTTTTAGAATTACATATCGAACAAGGGCCTGTCCTTGACCGGGAACATCTTGAACTGGGAATTGTTGAAGCAATCGTAGGATTGAAATATTATTTTGTTACTATCAAAGGAATTTCTAACCATGCAGGTGCCACACCGATGACAATGCGGGCTGATACTGTATTAGCTATGGCAAACGCTGTATCGGCCGGCGCTGATACAGCGTTGACATTGGGAGACGGTACAGTCTTTACCACCGGAATGATCCAGACTCACCCCGGGGCAGGTAATATTATCCCGGATAAGACGGTATTTTCCATTGATTGCCGAAGCCGGAACATGAATAGTATTGAAACGGTCATGAAGGCTGTAAAAGCCTCACTGGAAACGAGTAAGAAACAGAATTCCGGCCTTTCCTATACTATCGAAGAGCGGTTACATGCCGATCCTGTCGAAATGGATCAGTCTTTGCAGAGCCTTCTGGAAACACAGACACAGCTGCTTCATATTCCATACAAACGCATGTGTTCTGGAGCCGGTCATGACACGATGGTTTTCAATCATCTGATGCCGACTGCTATGATTTTCGTACCCAGTCGGGATGGACGAAGCCATGTGCCGGAAGAATGGACCGATTACAAGTATATCCAACAGGGGGCCGAAGTCCTCTATCAGACACTTCGACATCTTACGGCACAATAAAGTATGAATATACCTTATAAAATCACCTGTCAAGTCTTGTTATTCTTACATATTAAGACTAAAATAGGGCTATCAAATTGAAAGGAAGAGGATAGGAGAGAAAACATATGAAACATTTAAAGATTGCGTACAGTTTTGACGTGCAGTATTATTTTGTGGACAGCGACCGGGAAATCGTGCCTGTGGAACAGACGGATTTTACCGATGTGGCTGTCGCCGTTTTATCGGATCAGGATTACGACTACATTGATAAGATTGATGCTACGGGGTTTGGTGTCCCTATCATGGTCATCATGCCAAGTGGGGAAAAGCTGCCGTCCCATTATCTGGATAAGGTAGATATGGTCCTTTCGGAAGAAATGGTCAATAAGAGCCGCTGCATTGAAACGGCAGAACGGCTGGCCAGTAATTATGAACAGACTGTATTACCTCCGTTTTTCGGGGAGCTTGTCGAATACGTCAGCGAAAAGAATAACCCGTTCGACTGCCCGGGCCATCAGGATGGTGCCTTTTTCAAAAAGCATCCCGCAGGCCGGTATCTGTACGATTTCTTTGGTTCTCATATTTTTCAGTCAGACATTTGTAATGCCGACGTCACGTTGGGGGATCTGCTCATCCATGAAGGGCCGGCTCTCGATTCACAGGATTTTGCGGCTAAGGTCTTTCATGCGGATAAGACGTACTTTGTTCTCAATGGGTCGTCCGCATCCAACCGTGTTGTGACCAATGCTCTTCTTACTCCGGGAGATCTGGTGCTCTATGACCGGAATAATCATAAATCCGTGGCTATCGGCGCACTCATACAGGCCGGGGCTACGCCGGTGTACCTGGAAACGGCCCGGAATCCGTACGGCTTTATCGGCGGCATTGATGCTCATTGCTTCGACGAAACGTATCTGCGACAGCTCGCGGCCGAACGGGATCCGGAAAAGGCGAAGCAGCCCCGACCGTTCCGCCTGGCAGTCATCCAGCTGGATACCTACGATGGTACGCTGTACAATGCCCGTTATGTAGTAGACCGCATCGGACATCTCTGCGATTACATCCTCTTTGATTCGGCATGGGCCGGATACGAACAATTCATTCCTATGCTCAAAGACAGTAGTCCCCTGCTTCTGGACCTGGGAAAAGACGATCCGGGTATCTTTGTCGTCCAGTCTGTACACAAACAACAGGCCGGTTTTTCCCAGACGTCACAGATTCACAAAAAGGATAGTCATATTCACGACCAGCCGCGTTATGTGAATCACAAGACCATTAATAATGCATTCATGGCTCAGGCGACGACGAGTCCTTTTTATCCACTCTTTGCCACTCTCGATGTCAATGCCAAAATCCATGCCGGCGATGCCGGGCGCAAAATGTGGCGGGACTGCGTGAAGATGGGAATAGAAGCCCGCCGCTGCCACTATATCCGGCCCTTTGTGGCACCTGTCGTGCATGACCGGCCATGGCAGAAGGGAAATACAGAAGCCATGGCTGATGATATCGATTATTTCACCTTTGAACCCGGTGCCAGATGGCATGCCTTTGAAGGGTATGGTCCCAATCAGTACCGCGTCGATCCATGTAAGCTATTGCTGACGACGCCTGGAATCGATGCCGAAACAGGGGAATATGAAAACTTCGGTATCCATGCCAATATTCTGGCCACGTATCTGCGGGGAAATGGCGTCATTCCGGAAAAATGCGATCTCAACTCTATCCTGTTCCTGTTGACGCCGGCAGAAAACAAGAACAAACTCCGCTTTCTTACGAGCCAGCTTGTACGCTTCGAACGGTTTGTGGATAACAATGTCCCTATGCAGGAAGTCCTGCTGGGAGTATACAATAAGTATCCTGGCCGCTATACGGGATATACGCTGCGGCAGCTTTGTCAGGAAATGCACGATTTCTTCAAAGATCGGAATGTCAAAGATCTGCAGAAAAAACTGTTCCGCAAAGAATTTTTCCCGGAATATGTTATGCGTCCCCAGGAAGCCCATTACGCCTTTATCCGGGGTGAACGGGAACTGGTGCCTCTCGATGAAATCGAAGGCCGCATTGCCCTGGAAGGAGCGCTCCCATATCCGCCGGGCGTCCTTTGCGTCGTACCGGGGGAACGCTGGTCCCATACGGCTGTCCAGTATTTCAAGGCACTGGAAGAAAGCCTGAATGAACTCCCCGGCTTTGCCCTGGAAATACAGGGGGTATACCTGGAACACGAAGGTAATCGCATCCGTGCATATGGATACGTATTAAAAGAATAATATGGGAAAAATTACTGTATATTAGTAAACAAATTGGTTATAAAAATCTGTCGCATGCAGGTGCGGCAGATTTTTTATGCCTATTGTGACACATATTTGGATTGCGGATATATCAATATAGAATATTTATATACATATTAGAGCAAAATAGGCGTGAACATAGAACAAAATATCATTACAAGATAAAAACATGGTAATTTCGTGACAAATATATATAAATTTGGTACAATAGGGGCAAGCAAAATAATTTGTTTACTTTGTTTAATATGTATAAGAAAGGAGGTGGCAATATGGCTCCTGACCAGTGTATATTTGTGTTAGCAACATATGATATGACATATGAAAAAGAAGTAATTTTTGACTCTCAAATATACCGGGGGGGGTATTTGTTCAACGTTACTTTATATTAATATAAGAAATCATTACCATAAATATAAAAAAAGACACAGCCACAACGATATGCTGCCTGTTTTATATTCTCTGCTCCTTCCTTTGGATGACCTGACATACCGGTCAGGAACAAGCGCAATTAGTTCGTGAAATAAATGTTAGCAAACATATTTCATGTAATAGGAGGAGAGAATCATGAATTTATCAGGGAAAAAATTGACGACCGCTATTTTAGCAGGCTTGATGGGCGCCACTGTTGCCGGTATTTCTGTAGTAGGTGCAGTGAATCCAGTTGTTCTTGACGGGACGACTTTAAAAGTTTCTACTATAAAAGGAACTAAACCTATTATGAATCCTGTGAATGTAACTAAAGGGATTATAGATGGATCGACAACAGGGGGGAATATTGTTAAGTCTGATAGCACCGTAGGGGCTAATTTGGATGCGTTAGATGCAGCTGTTGTAGGGAAAGCAGATAAAGCAGAGTTAGATACCAAGGCCAATCAAACGGATTTTAATGCTCTTAAAACGAAAGTAGACAATGCCAAAGTAAATACGGCGCTCCATGTCGATAAAGATGGCAAACTGGTAGTTGGTACAGATAAAAAGGTTAATAAGGCTGTCAGTGTAGAAAAAGGCTTCAAAGATGGAACGACAGAAGCTGGCCAGGGCAATATCGTTAGTGCCGATAACACCGTAGGCCAGAATCTGACTGCTTTGGATAATGCGGTTGCTACTAACCAGAAAGCCATTAGTACTGAAACGAAGGAGCGTGCAGCTGCAGATAAGACGCTGCAGGATAATATCGATGCAGAAGCGACTGCCCGTGATCAGGCTGTTGCACAGGAACGGGCAGAACGCAAGGGTGCTGATGCTGCACAGGATAAAGTCATCAAACAGGTCAACGACAATCTGGTAAGTTCTGTCAATACGATTAACAAGAACGTAGCCGACGGGTTCAATGCACTGAGCGCTGTCGATCTGCAGGAAGCCCAGACCCGTGCAGCTGCTGACCAGACATTGCAGAATCAGATTGCAAACAATGCACAGGCTATTGGTACGACAAAAGATGGCAACTATGTCAAGAGCAACAATAGCGTTGGCCAGAATCTGAATGTCCTGGATGCTCAGGTAAGTCAGAACAGTGCTAATATCAATCAGTTGTTCAGCGATTACAGCTCCATGAAGACGGACATCAATAAAGTCGGCGCTCGTTCGGCTGCATTGGCCGGCCTCCATCCTCTCGACTTTGACCCGGCTAATAAGCTCAACTTCGCCGTCGCTTCCGGTTCGTTCAAAGGGGAAAACAGCGTCGCGCTCGGTGCTTTCTACCGCCCGAACGAAAATGTTATGTTCAGTGCCGCCAGCACCATGGGTGATTCTGACAATGCGTATACCTTTGGACTGAGCTTCAAGATTGGTCCGTCCTCGGCTAAGACAAAGACTACTTCGCCGGATGCGGAAGAACTGTACAAAGTGGTTGGTCAGTTACAGGATCAGTTAGCGGCTCAGCAGAAAGAAATTGAACAGCTCAAAGCAGAAAAAGCTGCTAAATAACCGGCCATAGCAGAAACAACTGTAAAAGTAACATAGAATATACTATAAAAGAACCAGGGCCTGTCAAACGACAGGACCTGGTTCTTTGTATACGGCATCGTAAGTATACGTGCATCGGGATGGCAGTGACGATGCTTTTTATTCTTTTGTGTCGGTAATCTTGTCTACGGAATAGCCGGCATTGACGACAGCTTTAAACATGGCCTTGTCATCGGCTTCATCGGTTACATGAACGGTAGCCCGTTTGTCCATAAGGCTGACTTTGGCTTTCAGGACCCCGGGCACGGCTTCCAGCGCTTCTTTTACGTGGGCCGCGCAATGGTCGCACATCATGCCGCTGATATAGATATATTTTTCTTTTCCTTCCTGACTGGAACCGAAAAGGTTACTGAAGAATCCCATGTATATCCCCTCCACATCTTATATATGAGAATGAATTTTATTATACACATCTATTATACGGAAGAAATAGCAAAAATACAAGTCAATGCAATCAGGTGTTGTCTTATGAAGCCTATAGCAGAGTGCGGATAGCGTCGGCAATGCGGGTGGCCACGTATGGATTGTTCATGGTGTAGATATGGACGCCGTCTACACCGTTGGCCAGGAGGTCCACAATCTGATCGATGGCATAGGCGATTCCGGCATCGCGCAGGGCGGTATTGTCATGACCGTACCGGGTCAGGATTTTCTGGAACTTCAGAGGAAGGGTAGCCCCGCAAAGAGTGACCATCCGTTCAATCTGTTTCTTGTTGGTGACGGGCATGATACCCGCTTCGATAGGGACGCGGATTCCAGCCTGGGTCGATTTGTCGAGGAAATTGTAAAAATCGTGGTTATCGAAGAACAGCTGTGTAATGAGTTCGCTGGCACCGGCATCGACTTTGATTTTCAGATGTTCCACGTCTTCTGCCAATGTTTTGGAATTGGGGTGGCCTTCGGGATAGCAGGCGCCGATAACGTTGAATTCATCCCCTGTCTGCTGACGGATAAAAGCGATGAGGTCGCTGGCATGGGGAAATACGCATTTAGGTTCGATACCGGGCGTTTTATCACCGCGCAGGGCCAGAATATTTTCAATACCGTGTTCCCGCAGTTTCTGCAGTGTATCCAGCACTTCCTCTTTATCGAGATTGATGCAGGGCAGGTGTGCCGCTGTTTCACAACCCAGACTTTTGATTTTGGAAGCGACTTCTACGGTAAGATTCCCCCCCTTGCCGCCGGCTCCGCAGGTGACGCTGATAAAATCCGGATGGAGACCACTCAGTTTTTCCAGTGTCGGATAGACTGTTTCAACAGGAATTTCTTTTTTCGGTGGAAAGACTTCAAAGGAAAAAACAGTTTTCTTAGAAAATAAATCACAAGTTTTCATGTACATACCCCTCATTATGAAATAGTGTTATCAGAAGCTGGGAATAATAGCTCCTTTGTATTTTTCTTCAATGAATTTTTTCACTTCCGGTGATTGCAGTGCTTTTGCCAGCTTCTGGATTTCCGGACGGTTTTCATCGCCACGGCGTACGACCAGCACATTGGCATAAGGCGAATCCTTGGATTCGGTGAATAAGGCGTCCTGGAGCGGATTGAGTCCTGCTTCAAGGGCGTAATTGGTATTGATAAGTGCGATATCTACATCATCCAGAGAACGGGGAATCTGTGCAGCATCGAGTTCGATGAACTGGAGATTCTTGTCATTTTTTTCGATATCCTGCACAGTAGAAGCAATGCTGCCACCGTCCTTCAGGCTGATCAGGCCTGCCGTCTGGAGTACGAGAAGCGCACGGCCACCGTTGGTAGGATCATTAGGGATGGCGACTTTGGCGTTCTGCCCAAGCTGGGATAGTTCCTTGATTTTATGGGAATAGATGCCCATCGGTTCGACATGGACTTTGCACAGGGCAACCAGGTCGGTACCATGTTCATTGTTAAATTTTTCCATATAGGGTTCATGCTGATAGAAATTGGCGTCCAGTTCTTTATCCTGCAGAGCCAGATTGGGTTTGACATAATCGGTGAATTCGATAATGTCCAAGTCTACTCCTTCAGCGATAAGCATGGGCTTGATTTCTTTCAGAATTTCTCCATGTGGTACCGGTGATGCGCCGACGGTGATTTTGACATTCTGTGACACTTCCCGGCCACCGGCCGGTTTCTGCCCACCACAGCCGGCCATGAGAAATGCAGCGGTTCCGATTGCGACAGCTGCCGCGGTTATCCAGATTTTCCAGTGTTTCATATTACCCCTCCTGTCATCTAAGGCCTCCAGAGGG
>ERZ791671.891-NODE-891-length-14345-cov-12.8234_pt1 | contig 14345 bp, 10 predicted proteins | sample MGYA00510052_ERZ791671 | MGnify/ENA primary metagenome ERZ791671 (study PRJEB30046, sample SAMN00715231) | human gut metagenome | study: EMG produced TPA metagenomics assembly of the A metagenome-wide association study of gut microbiota in type 2... | reverse complement strand
TATATATATGTAAATGACGGTAACGATGTACAGGCGTTGATTGAAGCATTCTCCAAAGTGAAAGATATTCAGCATCCGATAGTAGTACACATCAACACTTTGAAAGGTAAAGGTTATGAACGTGCCGAACAGGATAAAGAGACTTATCACTGGCGCACTCCATTCAATCCGGAAACCGGAGAAGCAAAAGTCAGTTATGAGGAAGAAGATTACAGCGAAGTAACCGCTCAATATCTGCTGAAAAAGATGAAAGAAGATTCTCGTGTGGTGACAATCACTTCGGGTACTCCTGCCGTTCTCGGATTCACTCCGGACCGCCGCAAGGAAGCTGGCAAACAGTTTGTAGATGTCGGTATTGCAGAAGAACACGCAGTAGCTCTTGCTTCGGGTATCGCAGCCAATGGCGGAAAACCTGTTTACGGAGTGTATAGTACATTTATCCAACGTTCATACGATCAACTTTCGCAAGACCTCTGTATCAATAATAACCCGGCTGTTTTATTGGTATTCTGGGGAACACTGTCCGGAATGAATGATGTAACTCACCTCTGCTTCTTCGATATTCCGCTCATCAGCAATATTCCTAATATGGTTTATCTGGCACCGACTTGCAAAGAGGAATATCTTGCTATGCTAGAATGGAGTATCCGCCAAAATGAACACCCGGTTGCAATCCGTGTGCCGGCAACAGATGTAATTACTTGTGGGGAACCGGTGGAGACTGATTATAGTGTTCTCAATCGCTATAAAGTAACGCATCGTGGAGCGAAAGTAGCCATTCTTGCTTTAGGTTCGTTCTATGGATTGGGACAGTCGGTTGCATCACTTCTGAAAGAAAAAGCCAATATTGACGCAACACTCATCAATCCACGTTACATCACCGGTGTAGACAACGAACTGATGGATGAACTGAAAGCAGATCACGAATTAGTGATTACGTTGGAAGACGGTGTATTGGATGGCGGTTTCGGTGAAAAGATTGCCCGTTATTATGGTGCTACAAACATAAAAGTTCTGAACTTTGGAGCTAAAAAAGAATTTGTTGACCGATATGATATACAGGAGTTTCTCCGTGCCAATCATTTGACGGATGAACAGATTGTAGAAGATATCACAGCAGTGATCGGTTAAAATCAAACCCATGCACTATATATTCAGGTAGGTTGATGTATACGGTCTTTAAGGACAGTTGCATCAACCTACTTCCATTTTCATTCAAATCAGTCAACTTATTATTTAAATTCATTATATTCACTATTCAGTTCAGTAATTCCCCATTCAGTTCAGCAATCCTTTCCGTTCAAATCAATAATCCTTTCCGATAATTCAACGGAGTCTGTCCCGCATTTCTTTTAAAGAACTTACAAAAACCGGCTGCATCACTAAACCCCAGTTTAGTAGCAATCTCACCAACCGTAAATTTGGTAGAACTCAATAAAGTACGCGCTTCCATTACTAATAATTCATTAATAAGGCTATTGATAGTCTTACCTGTTCCAAGACGTACAATGCGTGCCAGGTACTGTTCACTAATAGCCAGTTTATCCGCATAAAAGCTCACGAAATGTTCTTCCCTGAAATTACGGGTAACGAGTGCATGAAATTCTTGCAGAACGTGGTCTTTACGACTGATCTCCTTTTTGATAACGGTCTTTCGGGAAAGAAAATCTGCTATATCCAAAAACAGAGAATTGCACGCTGCCTGTATACGCCGGAAAAGGAAATGATGTTCAATATTCATCAGATGCATCAATACTTCCAGCTCCTTATGGATGATTTGAGCTTCGTACTCCGTCAACTGAATCGTATATTGCTTATTCCGTCTCATGGTTGCCAACAGGATTGCCGTGATTTGTGTCAGATATGAATCGTCCGTCCGCATAGATTCGGAAAGGGCGAGAGTGATAAATTTAATATCCCGGCTTGAATAAAGATGTTCCGTGAGATAATTTGCTCCGTGAATAAGTAACATATTCGGTTCTATCGCAATAAACTCTCCATTCAGTAGAATTTCCGAACGGCCTTCAAGAACGAATATCATATAAAGCTCCCGATTGAAATAACATTCATTTGCCGGATAACTTCTATCTTTATATTCACTCCGGAAACAGACTACCTCCTCTTTATAATGAGGAAGTTCAGGATGCTCCTTCAACAACTGTGTATTATCAAATATACGAGATTTTACCATTTACACCTTTATTTTATGACGTAAAAATACGATTTGTTTCGGATATGACAAAAACTGTATGGAATTAGATAATCTATTTCAGAGTAAAAAACAGGACCTTTGCATATCCTTTTCAATACATGAGAAGAGAATCAATAGAAAGAGGTTAAAAAGACATGGAAATGAAAGAGATTTTTAAGAGGTATTTAGTGTTTGTTATCGGACTCTATTTTTTAGCGGCAGGTATCGTGTTGATTATACGCTCGGCATTGGGAACTACTCCCATATCGAGCATCAATTATGTGTTAAGCCTGAATAGTCCTTTATCGTTGGGTACTTGCACATTTATCATCAACATGGTACTTATCCTGGGACAATTTTGGTTAATCCGAAAGAATAGAACCCGACAGGATATTATTGAAATTCTTCTTCAACTACCGTTCTCTTTTATCTTTTCGGCATTCATTGATTTCAATATGATGCTGACAAGCGAACTGCATCCCGCTAATTATGGTATGTCGATTGCTTTATTACTTACAGGATGCATGGTGCAGTCTATCGGAGTAGTACTTGAACTGAAACCAAAAGTAGCCATGATGAGCGCAGAAGCATTTGTGAAATATGCATCCCGCCATTATAACAAGGAATTTGGAAAGTTCAAAGTTTATTTTGATATTACTTTGGTTACATTAGCCGTGATTCTCTCGCTCCTGCTGACTCAAGGTATTCAGGGAGTACGCGAAGAATCACTCATTGCCGCTTGTATAACGGGGTATATCGTCAGCTTCCTGAATCAGAAGATAATGACTAGAAAAACCCTCCATAGATTACTGCCGGTCTGGAAGTAAGCCCTATATCTATTTAAAATAAACGCCTTATAAAAGGAGTCATATAAAAAGGTCAATATAAGAAAATCACTATAAAAGAAAGTCGCTTCTCTGTTAGAATCTAATTGATTCTTTCAAAGAAGCGACTCTTTATTTTAGATATAATTACACTCGTATTTACTTCTTCTGACTATCTATCTCTTTCAGAAGTTCATCCACAGCCACCTTTAGTTGGGTATCCTCTCCTTTGACTACTGTTTCCAGATTATTGGCAACCTTTACATCCGGTTCCAATTGGGTATTTTCCAAATAACTGCCGTCAGGCAAACGATAACCGACGATAGGAATACCAAAAACCAGTGAAGGATCTTGTAAAGTTTCCCAGGACACACTTGTCATAGTACCTGGAACAGGCATACCGACAAGTTTGCCAATCTTTTGATGTTTATATACCCACGGAGTTCCGTGTGCATTCGAGTAGTTAGCTTCACATTGCAGCATAATGGAAGGTTTGTTCCAACGACGACTCGGCATATCACAAGCTTCACGTCCGCGTACTACCTGTGTGAAGTATTTCTGACCACTGAACAGTATTTCAATATCTTCATGCAGACGGCCACCACCGTTGAAACGGGTATCAATCACAATGCCTTCGCAGTTGTTATATTTTCCCAGAATGTCCGAGTATACAGTACGGAAGCTGTCATCTCCCATCGACTGAATATGAACATATCCCAAACGTCCTTTCGACCATTTTTCAACATCTGCCGCACGTTGTTTTACCCAACGTTTGTATAATAACCCATTCAGTTGCCCGTTGGTGACCGGTATCACCACTTCTTCCCAACGCTCTTTACTTTGTGGATTGTAGATTGAAATCAATGTTTTCTTCCCTGCTTTATTATTCAGCAAGCAGGTTATGTCATTATCGAGAGTTATCTCTTCTCCATTAATCTTTTCAATGATGCAACCAGCCTTTACTTTGGTACGTGAATGATCGAACGGACCTTTTTCTATTATTTCAGCAATCTGCATTCCTTTTCCCTGATAATTCCAGTCGAACAAGAGTCCGAGATTAGAAGTGACATCTCCTTTTCCTTTGGGAGAATAACGTCCTCCGGTATGTGAAACATTCAGCTCACCCAACCACTCACTCAATAATTCTGCAAAGTCATAATTGTTATCAATATGAGGCAGGAACTTACGATAAGCATTAGTCATAGCATCCCAGTCAACCCCGTGCATATTGACATTGTAGAAGCGTTTTTGATGCTGTTTGTACACATGGTCAAACATCGTTTCACGTTCGGCAGCCAAATCCATTTTCATTTCAGCCTGATAGCTGATGGACTTCAACGCATCCGACTTGGCATCCATCTTTTGCATAATCCGGCTTCCCAACAAAAAGATATCTCCTTTTTTGTCCAACATCAACGATGCCCAACCGGTATTGAGTTTGTGCAGACGCTTCGTATCTTTTTCACGGAGATTCATTTTCCAAAGGTCATATCCACCTTCGAACGCAGAAAAATAGTAAAGATCTTCCCCGTCTTTTGAAAGTATGGCACTACCCAAGTCGGATGAATTGGGAGTCAGACGTACGATACGGTCTTCAATGCCGTTCAGCTCGACAAGTATCTCTTTTTGGTCTGCCTTATCCTCGGCGGACTCTTCCTGATCGCTATCTTTGCTGCTATCTACCTTGCTCTTTTCCTTGTCGGACTTGCCTTTGTCAGCCTTTCCCTTGTTAACATTTCCTTTATCTGCTTTTTCCGCCTTAGACTTCTTTCCGTCTTTCGTCTTCTCATCGTCTTTCTCCTTTGCCTTCTTCTGTTCCTTTTCAAATTCCTTGAGTAATTCGAAATCTTCCTTACTCAAACGGTAACGATCATAAGCATCCTGATTGAGAAACACCAACATCACATCTTGCTGCGATCCCCAGGAAGCGTGCGCACGCATACCATAGCGTTCGGTTTGGAAAAGAATAGCATTCCCATCGAGTACCCAACGCGGAGCACCACTGATATATCCACTATTTGTCAGATTAGTAATTGCCCCTCCCTGTGCGCTGACAATGCCTACATCCGAATAAGGATCGTGACGGTTACCTATAAATTCAAGAGTGAACCATTTACCGTCAGGCGACCATTCGTAATCGAATCCTCCTCCGGTGTTATACCATGTAGAACCATCCGTTACCTGACGCACCTTCTTCGTCTTCAAATTGAGTACCATCAAACGATTACGGTCTTCGATAAAAGCCAATTCTTTACCATCCGGTGAATATTGCGGATAAGCACGTTCTACCGTTTTGGACGGTAATAATACTTCCTCTTCAATAAGAGTGGCATTAGGGAAATTCGGGTCTTCCTTACGACTTATTTTGGCGGTATAAAGTTGCCAATTACCGGTTCGCTCGCTGGCATAAACCAGTGTCCGATTGTCCGGAGCAAAAGAAACGGCAGCTTCTTTTGCCGGAGTATTTGTGATTTGCTTGGTGGTAGCATAATCAGTTGAGGTCACAAACACATCACCACGTACAATAAAAGCAACTTGTTTACCGTCCGGAGATACAGAAGCGGAAGTTGCTCCCTGTGAGAATTTAAGTGTAGCAAGCTGCTGCTCATCATCACGGACAAGTTCTACTTTTACTTTTTCCGGACGTGCACCAGACTTCTGTGTGTATAACTCACCATCATAGGTATAGCATAAGGTACCTTTATCGCTGACAGACAAAAAACGTACCGGGTGAGTTTTGAAAGTAGTCACAGCTTTCACTTCCTGTGGGGTATTCAAAGGGAAAGTATACACATTGAAGGAACCTCCATCACGCTCACTTAAAAAATAGACAGCATTACCATCAGGTGCATACACAGGATTACGGTCCTCTCCTCCCCGGTTTGTCAGATTCGTATGTTTTCCCGTTTGGGTGTTATATAACCAAATATCTCTCGTAATGGAAGAAGTATGATGCTTTCTCCATTCATCCTCAAACCCTTTACGATCCTGATAAAGAAAGTTCTTCCCTGTTTTATCAAAACAGACCAGTTCTGCAGGAGTGCCCAGCACTTGCTCGGTACGTCCGCCGGCAACAGGAACTTTATATAATTCCGTCATTGCTCCTGTAGGAAACAGGGCACTGCTTGCCGGATCCTGTATAGAGGCAGAGAAAAAGACATACTTTCCATCCGGAGTAAAAGTTGACGGTATTTCTGATGCAGAATGGTAGGTCAACCGCCGGGCGGCACCTCCGTCAGCAGGCATAATGAATAAGTCAAAATTTCCATTCCGGTCACTGGCAAACGCAATTTGCTTGCCATCGGGCGACCAAACCGGATTGGCTTCATAAGAGGTTTGTGTGGTGAGTTGAACAGCTGTTCCTCCTTGTGCAGGGACTTTATAAATGTCACCCTTGTAACAAAAAACAATTTCTGATCCATCCGGTGAAATACGTGCATCACGCATCCACAAAGGAGTAATTGCATAGCTGGATAATGCTGATAGTACCAGCGCTAAAGAAGTTATTAGTTTCTTCATATCAAATTATTATAAATTTATTCCGATAAATCGGTTTGAATTAGTTTTCCCGTGTAATTATAAAATGTGCTGTCACCAAAGTCTTTGTAAAAGAAGGCATATTTATCCACTCCCGTACAATGACAAACGCCAATCTGTCGGGGAAGATATTCCTGTAAATAATCTGCAATGACCTGATATTTTTGTTTTTCCGCATTATGGATATGAAAACCTCCTAGAAGTAACTTACAAGGAGATTCGGGAAAGGCAGCCTGAACCGTACGCAAAATATTAGTTATTCCCCGATGAGAACAGGCACTTAATACGGAAAATCCTTCCGGTTCCACCAATACCACCGCCAATTCATCCTGAAAAGTATCCGGTATTTTGCATCCATCTTCTTGCTGAACCCAAAAACGTTCAAAATGGGTATCTGCCTGATTTATAATATCAATAGAGGGAAAAAGGAAAACTCCGGAAAGCAGCTCGGTCTGCTCTGTAATAAAGCGGAAACGGGAACGATCGAGGTTTTGTGTATGCATCATCCCGTTCTCACGTTCATCCTTGAATTTAGGAGAAAAAACCTCACGCTTACAGACAACGGTTGCCTGCGTATTCAATTCCAAAAAATAACGTAGTCCGCCCGTATGATCGCTGTGACCATGAGATAATATCAAATAATCTACTTTTTGCAAGTCAATATGCAACAAGCGGGCGTTACGGATAAACAAGTCGGATGCTCCCGTATCGAAAAGTAATCTATGTTCTTGAGTCTCGATATATAGAGAAAGACCATGTTCTGCCTGCAATTTACGTCCATAGACACAATTCTCCACAAGAGTCGTTATTTTATAGCCCATGATACTTAGTTAGTTATCAAACGAATTATACAAAATAAAAAGTTCTGCCACAAAATTATAATAATTCTGTGGCAGAACAAGCAATCCAGTCAATTAAGTAATCGTAAAAAGGGGAAAATCTGGAAAACATAACCGTCTTTTCCAGATTTCCCGTCAGGTTTTAAAAGTTAAGTTCGAAACGATATCTCAAATATTCGAACAAATCCATTTATCATATTCTTTATGAATATCTTTAATATGGAAAACAAACAGTTACACCATTTTTCCCATATTATATGCTTCCTGCATGTAGGGAGTATCTTTAATCTCTCCTACTTTCCATGCACCGATTCCATAGACCGTCCCTTTTTCCTGTGGTCCTTCCAAGCAATCGAGGAAGCCACGGAAGCCGTCGATAGTACGCTCCATCATTGCTTTATCGTTTTCTGCTGCCGCAATAATGAAATAAAATTCCTTATTAGTTATTTCCGTATAACGTGCGCAACAACGGTCAATCATAATCTTCATCTGCCCGGACATGGTATAGAAATAAACAGGAGTTGCCATTACAATTACATCGGCAGCAATCATCTTCTCCACGATTTCCGCTGCATCATCCTTCTGTGGACAGGGTTTACCGTACATACTGCAAACACTACATCCCGTACAAGGATGAACCGTTTTGTCTTTCAGAAAAATCTTCTCTACTTCATTGCCCGCCTCGATAGCACCTTTCATAAATTCATCACAAAGCAAATCCGAATTACCACCTTTACGTGGACTGGACGAAATTATCAAAACTTTTTTAGCCATAACTTTCTTTTATTACTTTTTATTTTCAGAATTCTTTTTATCAATGATTCATGTTGCAAAAATAGACAAATAAAGGTATCCTGCATGTAGATAAATTACAGAGAAAGATACCATAATTACAGATTCTATATTTTACATTCGTTTTAACAACTTTCTTGTATATAGTTATTCTACAAATAGTTCTGAAAGTTTCTTTCACTAATATATAATTTATATCTTTGCCCGTGATACAGACAACATGATACAATGAAAAAAATACAACTGACCGACTCACATAAAGAAAAGCTGTTTCAAATCCCCTTATTCAGGGATTTACCTTTAAACATCAAAGAGTCCTTATTGGAAAAGCTGGATTTTGTAATCTATGCGGCTAATAAAAAAGAGATAGTCGTTACACAAGGAACACCCTGCAACAAGTTATTTGTACTTTTGGAAGGAAAACTACGTACAGATATTATTGACGGATTAGGTAATGAGGTGATGATTGAATACATTATCGCTCCACGTACCTTCGCCACTCCTCATCTTTTTAATTCGAACAATACTTTGCCGGCTACTTTCACTGCTCTTGAGGACAGTGTGATACTTATGGCAACCAAAGATTCAACCTTCAAAGTAATTAGTCAGGACCCACAAGTTCTTCATAATTTTCTTTGCATCGCAGGTAATTGTAACATCTGTACCGTATCCCGCCTGAAACCTCTTTCACGCAAAACCGTACGGGAAAGGTTCATTGTCTATCTATACGAACATAAGAAAAAAGACTCGTTAGTAGTAGATATCATGCACACCCAATCCTAGCTCGCCGAATATTTAAATGTGTCACGCCCTGCTCTATCTAAAGAAATCAATAAGATGATGAAAGAAGGACTCGTCATCATGGAAGGAAAACGAATTGAGATTTTAGATAAAACAACTTTGGAAAAGTATTTGTAACGACGTATTTAGAAAAATATCCGTAACAACAGACGTAACAATAAGAGTGTAGCTATCAAGAAGTGGTTAAGACAAAAATCATCCTCACTTCAGATATACTGTGGTAAGGATGATTTTACAAATTCAAAACTTTCAAAAACTCTCTCTTTATTTAAATTCTATCTATTCCTTTAAATTTACCATTTCACAAACAATATCTTCGGATTGATATTCAACGATAGCCAACCCCAATCCTGCCAGCTTTTATGATTGCCGGTTTTCACAGCGTCCATCGTCTTCGTACCACGCATAAAAGAATATCCGGCAGAGAGTTTCACATCTTTCATTATCGACCAGTTTATCTGATAATCGACTTCCGAACCTAAATATTTCTTCAAGTCCTGAACCTTTACGGCTGTGCTAAAGTAGTGATAATTAAGTTCCATATCCACTTTGTCAGAAGCACGGAAACGGCCTCCGATACGGGCATCCATCAATCCAGGGGCATAACCGTTCGCAAAGGTAGAAGCATAAAAATAATCCATTGCTCCATAGAATTTATGATGAGTTCCATAAAGAGGATCGAAAGCTTTGTACTTACCGCCATTTCCCTTATCACCACTTAGATAATCAAAGCTAGCCACAGCTCCCCATGTATGGTCAAACGTATAAGCAGCCTGTATGCTTCCCATCAAAGCTGAAACTTTATCAGCTGCTTTATTCTTACCCATCTGATAGTAGAAAGCACCATCCAGATTCCAGTTACTGTTCTTATAAGTGAGGTAGGTTCCCATTGTTTGTAAGTAACGGGTGTGAGAATCATCCGTAGCTTTATCGCCCGTTTCCAATCCCAAGTTCATAAACAATAAAGAAGCCCCGAACGGAACATTGTCCGCCTTATAGTGATACCAAACGGTTTGCATATTCTTATAAGGCTGTCCCGTAGAAGAATCATAGTAAGTGCCTCCGCTTGTTCTACTGTCATTATTTTGATTAAAAGCAAGAATCAAATGCACTTCATTATTTTTGTTGGCATATCCTAGCTTCAACGCATCGTGGTAACGACCCGCTACATTCCAGTCCAATCCTCCCAAAATACGTTCATCATCATAAATCAACGACTGACGTCCCAGTTGGGCAAAGAATCCTTCGCCAAAGTTCATCTTTGCCCAAGCCTCATTCAGCATAAAACGCCCGTTCTTTTCAATCTGCGGGTCCTGTCCCCAGACACCTACATGCTGTGCCGACATCTTCAGTTCCAGATCCGAACGTTTATAATCCATCGACAAACGTGCGCGGTTATTGATGAAGGACGTAGGAGCCATCCCTTCATCCCGTGGAGTCAAGGCACCGTTCCGATACTCTGCACGAGGTCTGATTTGCATAGACATCGTAAATTCATTCTCTTTCTCCGTGTTTTGTGTGTATGCCATGCTTGGCAATAGCATAAGCAAGAATGACCAATAAAATGTTTTCATTGATAGTGCAGTTTAAATGATTTGATATTTCAATTTAAATTATATGTATGTACACTGACTCCTTGTGCGGACGGAAGATAATTGATTCCATACCAACACATTTGTAATAAGACAAAAGAGACCAATAAAATAACCAATGCCGGACGTGCCTTCAATGGCTTTCCCAATCTGAAATGGATATATGCCAGATAAGCAAACCAAGTCGCCGCTGCCCAGGTTTCTTTCGGGTCCCAAGCCCAGTAGTGTCCCCAAGCTTCTTTCGCCCAGATAGCTCCTGTAAGCATACCTAATGTCATAAATGCCAGACCTACATAAGTGAGGTTATCGCACAAATCCATTTCTTTCCGTTCAATCTTTTTCTTCTTGAACCAAAGCAGATAGACAGCCATCACCGTCGCCGCTCCCAACATAGCGTAAGCAAACATATACACAATGACATGAGGAGCAAACCACGGACTTTGCAAAGCGGGCATCAACGTTTTATTGTGAATCTCCGGTTTGAAGATATTGATACAGATAAAGACGAACGAAAGGATGCAACTGAAACTAAGAATCCATTTGTACTTCCAACGTATGTATGTTATCAATCCCGCCAACGGAAGGTAGGAAGAATACCACAGCCGGGTCTCCCCCATGGTTCGCATCGGAGGACGTTCCAATGAAATCCACATTCCGATAATGAAGCTGAAAAAAATAGCCAACCCTAAGAAAGTAAATCCGTAAGCCCATCCCGGTTTTGTTCCTTTCCAAGCAGCAAAAGCTCCCAAAGCCCAACAAACCAGTGCAGCTATTGCAAATAATATAAAGTACTTCCAATTCATGCTTTGTCCTCCTCTTTTCTCTTTTGTGCACTGACGAACAAGCAGACAGATCCTGCCATCATCATTATAATTCCTGTGTAAACGAACGGTAGCCACGGATCGCGAACCAGTTCGAAGACACTGACATCACTCCATCGTCCTTTTGTCTCATCGTAGCTAAGTTGATAGATTTTCCATCCTTCTATCTCCATCGGACGGTTCACTTCAATAGTGCCTTCCGTAATCGTTCCTTCTTGTGTATAGATTTTCACTTCCGATGCAAATCGCTGCGGTTCCCGTTCCGGCATCACAAGACTGGTCAAAGAATCCAATCGGATTGCCTTATAAGGAAAGAGGAAACTGCCACAGCTTACCCAACCTTCTTTCGTTGTTTGATTCTCCTGATTGAAAGCTTTCAGGTAAACAGCATAAGTTGCTCCCATCGAATAGAATTTTGTAAACTTCAAGGTATCTTCAGTAGCCACAGAAGCTGCCATCGGGATAGACTGTTCAATTGTCAGTTGCCAGTCCTGCAATATTCCCTTTATCACTCCCTCTTCCAGCAATACATGTTCAGGAGATTTTTCGGGAAGCGTACGCCCGGTTTCGTTGTTAATCAGCATCAGTTTTGGAGGATATTCGTCGATAGTAAAATCCTTCAGTTCGATAGCCAATGGAAGTTCAATCAGTTGACCTTTATCGTCAGTAGCCCGCCATTCGGCATTGCCCATGCGGGTTGTCATTTTCAACCGTTGCATATTGGCGTTTCCTAAAGTGGCCGCTATCAACGCGACGAATAATCCGATATGATTGAGAAGGAACGCAAGTCGTCTCCACTTAAAAGGAAAGCTGGCACGAAGTATCGTCAGTCCCAATGCAGTGACCATCCAAAAATAAAGCAGAACGAAAGGCCAGGATGCAATCATCTGTGAGAATCCCAGCAAATCCGTTGAAGCATTTGGAGCATGACCGGAAGGAGCTTGCCGGATAAGTCCCATAACTACCGTCATGCCGACCACCCACAACAAAGCGGAGACGGCAGCGGAATAATGGCTTAACCAACTGAATAAATACACACGTTTACGAAGAAGGTGCATGGCTATCAAAGCAATGATATAAACCACCAGCACAATCACATTGACCGGACAGGCAAACAAATCCCAGTTAATAGCACCCACTGTCATTTGCAGCAATATGCCTATTATCAGTAATCCTGCGCCAATCGTCAGCCCTTCTTTATAACTCCACGGTTTGCTCCACATATATATCTATGCTTATATTTGTTTTATATCTGCGCCAAACGTCCATTTTCTTTCGCTTTCTCCAACCAGGCGGGAACGGTTATTTTCAGGAATTTCTCTTTCGCTGCTCTTTCAGCATCCATATCCAGACCGATATACTCCTGTGCTTTTGCCTTCGTTGAAATGTCCGGCATCGGAACATCTCCTGTATATCCGTTCTTCGCCAATACCTTGGACACAGCCAGACGAGCCTGCATTGCACGATCCAGTCCATGAGAAAGAATTCTCTGAATTTCCTGCGGTGCATGGAAAGAGCCTCCGTGCGAAGCCACTCCAAAGTCCCAACGCCATTGTGCCTGACGAATCAGTGCGAGCACATCTTTCATCTGTGCTTCCGTAGCACCCTTGTCCCAGGCAAATTTAGCTTCGATATGTGCTTTTGCCAATTCCTGTTCCAAACGGTTACGGATTTCATTGGCTTTACGTTGGCGTTCGTACACATTATTACGCAAAGTCTCTTCGCTCTCACGATGGCAAACCTGACAGGTACGATCAATCATAGCCAACGGACTCTGGATATGGTGATCGCTGAATTTCACACCGCCTTCACTTTTATATGGCATGTGGCAATCGGCACAAGAGACACCTCTTTGCCCGTGAATACCCATTTGAGCAATCTCATAATCAGGATGCTGTGCTTTCAAGATCGGGGTACGGCTCAATTTGTGGATATAATCATAGAACCCGGCCTCATCATAATAAGCCTCCATATCTTCTACCGTGAAACCTTTATCCCAAGGGAAAGTCAGGTATTTGCCATCACCTTTGAAGAAATATTCAACGTGACATTGCGCACAGACCAATGAGCGCATTTCTTGCAGAGTAGCTTTGGTGATGTCTTTACCCTGGCGTTGGAAAGCTTCAATCAAAGCCGGACGGCTGATATGAAGATTCATTGTTTCCGGATCGTGGCAATCAGAGCAGCCAATCGGATTTACGATTTCGGCCCCCATAGCTCCCCATTTATTATTGTAGAAAGAATCGACACCCAATGCTTCCATCATACGGGGAACATCCGGACTTTTACAAGTCCAGCAAGTAGACGGTTGCGGACCATCCGTCGGGTTCACAGGTGCACCGGTACGTAATGATGCCGTAATATCTTCAATGGCATGCATGTGCCCCCGTGGAGTAGAATAATCTTTAGAGAAAGCGTAACCTGCCCATAGAATCACCATTTCAGGACGTTTTTCCAAAGCGTCCACAGCTATATTCCCATTAAATTCGCTTTCAAAGTCAGTCTTTGCAGTTTCCGTCCAAGTCTGATATTCACGGGGGAAATCATCCTTGAATAGTTCATTTCGTGCTTCAATCCCCTTGATGACGTTTTTACGGTTGTTAAAAATGCTGGCAACTTCCGCCCTCCGTTCCATCAACGCAGAAACGCATAATCCCAAAACAAATACAACGACCATTGAACCTCCGAACAACAGCCATCCTTGCCATGATTTTAATTTCTTTTCCATTGTATATCGGTTTTATTATTTTATTACGTATTTCATTTCCTAATTTATCTTTATGACTCACTATCTTCCGAAGCCATTCGGGAACGGGCGATTCCGGAAGAGGAACAATAGCCCCCGGAGTGCCGGACAGAGAGTTTTTTCCACCATGAGGAACATCACGATGGCAATCCCAGCAAGCCTTCCCCTCTCCTACTTGTGACATCATATAATCAATCTTCCC
>ERZ791671.887-NODE-887-length-14451-cov-10.1757_pt1 | contig 14451 bp, 10 predicted proteins | sample MGYA00510052_ERZ791671 | MGnify/ENA primary metagenome ERZ791671 (study PRJEB30046, sample SAMN00715231) | human gut metagenome | study: EMG produced TPA metagenomics assembly of the A metagenome-wide association study of gut microbiota in type 2... | reverse complement strand
TAAACGAAGCCTTCGGAAAAAATGTCTTTTTTCTCATGATTTTAAGTGTTATTTGACTAGTGTTAAAAAATGTTGGTCTAAAAAGACGCAAAGGTACGTTTTATTTTGTTCCTATCGTTTACTTATACTTTTTATTCTCTTTATATATTTTATTTGATGGAAAAAGCGTGTAATTGAGGTGGAACCCCTCCACCTCAATTACACGCTTTTTCTATATAAAAAGAATATTCTCTCGCGCCTGCGCACGTGTACATTATTAAATAAGAAAACTAACAGCATTCAATAAGAAAACACACAGTCTGTTTGTCCTCAAGATACCATGTATTACACGGAGTCCTATCATAATATCGACAGGGCACAGTTGCAGGGCTGGTATTATAAAACAGATATCGGACAGAATACTCCCATAACCGCTTTTGTTTTCATTATAGCTAATCTTGTTTTCATTATAGCTAATTCTGATTTCATTATAGCTAATCTTGTTTTCATTATAGCTAATTCTGATTTCATTATAGCTAATCTCGATTTCATTATAGCTAATTTTATTTTCGTTATAGCTAATCAGTACTTGCCCTAAAGAGATTCATGGCTCGTCAAGATACCTCACGATGAGCCGCACCTGCCTTGCACTATAAGCGTGGTCGTTTTTTCCTTCGCCGCCGCTATACATTGCGTCATATAATTCCTTGTTATTTCTGATCCACTCCCTCATTTTTCGCATGGCATACACCAACGGTACATACGGATTATATAAATGTGCCAGCTCCGATTTCAAATACGGACGTATGACAAACGGCTCCTCTGCTATCTCTTCTTTTTCTGCTTTCATATCTTCGGAAAATTAATTTTATCGTATTCCAAATATACGGAAAATCTCCCGCTTGTCCAAGTATATAAGTCAAATAAAATCACTCTGAATAAAAGTAAATACATTCTGAATGAAAGTAAGACAAACTAGGTCAAAGTAAGACAAAGTACGTCATTCCATCCCCTTATAATACACTACCTTTGAGGTATCGAAAGAAAAAGAAACAGAGCTCGTTCCTCTCTTCCGATATTGATTGCGGCAACCGCAATCTGTAATATTTATTTTTCAATTATTAATTCTCAATTTTTAATTTATCATGGCAATACCATTTAAAAGAATGGGTCGTAAAGACCCGAGAAAGGTTGATGGGGTGGTGAAGTATCATCCGCAACTTGTGACGCAGGGACAGAGTGTAGACCTGGATAAACTTGCTTACACGATGAAAGAGAAAAGTTCCCTGTCGCTGGGTGACATTCAGAGTGTGCTGACTAATCTTGTAGAAGCGATGCGTACGGCGCTGTTCGACGGTAAATCCGTCAATATTCATGATTTTGGTGTATTCAGCCTTTCCGCTACCACGCGGGGAGTGGACACGAAAGATGAGTGTACGATGAAGAACATCAAGACGGTGAACATCAATTTCCGTCCTTCGAGCAGTGTCCGTCCTAATTTGACGTCTACCCGTGCCGGTGAGAAAATCGAGTTTCTGGATCTCGACGCGCCCAAGAAAAAGAAAACCGATGGTGAAGATCCCGGTGATGAAGGTGGCGGAGACTCCGGTGGAGGTAGCGGTGAAGCTCCGGATCCGGCAGCTTAATTCGTAGAGTGCAGATAATGTTTACAACTGATAAGAAAAATAGTGGCACTATGATGAGAAAGATTGATTTGATCGTGATCCACTGTTCCGCCACCCGTGCCGACCGTTCTCTCACCCCGGATGACTTGGAGATGCAACACCGTCGGCGTGGATTTAACGGAACAGGTTATCACTACTACATCCGCAAGGATGGAACAGTGCACCTCACCCGACCGATTGAACGTATCGGTGCGCACGTGAAAGGATTCAATTCGAACAGTGTCGGTATCTGCTACGAAGGCGGTTTGGATGCCCACGGTTGTCCGGCAGACACGCGGACACCGGAACAACGGGCGGCACTCCGCTTACTGGTACATCAATTACTTGAGACTTTCCCCGGTAGCCGGGTGTGCGGTCATCGGGATTTAAGTCCCGACCGCAACGGAAACGGGGAGATTGAACCGGAAGAGTGGATCAAGGCGTGTCCGTGTTTTGAGGTGAAAGCGGAGTTTTGAACTCCTGATGAGTAAAGAATTAGTTATCAATAGGATAACGAGAATATGAGGTAGGAAGGTTTTCAGGAAGTAACAGGGTATTGAAAGTAACTAATCATTAAACGTAATTGGTTATTGAAATCAGTCAATTATTAATAGAGTATGGAAAGGAGGTGTGTAAGGTTATGGCAGTTAAAAAATCCCTTTGGGATGTGATTCTGAAAGTAGTCATCGCAGTGGCGTCAGCAGTAGCGGGCGTATTGGGCGGTAATGCGATGAATCTGTAAAGATACAGAGGGTTAGTTCATTTGAAGAGAGGGTGTATAAGTTTTCTATTTCACCCTCTCTATTTTTTTATTACTCATAAGATAAATCATATAAAAAATGAGAAAGAAGAATTTTATAGAACAAATGTTGTGTTTGCTCCTGCTGTTAGGCACAGGCACACATATATATGCGCAAAACAGTTCCGGATTTATTCCGACCGATTTTCAAGGGTACTATTTTTCACCGCAGAATCTCGGTTTTTCTACACCGCAAACAGCAGAATTCGTACAATATGGCAACACTAGTGTGAACTACTACAACGGGTTGCTTGATCTGGATATCCCATTGTTCGATTACAAAGATACGGCTTTTGAGTTGAACATGTCTATCAAGTATATTTCCGATGGTTTCAAACCGGGGCGGCGTCCTTCGGTAGTAGGTAATAACTGGATACTGAACGTGGGTGGCACTATTACAAGAAATGTAGTGGGAAATCCTGATGATGTTCGCCAGGAGCAGAAAAGCGGTCTGTTGGCTGCTATTCGCGACGGAAAGTTTAAGCAGTACAGTAAAGCGGATCTATTCAAACTGAATATTCCCCATGCTACTAAAAACCGTCCTTATCCGGAAACTGAATATGATATGGCTCCAGATATCTTCGATTTTAATTTCGGGCGGCATAAAGGACGCTTTATTATCGACAATAATGGAAATGCAAAATGTATATCAGGAGGCGGATATAAGATAGATTTAAGCGAAATGTCTGTTCAGGATAATAATGTCAAAAATGCTCCTAAATATTCTGTTATCAATATCACAACCCCGGACGGCTATCTTTACAGTTTTGGAGGGGGTGTCTCATGTTTGGAATACAGCATACCCAATAATCCCAGTAAGTTAAGAAGCAAGCCAGTACAGATTGCTTCCTGGTATCTGAACTCTATCAAGGATAAAACAAGAAATCAGGTAGTCTCTTTTTCATATCAAAGCCGTCTGCAAAAAAATAAGTATCATTTATTTATGAATTCTTATGTCACCGGAATACAATGGATATACTATAAACCTGATAAGAATGGATATACTAAACCTACTGAATCAAGAAGTATAAACGATAAAGATACAGATCATTTTTTAATGGAAGATAAAGTGTATGTTCCTATCCTGAAGACAATTAGTGTTGATGATATAAAAATAGATTTTACTATTGAAACTTTCTCTGTTAATTTTTTCGGAGATTCTGACGGAAACGATTTAATCTATCTTTCAGGGATTACAATGAAACAAGACTTGAACATTCTAAAGTCTTGCAAATTTGATTATCAAACATCAGGACGATATTTCTTTTTGAAGAAAGCAACATTGTGCGACCAGAGTGAGAGTCCTGCCGTCTACTCTTTTGATTATGATATGAGTAACACCTTGCCGGATCCGTTGACTACGAACGTCGATCATTGGGGCTTCTGGAATGGTGGCTATGAAAACATAGACAATGCTAATACATTTTTCTATGATGGGAATTTTGAACAAAGAAAAGCTGTCAATACGGGTGTTGCTGGCTGTACAATGCTGAAGACAATCACCTATCCCACAAAAGGGGAGGAGAAGATTGATTATGAATACAACCGTTACCGGCATTACCTGACTAAAAAAACTGATTTCTTTGCCTGGGATACTAATATGGCAACTTATGATACTCCTTTGGGCGGAGTACGTGTTAAACATCTGACATTGCATGATCCCGTTACGGGAAAAGACAGGCAACGTTCGTTTAACTATCTTGACCCTGCAACAGGAATGGAAAGCGGAAGAACCCATGAACTACCACGCTATCGTATGCCCGAAGAAAGCATGAATTACGCTTATTACAATTATGATTATACAGAAAATAGAAATCTACGTATCTACTCAATCAGCAGTAACTGTATGGGGCGATTCAATAATATATCCGAATATCCGATAGGTTATAGTTATGTCACAGAGACTTTTGATGACGGAAGCTTTTGCCGTTACCATTTTTCTTCATTGGCAGATGTGCCTGATAATGCGGAATGTGGAGGTAGTTACATTGAAACACCACCCTATTTACACAGCAGAAGCTTTGGCTATTATCAGATATTGGATAAGGCTCTCAACTATGCTCCCAACGATCTGGCTGCCTTCAGAGGGAAACTGCTGTTTAAGACGACTTACAACAATCGCTATCATAAAGTGGCAGAGGAAGAGTATCATTATAACATCGAAAATAAAACTGTCGATTATGAAGTTTCGATAGATACCAATACCGGAGTTTTTCTGGCGAGTAAAATATTTACTGTCCCCTGTTTGTTGATTCAGGAAAAACTGACGGATGAAAACGGAGTGTCGATTCTTCATAATTATGAATATAATTCAAATGGATTTGTCACACAAAAAGAGACTGTCAACAGTAATGGGGATCATGTGTATTTGAAGTATGTGCATCCGGGAGAATGGTCTATTCTTCCATCTACTATCTATTTTGACAATTTAATTAGTTCAAATAGAATAGAAGAACCGATAGGTATCATAAAGTACTTGAAGAAACCGGAGGATGAAAAACGGAAAATAGTAGATTTTGTATATTTTCATTATGCTCCGTTAGATGGTGTAGGTGTTCAGAAAAGGACTGTATGGGGTAGTAAGCTCATAAAATCATTGCCTGAAGATACGGATTTGGAAGACAAATTATTCCGAGGCTTGGGATGTGGTATCGAAGCTTATGACAACTATGATAGATACGGAAATATTGTAACTCTTAGAGATACTTATGGTAATATTACGATTTATCTATGGTCCTATCACGGTAAATATCCGATAGCTGAAATAAAAGGAAGTACTTATGAAGAAGTAAAATCTGCTTTAAGGAGGCAACCGGAGTATCTTTCAGAAGAGAAGGGTTCTCATATAAAAGAAATGGAACAATTGCGTGACCTTCTTCCTCATGCCCAGATTACGATCTATGATTATAAACAATCAGTAGGTTTGAAATATATTTCGGAACCAGATGGACAAGCGTCTTTCTTTCAGTATGACGTTCAAGGACGCTTGAAGCAAAGATTCAGGAAAGGTGAAAAAGGAGAAATGCAGCTGATGGAATATAATAGATATCATTATAATAAATAAAAAAGACAGATATGAAAAAGTATTTAACATTACTCTTGTTCTTATTTGCTACACTGACAGTGGCAAGTAGTCAGAATATCCCGCAGTATGTTGATAAAAAAATACATATTGAAGATGTTTATAATCATTTTGCCATTCATCATCCTCACGATGTACCACTCAACAAACTCATTGATGGAAGAATTCGTAATTATGTCATCTATACGTTCACGATACATGATCGTTCTACTTTATTTATGGCTAATCTGATGGGAACTGAACCTCAATATGGTACTAGTCTGGAGCTTTATTATAAACCTCCAACCTCTGACCGGTTTTCGTGTAGGAATAGGGCTAAAAACAATATTGGCGTTAAAGAAACTATTAAAAACCAAGAAAAATTCGGTCTTGAATTTGACGAAGATTTGACCCAAATACCTATTTATTGTCCTGTGTTATATGGTGTTTTGGAACCTGGCGAATATGAACTTTATAGCAAAGGTACGTCTGATATGAAAAACCCTACCAAAGAACTTAGAACTAATGTCTATTTATCTCCGGTGGGAGTTGATGAACGCACTTCCATAGATATAGGTCACTTCAACAATAAATTCTCTAAAGAAGTAAAACCTGGAACTTTTAGTAGTGGAGATATATGGTATAAATTTAATTTGGATAGTATAAATATGATAAGTGTAGTTCCTTTGGATACTATGGGGAAACGTCCTGTCCTGAAAATGAGAACTTATTTTCAACAATTGATTACTAGTAATGAATATCCGTTAAATGAAGATTCTCTACCACAGATTAAAGATTTCAGATGTGGAGTGGGCGAATTTAATATCCAGGTTTGTTATCCGGATTCTGTATACAGGACTCCCAGATTGCGTGTAACGGGTTTTGTTGATAATGCAGGAACCGACTGGGAATACCCTTTGGAAGTAGGTAGTTATTCGGATAGTTTGTATTATAAAACTTTTTATTGTCCACGTATGTTCGTTCCTGCAGAATCTTCTTCAACACCTTATGTATATCACCGTTTTACGATAAAAGAGACAATGGATATATCTATCACAACAGAAGATTTCTTGAACAATATCACTTTATATGATTCAGCTCATCACATAGTTAGGCGGGTAGCAAAAGATGATTACTTGACAAGTCTGGATGTTTTTGGGTTATCTCCGGGAACTTATTTTTTTGTAACAGAAGGGGGAAGTGGTACTATAAACATAAATGTGAAAGGGAAAAAGTCTGCAGTAAAATGGTCTGATACAAAAAATTATATATCAACGATTAAAGCAACCACCAATACTCTTTTTTCTTCGGATCTGCAAAGTCCATTGCATGCCACTCATGAAATAAATTACCTTGATCCGTTCGGTAGAACAGAACAAACGATACAATACAGTGTAACTCCCGCGTTAAACAGTTTGGTGAGTAGGAAGGAGTATGACAGGATGTATCGTGATAGTTGTTCATGGCTTCCGGCGGCTTGTCCCAGTTCGAAGAGTTATGTTTCATCATCCGATTTCAGAAAGCATATCCTTGAATTGTATAATGATGAGTATGCTTGTGAAAAATCTTTTTATGACGGTTCGCCCCTGAACCGATTGACGGAGAAATACAATCCCGGAAAAGACTGGCATACTACAGGGCATAGTGAAAGGGTTTCTTATCAGACAAATTCGGGAGCATCGCAGGTTCGGCTATTTGAGGTGAGCGGAGAAAAGGATAATCCCGTTCTGTCGCAAAAAGGATTTTATGCAACCGGAGAATTGATTGTGGAAGAAAAAAAGGATGAAGCGGGGCTTCCTACACTTACTTATACTAATAAATTGGAACAAAGCATTTTATTACGTACCATCAGTGGTGTGGATACTCTGGATACTTATCAAGTATATGATGATTTCGGGAATCTGGCTTTTGTTCTTCCACCGATGGCAGTCAGCAGTTTACAGACGCTTGGACAGAAAGATGCGTTGGATCTTTATGCTTATCAATATCGCTATGATGAGTGCAACCATTATAGAGGTAAGAAACTTCCCGGTGCAGAATGGGTAGATATGTGTTTCGATCAGGACGGAAAGTTATTAAGAATTCGAGATGAGGCGATGCGTAACAGAAATGAATGGAAATGTATCTTTTACGATAAATTGAGAAGAGAAGTGGTGACGGGTATTTATAAAGGCTTGATATCATACAACTTCTCTGAATCGGTTGATTTTGCTCCGGATAAACCAAAAAATCATTATGGTTATCTCTTTGGCAGTTATTTAAAGATGGATAGCCTGGATATCCAAAAGGTGGCATATTATGATACCTATCAATATAAAAAGGCTAATTCCTGCTTCACTGCAGCAATGGATTATATAGATAGCAATGACTATGGGCATCGATTTGGAGACGACTCTGAACAACTGAATTGCAAGAATTTGCAGACGGGAGTGATGACACGGGTTATTGGTACAGATCAAATGCTTTGCACTAGTACCTATTATGATTATTTTCAACGTCCGGTGCAAGTACGCAGCACGGATATAAATGGCAAGGTGCATGTTCAGAACATGGCGTATGATTTCTGCGACCACATTACAGCATCCAATGACAAAGTAGAAAATATCTCACTTGTCCAAACTAAAACTTATGACCATGCCGGACGTCTGTTGACAGAAGCTCGTTTGGTGAATGACATACTATCTGATACTCTTAGGTATAATTATGATGAGTTGGGACACATCGCCAATATCAAAAGAGTGAACGGGAACCATTCACTAACCTCAATCAACCGTTATAACTTACGTGGCTGGCTGACTTCTATCAAGAGTCCGTTATTTTCCCAGAAACTATATTATACGGATGGCATCGGCATACCTTATTATAACGGAAATATCAGTAGTATGACTTGGAAAACCAGTGCAAATCCGGACATTCGGGGTTATCGTTTTGAATACGATCTTTTATCCCGGCTAAAAAATGCCACTTACGGTGAGGGTGAAGATCTCTCTCTGAATGTCAACCGCTTCAATGAGCAAATAACGGGTTACGACAAAAATGGTAATATCCTGGGATTGAAACGATATGGACAAACTTCTGCCAATGGTTACGGATTAGTAGATAATCTGGCCATCACCTTGAATGGCAATCAACTGAAAAGGGTTGATGATTCAGTTTCCGGCTCCGCCTTTGGTGATAATTTTGATTTTAAAGACGGAGTAAAACAGAATACAGAGTACTTTTATGACGCCAATGGTAATTTATCGAAAGATTTGAATAAAAAGATTGCTGGCATTCAATATAATTACCTAAATTTACCGGACCGTATAGAGTTCGAAGATGGCAGCTCTATTTCTTACCTTTATGATGCAGCAGGCACTAAACTACGTGTTGTACATAGTATCGCAGGAAATACAACTACTACCGATTATTGCGGTAATGTGGTCTATGAAAATGGGACTCCCAAGACTTTATTGACAGATTCCGGATTTGTATCTTTGAGTGGTAGCAAATATCATTATTATTTGCAGGATCATGAAGGTAACAATCGTGTGGTTGCATCGCAGGATGGAGTAGTAGAAGAAGTGAATCATTATTATCCGTTTGGCGGTATCTTTGCTTCAACTTCCTCTGTTCAGCCTTACAAGTACAATGGGAAAGAACTGGATAGAAAAGGCGGACTGGATTGGTATGATTATGGAGCGAGAATGTATGATGCGGCATTGGGAAGATGGCATGTGATGGATCCATCAAGTGAAAAGTATTATGGAGTAAGTCCATATAATTATTGTGCGAATAATCCTGTAAAGTATATTGATCCAGATGGTAAAGATTGGTATAAAGTTCAAAATGAAGAAGGAATTTGGAAATATTCCTATAGCGCAGATATTCACTCGCAGAAAGATTTAAATAAAGTAGTGAGAAATGGAATGTATTTAGGAGTTACACATACGGAAAATAATATTTATTATAGTTTATTCGGAAGTAAAAAAGTGGCAGACTCTTTTGAGGGTGCTGTGTATCAGAAGATTGATAATGCAATTTTGACATCTGCTATTGCAGAGAAAAAAGTGAATAATTCTTTTGGAGGAGAAGATACTGGAAATCCAACTACAGACTTCTCTATTGAAGGAATAAACTCAAAAGAATCTAGATATTTAGGTCTTGATACACATAGAAATGAATATAATATAGAGTATGAAGGAAGTAGTAGTGGATTGTATAATGTCTTAGGTGGTAAAGGAGCAATGAAAGGGTATATGGAAAATTGGGTTGGAGACAGAGATATGCCGAAAGATATTGGAGGTTGGCAGAATGGGCAAAAAGCTTACCATATTAGATTTATGAATAAAAAAGGGGTTGATATACTTCATCTAAAATATTCTAAGTCTGCAGCCAATACATTAGTTGATAAATATAACCGATTGTTTTTTAATAGAGAAAAATGAAAAGATTTTTAGTTTATGCAATTACAGGACTTTTTCTAGTTATATATAGCTGCAAAAGTCTGCCTTCAGAAGGTGGTAATTCTATTGACTATGACTTTAAGTTTGACTTATATAGTCATGTAAAATGGTATTATCGCGCCAACTTGAAATATCCATCTGTCGAGGAATTGAAGAATTTTTGTTGGAAAATAATAGATGATGCTAATGATAACACATTTTCATCATTTAGTGATTTTGAAAAGTCTATTAATAAAAAAAGAACAGGACGTGAAGATTTGTTGCAATATTTATCCATGCATAAGGATAATCTTTCATTTGAAATAAAGAATAAATCAATGGATGTTTTTTGGAAAGGTAAAAAATGGATGAAGTTTAAATTTGATTTATGTGAAATGATAAAAAAGAAAAGTTCTCTTTTTACTTATTTTTATAATTCTTCGGGTTATTGCAGTAAAGATTTTGATTACGAAGAAGAATTTTATATCATAAGAAAAGAAATACGTGATAAATATGTAACAGATACTATGCAGCGGAGTAAATTCCAACCATGCCTCTTAAGATATGATAGAGACAGAGGATATCAGCTATATTCTCCATCAAAAAGCAGAATAAAACAAAGTATCTATCTGAATAAACTAGGTTGTGCTTTAGATACTTTTCTTCTAAATAGAGACATTCAAATGATCCAATTTGTAACAAATTTGCCAGAAGATTATTTTTCTAAAGAATAGTTGATATAGAATATTTATCTTGTTTTACCCTGACATAAATTGGCTAATCATCAATTTATATCAGGGTAACTTCTTTTATTGATGATAACTTCACTAACTTATCTTCGTTTAGAGAGTAAAAAAAGAAAAAATAGAGTGTGTAGTGTTATTATGATGCAACGGTAATTTATCGAAAGATTTGAATAAAAAGATTGCTGATATTCAATATAATTACCTAAATTTACCGGACCGTATAGAGTTCGAAGATGGCAGCTCTATTTCTTACCTTTATGATGCAGCAGGCACTAAACTACGTGTTGTACATAGTATCGCAGGAAATACAACTACTACCGATTATTGCGGTAATGTGGTCTATGAAAATGGGACTCCCAAGACTTTATTGACAGATTCCGGATTTGTATCTTTGAGTGGTAGCAAATATCATTATTATTTGCAGGATCATGAAGGTAACAATCGTGTGGTTGCATCGCAGGATGGAGTAGTAGAAGAAGTGAATCATTATTATCCGTTTGGCGGTATCTTTGCTTCAACTTCCTCTGTTCAGCCCTACAAGTACAACGGAAAAGAACTGGATAGAAAAGGCGGACTGGATTGGTATGATCATGGGGCGAGAATGTATGATGCGGCGTTGGGTAGATGGCATGTGGTGGATCCGATGGCAGATAAGGATTATAGTTGGAGCGTGTATGTTTATTGTCAGAACAATACAATTAAATATATTGACCCAGATGGAAAGCAAGTAATACCTGTTCCCATGCCTTATGCATCTCTTCCATTCTATTCTCCGATAACGTATCTTCAAAGTTATAATTTGCCTTCGGAACAACAAATAATGAGACATGCATCAGGAAAGTTTGCAGAAGTTGGACAAATAATAACAGATACTCCTAGGATGTCTTATGCTTTTGATACTCTTTTATACTATCAAGCGAAGAATGCTATTAGTCCGGAATATGAGCATCAGCGGAATAGAGAAAGGAAAAGTAAAGAAGAACTGGACCGGAATCAGGCGAATGTGGCGGAAAGTATTGATACTAACGTATCGGGGATGATGCCTAATGGTGATCCGGCTCCGAAAAGAAATCTTAAAGATGGAGGAAAGAAAACAATGGTAGGCATGATTCTTGGGGCTATAGGAACATTGTCGAAGGAAACATTAGACGTTACCAACCCTGCCCCGTCACAAGATTCCTATGAAGTCCATACGAAAAAAGTAGAAAAAAAAGAAATATATGGTCCAACTGTATGGGAGGAGTATTTTGATTGGAAAATAAACTTTTAATTTATAAAAATATGAGATATCTTTTAATAGCAATATATGAAAAAACAGCTTTATTAGGTAGTATTACCCTGATTGCATATCGTATCTTTTTGCCTTATATATATAAGGTTCCTTATCTAACATCTAGTGTACAGATAATATTCTTAATTTTTTGGGCGATTACATTAATAGGCGGAATGATGAGTTATTTATTTCCCTATATACGGACTCCTAAACGACCATTGAAAGCAGAAGGAATCATTCGGACATTTTATTTGAAATCAGATAAAATAATAATGCAAGTCTATTGTTATGTTTTTGGAGCGTATGCAATTTTTTATTTAGATCGGGTATCTGTTTTATTTGATTATCTAATGTTACTTTTACTGGGAATGTTTCTCGGATATAAGATAGCAGTGAGAGCGAATAAATACTCATTGGATGAAACTAGCAAAAAGAAGCAAGTCAGTAAGAAAGAATCTCATACTCGCTAAGATAATTTTATCCCCTGATATGAATAACCAAGCGGTTTAATTCATATCAGGGGATTTTTTATTTCTTATAAACCAACTTACTCGGAACTTCCTCCCCGAATAAATTATCTCCCAGCGTCGTAATCTTATTTCCGGTAGCCAACACATAGCGGAGATTATCGCATCCCATAAAAGCACCGAACTCGATAGCCGTCACACTGGCCGGCAGCTCCAACGTACCGCAAAGGCGACCGCAGTTGCTAAATACACGCTGTCCGATAGATTTCAGATTATGAGGTAATTTCATATTCAGTAGATACTTCTTCTGTGCGAAAGTGAAGTCGGGGATAGCCGTTGCGTTCGTTCTGGAAATATCGACAGAGACGAGATTCGGCATATAATCGCGGATCAGTTTGAAGTCGGCGTTATCCAGCTTGCCCTCAACGGTCAGGAAGTTGATGTCTCTGGGTTGCAGTCCCGCTTTCAGGATCTCTTCTTCCAGTTTGCCCATGGCGCCCACTTGCAGGGTAGTCTCTACCGGTTCCCCCTCGATAAACGCAAAGTTCTGCCATCTGTCCTTGTAGCGGTAAGAGTCGCTGCTGCCCAGGGGGACGAAGATAGCGGTAACGCTGTCTGCCAACGCTTCCGGCAACAGGTTGGGAGCTGTCTTCTTGCGGATCTGGCAGATTTTCAGGTTCTCGCAACCTTTGAAGGCGGCATCTTCGATATTCTTTGTTTTCTCCGAAAGAATCACTTTCTCCAGCGTGGCTTTGCCTTTGGTCACTCCGTCCACCACATTCGAGAATGCGTATGCAGGAATGAAGTTCGGCATATAAATATAGAATTTCCCGTTGGGATAAGTGCCCGCTTTTCCGCTGTACATCTTGATTTCAGCGTTCGAAATATCCAATACTTTCAGATTATCAAATTCGTCACGGAGATGGCGGAAGTCCTCCGCGTTCAGTTTTCCGGTCAGTGTGAGATGGGTGACACTGTTGGCTTCCTCTTCAGTCATCATGGAAATCAGCGTGCCGGGCTTACTCACATAATACGTTTTACTCACTTGGGCGGCTGCTCCTAACGCATTAGCGGCCAATAAGAAACTTATCAATAGTAGTTTTATTTTCATAATTTAGTAGATTTGTTCTGACAAATATAGGAAAAATAGAGAATACATGATGTTTTTTTATGTTTTATATCTAATTTTGTAGCCGGATTAACAAATTGTAAAAATGGAGGCAGACAACATTGCTGGGGGCAAAGAACCCAAAAGACTTCCTGTGTGGGCTTGTATCCCGCTGTTTATTGTGATACTTTTCATACTTCTTGGATTGTATGGTACGCTGGCCCGCGGATGTTTGTCGTTGGTGTTGGGTGTGGAAGCCCGCCATCCGGGAGTGATGGGATACATTATCCTCGAAGCCAGTATGCTGCTCGCCGTTCTGACCGCCGCTATTCCTATGCTCCGCTTCGAACGCCGTCCGTTTTCTGATTTGGGGCTCTCCTTAAAAGGACACGTCAAGGGACTGTGGTATGGCTTCCTGATGGCAATCCTGCTCTATCTGTTCGGCTTCGGAATCTCGTTCGTTTTGGGAGAGATAGAAGTCACCGGTTTCCAGTTCAAGCCGTTGGATCTGCTGGGCTCGTGGGTGTTTTTCCTGCTGGTCGCCTTGTTCGAAGAAATACTGATGCGCGGCTATATCCTCGGACGCCTATTGCATACCACCATGAATAAATTCCTGGCACTTTTCGTCTCGGCAGCGTTATTCGCCTTTATGCACATCTTCAATCCCGAAATCGCTTTCCTGCCTATGCTCAACCTGTTGCTGGCAGGTATGCTGCTGGGAGCTTCCTATCTATATACGCGGAACCTGTGTTTCCCTATCTCGCTTCATCTTTTCTGGAATTGGATTCAAGGCCCCATCCTCGGTTATCAGGTAAGCGGAAACAACTTCACCACCAGTATGCTGACTTTGCGTATGCCCGAAGAAAACGTACTGAATGGCGGAGCCTTCGGTTTTGAAGGCTCGCTCATTTGCACAGTACTTATGATTGT
>ERZ791671.863-NODE-863-length-14888-cov-6.74948_pt1 | contig 14888 bp, 17 predicted proteins | sample MGYA00510052_ERZ791671 | MGnify/ENA primary metagenome ERZ791671 (study PRJEB30046, sample SAMN00715231) | human gut metagenome | study: EMG produced TPA metagenomics assembly of the A metagenome-wide association study of gut microbiota in type 2... | reverse complement strand
GACGCCAGAGGGAGTGTGTGCGTCGCTGCCATTTGTCGGTATACCTCTCTCGTTTACTCAGTTGTTCAGGAATATGGTGCAGCAGCTCGCCGTCACCACAGTAAATAGCGGCATGATTCGGCACCGATGAACCAAAGCAGCACAGCAGCACATCGCCCGGCTGCGCCGCTGACAACGGCACCTGATACAGCCCTGTGGCCTCCAGATTATCAAGATAGAGATTCTGGCCGTTACGCCACCAGTCATCCTCACGATGAAAGTCCGGCATCTCAATCCCCGCCAGATGGTAAGCGTCCCGGAACAGCGTGTAACAGTCCGTCACCCCGTGCTCAAAGCGCCGCCCGGTGAGATGCGGCACACAGCGGAACTTATGAATCGCCCCCCGGCAGACCAGCCACCACGGCAAATCACTCTGCACCTGCAGCCGCCGGTCGGCCTCACTCAGCCAGGGCAGACCACCGGGATGACTGTGGACCAGCGCCACAATCTCACCCTGCATCTCTGCCTGCAGCCAGTCCTCCGGAGCCATCCGGAAATACGCCTCCGGCTCACCGGAGATATTCACGCAGGGAAAATATCTTTCCCCCTCCGGCGCTCTCACCACGAAGCCGCACGACTCCGCTGGCGCACATCGCCGGGCATGCGCCAGAATCGCTGATTCTGTCTCTGTCATGGGATTTACTGCGAAAGTTTGTTAATGGAAAGGAAGCCGCCAAAGTTGCCGACGTTATTGCGAAACTTACAGCCGCTCAGGCATTTGCTGCATTTATCCTTCGTGATATCGGAAGTCGGCTGATCATATTCATCCGCGACCGCCGGACCGTGATAACCGCACTCATCACCGCGATAGGTCCAGGTGCAGGTATTAGCCAGCATGATGCGCCCCGGAAAAACGGCACCATCCGTTTCCGTCGGTGTGGACAGTACAAAGGAGGCACTGACCGCACTCAGTTCGCTGCACTGCTCGATGCGCCAGCGGCTGATCACCTCCTGCTCCGGATCGGCGTCGCTGTTTCCGTTGACGAAGTTCACCGCATCCAGAAAACGGGCGTAAACCTTACGCCTGACCACCGTTCCGCCGACCAGACTCTGCAGATCTTCCACCATCCCGGTGACCATACCGTACAGGTTAGAAACCGTCAGCGTGGGGCGCGTACTGGTGCCTTTGCCATTCAGTTCAAAACTACTCCCCTGAATGGGATACGGCTGATACTGTCGCCCCTGCCAGGTGACCGGCTCACCTTTTTCGTTCTGCTCATTACAGAAAAAATAACGTTCTCCACCGACCTCTGTCAGATCGATTTCCCAGAGCACCACGCTGGCCGACTGCTCCGCACGGGTGCATTCATTCAATGTTTCCTGCCGGATATCCTGCATCAGTTCACCACCTGTTCAAACTCTGCGCTGAACTCAACACGCAGCATACTGACCCGCGACGACCATTTTGCGCAGGTCACCTTTATCTGCCTGTAACCATAAGGCGGCGTCCACAGAAAGGCCTTCCAGCCCCCGTGCTCAGCCAGAAACGACTCCAGCGCCGTGGCCTCCTCACGGGAGACAGACAGCGTCACGCTGTACGTTTTCAGGTCAGCGTTCAGCCCGGCAGGCGCACGCTGGGAATAGCCATCACCAAAGCGCACCTTTCTTACGGAAGGGGCCGAAGCCACATCCATACCGGGTTTCACTTTCCAGCGGAAGGTTTTCATCGTCCACCTCCGGAGAACAGACCACCATCGCGCATCTGTGCCTGGATTTCATCACGGGCACCCTTGCGGGCCATGTCATACACCGCCTTCATCATCTGTGGACCTGGCAGACCATTCGTACCGTCGTTCTGAATCACCACGTGATTGTTCTGATTAAAATTAATGCCTTCAGCCCGCCGCATCTGCGCCGGACTTCCGGCACCGCCCACATAACCACCTTCCGCATAGCCCCGCATCAGGCGGTACAGGTTGCCGACACCAATCCGGCTGGTTGCCTCCTTCGTGAAGACAAATTCACCACGGTGAACAATCCCCGCTGGCTCATATTTGCCGCCGGTTCCCGTAAATCCCCCGGTCGCAAAATGGAATTTCGCCGCAGCTGCCTGAATGGCTGTACCGCCTGACGCTGATGCGTCACCACCGACAGCACCGCCAATGACACTGCCCACACTCCCGACGATCCCCACCATTGCCTGCTTAAGCAGAATTTCTGTCATCATGGACAGCACGGAACGGGTGAAGCTGCGCCAGTTCTGTTCACTGCCGGTCAGCATCGCCGCCATATTCTGCGCAATACCATCAAAGGTCTGCGTGGCAGCACTTTTAACCTGCGACATACTGTCCGTGGCACTCTCTTCCCACTCACTCCAGCCGGACTTCAGGCCTGCCATCCAGTTCCCGCGAAGCAGGTCTTCAGCCGCCCAGGTCTTTTTCTGCTCTGACATGACGTTATTCAGCGCCAGAGGATTATCGCCATACTGTTCCTTCAGGCGCTGTTCCGTGGCTTCCCGTTCTGCCTGCCGGTCAGTCAGCCCCCGGCTTTTCGCATCAATAGCGGCCCGTTTTGCCCGTTGCTGCTGTGCGAATTTATCCGCCTGCTGCGCCAGCGCGTTCAGGCGCTCCTGATACGTAACCTTGTCGCCAAGTGCAGCCAGCTGGCGTTTGTACTCCAGCGTCTCATCTTTATGCGCCAGCAGGGATTTCTCCTGTGCAGACAGCTGGCGACGTTGCGCCGCCTCCTCCAGTACCGCGAACTGACTCTCCGCCTTCCACAAATCCCGGCGCTGCTGGCTGATTTTCTCATTTGCTCCGGCATGCTTCTCCAGCGTCCGGAGTTCAGCCTGAAGCGTCAGCAGGGCAGCATGAGCACTGTCTTCCTGACGATCGCCCGCAGACACCTTCACGCCGGACTGTTTCGGCTTTTTCAGCGTCGCTTCATAATCCTTTTTCGCCGCCGCCATCAGCGTGTTGTAATCTGCCTGCAGGATTTTCCCGTCTTTCAGTGCCTTGTTCAGTTCTTCCTGACGGGCGGTATATTTCTCCAGCGGTGTCTGCAGCCGTTCGTAAGCCTTCTGCGCCTCTTCGGTATATTTCAGCCGTGATGCTTCGGTATCGCTCTGCTGCTGCGCATTTTTGTCCTGTTGACTCTGCTGTTCAGCCTTCTTTCGGGCGGCTTCAAGCGCAAGACGGGCCTTTTCACGATCATCCCAGTAACGCGCCCGCGCTTCATCGTTAACAAAATAATCATCCTTGCGCAGATTCCAGATGTCGTCCGCTTTCTTAAACGCAGCCTCTGCCTTAATCAGCATCTCCTGAGCGGTATCAGGACGACCAATATCCAGCACCGCATCCCACATGGATTTGAATGCCCGTGCTGTCCTGTCTGCCCAGGTTTCCAGCGTGCCCATGTTCTCTTTCAGGCGTCGGGTCTGGTCATCAAACCCTTTCGTTGCGGCCTCGTTCGCCGCCTGCAATGCCCCGGATTCATCGCCGGAACGCTGCAACTGAGCAACATACGCAATCTGCTCCGCCGTTACGTTATGGAACTGGCGCGCCATCGCCGTCAGCCCCGACGTCGGGTCAGTGGTCAGCTTCCCGAAGGCTTCAGCGACCTTGTCCACCTCCACGCCGGATGCAGAGGAGAAACGCGCCACACTCTGGCTGATGGATGCAATCTGAGCCTCACCGCTTACTCCCGCCTTAACCAGTGCGCTGAGTGACTCGCTGGTCTGGTTAAACGTCAGCCCTGCCGCCTGCCCGGCTCTGGACAGGACCAGCATACGATCTGCCGTCAGACCCGACTGATTGCCGGAAAGGACCAGCGTTTTGTTGAAATCGGACAGGGTTGAGTTACCCTGATACCAGGCATACGCCAGCGCACCGGTCGCCACCGCCAGCGAGGTGGCCCCGACCATCGGCAGGGTGATCGCACCGGCAAGCCCCCGGAACATGGGGATCATCCCGCCGAAGGAGTCCTTAACCTGACCACCCTGTTGCAGCAGGATCAGCCACGGGCTTTGCCCGCCTGCAAGCTGCGTGGCCACGTCGGTGAACTGTGCAGGCAGCATACGCATGGCGGCTTTATACTGCCCGACGGAAATCCCCGCTTTCTGTGCAGCCAGCGCCTGTCGGCTCAGCGACTGTTCAACGACTGCCGCTGTTTTTTTCGCATCACTTTCCGTACCGGAAAAATGACGCCTGACTCTGGCCATCTGCTCGTCAAATCTGGCCGCATCCAGACTTAAATCAACGACCAGATCGCCTACCGGTTCAGCCATACCGGACTCCTCCTGCGATCCCTTCTGATACTGTCATCAGCATTACGTCATCCTCCGTCATGTCCGCCACATCCGGGGAAACGGGGATAACTTCATTCCCGTCCGGGCCAAAGCGGACGCCTCCGGCAAGCCCTGTCGCTTTCTGCATCAGCACATCATCTTCAGGCTCTTCGTCAGCCTCGCGCCGATTCAGCAGACTGAAATCCAGCGGATGCATATCCGGATCGCTGAAAAACAGGCTGAGCACGGTGTACGTCAGCCCGGAAAAGTGCATATCCAGCAGAACATCATGAAAATAATGGGTACTGTAAAAGCGGTGCCAGTCGGCATACTCCGTGGATGACATCCCGGCAAGCATGGCACGCCAGTCGGGTCGCCCCATCTCGCGCGCCAGTTTCAGGGCAAAACTCAGCTCACCGTCGAACACTTTCCCGCAGAAACAGGCTCTGCAGGCCCGGCGTCCTCTGCCTGTTCAGGGGCATCATTCACCACAAACTCATACATACCGGACAGCCGGTACACCACGTTTTCAGCATGAGAAATTGCCTCTGTGGGCCAGGTGGTAAGCACTTCCTGCTCAATCTGTTTAACGGCTTCATTCATGGAAGGCTGCTTTGTCTTCTGCGGATGGTTATGCCACAGGGACATCGCCACCACAAAAGCACCGGTTCTGATGGCGTCTTCCACAGTAAACTTCCGGTTGCTGTCTGACTCCGCCTGTTCTGCCTGCCGTTTCATCAGGGCGAGATGCTCAATGCGCTGCAGGGCTGACAGTTCAGAAAGCGTGACGGTCACACCGTTATGTTCAAATGATTCGGTTTTCAGGAACATCGCTGACTCTCCGGATTAACTGGCGGTGACGGTAATTTCTGCAACCGCAGCAAACTCACCATTACCGGATACAACCGGAATGTTGACCTTGCCTGCAGCAACGCCGTTCACGGTGATGGTCATACCACTGACCGACACGGTGGCTTTTGTTTTATCCGCAGACACCACACGAAAGCTCTTGTCGGTTACGCCCTCCGGCTGGAAGGCCACGGTCAGCGTGGTGCTCTGCCCTTTCACCACCGAGGTGCTGGCAGGCGTCACGGTCATGCCGGTTGCCGCTGTTACCGTGCTGCGATCTTCTGCCATCGACGGACGTCCCACATTGGTGACTTTCACCGTGCGGGTGATCACTTCCTTCGCCGTCACCGCCTTACCGATACTGCTGACCCAGCCACGGAACACATCGACCGTGCCGTTCGGGAAGCGGATTTTATAGGCACGGGTATCGCCTTCATTAAACCACGCCAGCAGCGCCTGCTGCCCCTGCTCTCCGGGCATCCACGCCAGCGTGAAGCTGGTATCTCCGGCAGATTTCTGCCCCTGCCCGGTTGCAGTCCAGTCTGCATCTTCATCATCGAGATAGCTGTCGTCATAGGACTCAGCGGTCAGTTCGCCGGGCGTCAGGTCTTTAACTTTTGCCAGACGCGACCAGTCAACGTCTGAAAGCGGATTCGCATAAGGGTCACCGCTCCCCTTATAAACCCACAGGGTGGTCCCGGCACCTTTCACCGGCATTGTAGGATTTGGTACAGGCATAGCGTCCTCACATTTCATAGGTAATGACATAAGTCAGATCGGCTGAACTCCACAGGCCCGCATCATCGTCGCGCCGGTAGTCATAGCCGCTGGCCACCATACTGGTGATCAAATCTGACAGTGCCGGGATATCGCTCATCACCGGATAAATCCGGGACTCCATCCACGCATCCAGCTCTGAATCCGGCACCTGAGCAGGCAGGAAAACTTCGATATGCAGCTCCGCCTGCCAGGTATCGCTGTCCAGCTCTTCGCCCGTGTATTCAGCGCCGGTGAGATAAACGGCAACTGCCGGAAAATCCGCCTCATCAAAAACAGCGGGGCGACCATCAAAAAACGTCGCCCCGGTGTCATGCTTCTCCAGTGCATCCAGTACGGCTGCACGGAGTTCAGTATGTTTCATCGCTTTATTACCATCCTCAGTTGATGCTGCAGCGCATAGCCCAGCTCTTTCGGAAGACGTTCACGCCGTATCCGCTCAATATTTTGTTTAAACGCCGTGGTCAGCGGCACCGCCATCGGGATTTTCACTACATCAATGGGGTAACGGTTTTTCCCGGCCACACGCTGCATGACATGCCACCGGCCATTTTTCAGTTGCTGAATAAACGCGCCGGGAATACGACGGTTACCCACCACAAGCACGCTGCCGCCACCTTTCAGGGATGAACGCTGCCCCTTTTTACGACGCCTGCGGCGCGAAAGGACAACCCGCGCATTACCCAGCTTGATTACGGGCAAATCCCCCCGGTTAACTTTGATTCTGGCCTGCGGATTTTTGACCGTGGCCCTTTTCAGCCTGGCCCTTTCCTTTACCAGTTTCCGGCGTACCTTTGTCTCACGGGCAACCTGTGACGCCGACTGCGATATCGCGGATGAAGCAACGCGGTTAATGGCCATTGCGGCGGCACCAGGCACTGCCGTTTTGCTGATACGGCTGAGGTTTTCAACGGCCTGCTCAAGACCTTTTATGGCCATACATCCCCCTTTCAGCGGCGACGGTTAACGGCAGGCGGTACGCCCCGCCCAAGCCAGAGATGACAGCTTCCACCATCATCCGGCGAAACCCGGTCTATCCAGAAGTTTTCCTCACCGATGGTCAGCGTGTCTCCACGCCGCAGCTGCCGCACATCACCAGTCCGGACAAACAGGGACGGGCTGGAGCCTTCAACGCGCACGCCCTGTCCGGCATAGCTGATATTTTCAGGGTCATCAAAAACACCACGTATTACTGCGCCGGACTGCTCACCGGATGTCATGGTGGCTGACGTTCCCATGTACCCGCGTATCGTTTCATCGGCGCGGACAATGGCAGCATCGAACAGGTTATCGAAATCAGCCACAGCGCCTCCCGTTATTGCATTCTGGCCAGGCCGCGCTCTGTCATTTCGGCTGCCACACCGGCAGAGACACGAAACGCCGTTCCCGGCAGCACAAATGCCACAGGTTCATCCCGCGTGGCGTGAAGTGCATCGGTATGCAGCGTCACCAGTGCCACAACCGTGACCAGAGCAGCCGTATCAGTCACGGTATCCGTCTGTGCTGATACCACCTCATTTTCATGTCCGGTCAGCGCATTTTCCGGGCTGACAGACGAGTCCTGACCGGCTCCGTCATCCGTGTCATCAAGCTCCTCTTCCAGCTCTGCCACACGGAGCGCCAGTTCTTCTTTCGTCCCCGTCAGGCTGACATCACGGTTCAGTTGCTCACCCAGCGACCGGAGACGGGCAATCAGTTCATCTTTCGTCATGGACTCCTCCACAGAGAGAAAATGGCCCCGAAGGGCCATGATTACGCCAGTTGTACGGACACGAACGCATCAGGGTCAGCCAGCAGCATCAGCGGTGCTGACTGAATCATGGTGAACTCACGCGCCGGATCGCCGGTGGTCACCCAGTTTTTCGGGTAGCGGGCAGAGGCGTTAATACCTTCGCGCTGTGCGTCCGCATCCTGAATGCAGCCATAGGTGCGCAGACCGCGTGCCTGAGTGTTCCCCAGCACCATCGTGTTGTCCGGAAGGAAGTTCTTTTTGACGTCGTTTTCCACGTACTGTCCGGAATACACGACGATCGCCGTATCGCCATACATCCCCTTATAGGACACCGCTTCGCCCAGGTCTTTTACCGCTGTCTCCAGCTCGGAATTAGAGCCGCGACGGGTATCCAGCTTCTCCTTGACGGCTTTGAAGGAACGGAACAGCGCCCAGCCTTTCGGATCGAACACGATGATATTCACCACACCGCTGGCGTTCAGCGCGTAGGCTTCGATATCGTCGGTCGGGTCATACGTGGACTTGTCACGCTTGCTCCACTCCGTGCCGCCGGACTGCGTGATGTTGTTCGCCGCACTGCGGCCCATATCCACCTCAACCGGATCGAAGGCTTCACCGGTCATGGTGTATTTGCCCTTGAGCACGGCAGAAACTGCCTGCATCTCTTCGACCTGAGCAATGGCCAGCTCTTCGTCACGCATGTTCTGCATGATGATGCGACGGCGGCGGTAAGCCGGGTCCGCCAGATTCTGCGGATCTTCATCCGGCAGGCGACGCAGGGTCATCTGCGGATTCACTTCATGCTTGGGTTTGACATATCCCGGCGTAAATTCAGAGGTGGAGCCGCCACGGGAACGGATAACCTCACCGGAAACAATCGGCGAAACGTACAGCGCCATGTTTACCAGTCCCGGAATTTGTGAGAGATAGACTTTCTCCGTAGTGAAGGGATAGCTCTCACGGAAAAAGAGACGCAGAAACAGCGGATCAAACTTAAATTTCTGCTCATTTGCCGCCAGCAGCTGGGCGGTTGTGTACATCGACATAAAAAAATCCCGTAAAAAAAGCCGCACAGGCGGCCTTTAGTGATGAAGGGTAAAGTTAAACGATGCTGATTGCCGTTCCGGCAAACGCGGTCCGTTTTTTCGTCTCGTCGCTGGCAGCCTCCGGCCAGAGCACATCCTCATAACGGAACGTGCCGGACTTGTAGAACGTCAGTGTGGTGCTGGTCTGGTCAGCAGCAACTGCAAGAATGCCAACGGCAGCACCGTCGGTGGTGCCATCCCACGCAACCAGCTTACGGGTGGAGGTGTCCAGCATCAGCGGGGTCATTGCAGGCGCTTTCGCACTCAATCCGCCGGGCGCAGTTGCGGTATGAGCCGGGTCACTGTTGCCCAGCGGCTGGTAATGGGTAAAGGTTTCTTTGCTCGTCATAAACATCCCTTACACTGGTGTGTTCAGCAAATCGTTAACGGCATCAGATGCCGGGTTACCTGCAGCCAGTGGTGCCGGTGCCCCCTGCATCAGACGATCCAGCGCAGTGTCACTGCGCGCCTGTGCACTCTGTGGTGCAGCTGCCAGAATGCGGCGGGCCGTTTCCACGGTCATACCGGGGGTTTCGGCCAGCACACGTGCCTGTTCTTCGCGTCCGTGAGCCTCCTCACAGTTGAGGATCCCCATAATGCGGCTGTTTTCTGCCGCAACCGCAGCGGTGATCTGCGCGTTCACGTCCGGCTGCGCCGCGCTGGCGTTTTCGCCCTCCGTCGCTGGCACCACGTCAGTAACGTCAGCCTGCGAAGCAGTGGCTGAAACAGTTGTTGATTGAGTCTCTTTGGTCATTCGCCCTCCTGAGAGACGGGATTTACGTGCATCCAGTGCATCACGCATAACGGTGATCGCATCGGTGCTGTTGACAAGTTCATCAGCCAGTCCGGCATCAATGGCCTCCTGACCGCTGTACACTGCAGCCTCGGTATCCAGCACAGCCTGCACGGACAGGCCGGTATATGCCGACACCTTCTGCGCAAACATCCGGCGGGTTGCATCCATCCGGGACTGCAGTGTTTCCCGGACATCACCCGGTAGATGGCTGTAGGGGTTGCCATCCACCTTATGGCTGCCGCTGTAAATCAGCGTGATTTCCACGCCCTGTTTCTCCAGCGCAGCGCCGTAATTACTGTGAGCCATCATGACGCCGATGGAGCCTGTCCGGGCGGTCTGCGTGACCAGACGCCGGGAGGCGGCGCTGGCAAGCAGCTGACCTGCACTGCAGTTCATGTCGTTGGCCAGCGCCCATACCGGCTTTATGTCACGCACACGGGCGATGATGTCAGCACAGTCAAATGCTCCCGCCACCATCCCGCCCGGTGTGTCCATATCGAGCAGAATGCCGTCCACCATCGGATCGCTGGCAGCCTGTTGCAGACGGGCGATAATGCCGTTGTAACCGGTCATTCCCGAATACGGCTGCAGCGCCCGCGTCCGGCTGACCAGCGTACCGGACACCGGCAGCACGGCGATGCCGTTCATGACCTGATAACTGCGGGCCTGTCGTGGTCCGTCATCATCACCGGATAACGCCAGCGCCGCGGGTGCCTCTCCGGCAGTCAGGCTGTCGCCGGATACTGCATCCGTCAGGCGACTGATCCCAAGCTGGCCTGCAAGCGCACAAAAGAAAACCCGCGCATAGGCGGGTTCAAGCATCAGCGGCTCATTAAAAGCCATGCTGGCAATATGCGGGAGATTACGCAGCTCTGCTGTCACTCTTCTCCTCCTCTGTTGATTGTCGCAGTCCGGATTCAAATGCCGCAGCCGCCCAGGCGGGCGGTTTAAGACCGGCTGCACGGCGCTCCATCGTTTCACGGACCTGCTGGGCAAAAATTTCCTGATAGTCGTCACCGCGTTTTGCGCACTCTTTCTCGTAGGTACTCAGTCCGGCTTCTATCAGCATCACCGCTTCCTGTACTTCTTTCAGACCATCGATGGCCATACGACCGGAGCCTATCCAGTCACAGTTCCCCCAGGCGCTGCGGGCTTCCTGAAAGCTGAAACGCGCTTTTGAAGGTAACGTCACCACGCGGCGAACGATGGCCTCTTCCAGCCAGCACAGAAACATCTGGCTCGCCTGACGGGATGCGACGAATTTTCGCCGCCCCATAAAGTACGCCCACGACTCGTTCGCACTGGCCCGTGCCGTGGAGTAGCTCATCTGGGCGTAATTCCGGGAAAGCTGCTCATACGAGACACCCAGCCCGGCAGCGATATACCGCAACAGTGACTGCTCAAACACGGAGTAGCCGTTATCCGTGTCCTGAGCCGTCTGCAGGTTCAGTGAGTCCCCCGGCATCAGGTGCGGCACTTTTGCGCCTCCCAGATGAACCGGTGCTGCGGCGTAATACGCGGCAATTTCACCAATCCAGCCGGTCAGCTTGTCCCGCTGCTCCTTACTGTTCGCGCCCAGAATAAAATCCATCGCTGACTGCGTATCCAGCTCACTCTCAATGGTGGCGGCATACATCGCCTTCACAATGGCGCTCTGCAGCTGCGTGTTCTGCAGCGTGTCGAGCATCTTCATCTGCTCCATCACGCTGTAAAACACATTTGCACCGCGGGTCTGCCCGTCCTCCACGGGTTCAAAAACGTGAATGAACGAGGCGCGCCCGCCGGGTAACTCACGGGGTATCCATGTCCATTTCTGCGGCATCCAGCCAGGATAGCCGTCCTCGCTGACGTAATATCCCAGCGCCGCGCCGCTGTCATTAATCTGCACACCGGCACGGCAGTTCCGGCTGTCGCCGGTATTGTTCGGGTTGCTGATGCGCTTCGGGCTGACCATCCGGAACTGTGTCCGGAAAAGCCGCGACGAACTGGTATCCCAGGTGGCCTGAACGAACAGTTCACCGTTAAAGGCGTGCATGGCCACACCTTCCCGAATCATCATGGTAAACGTGCGTTTTCGCTCAACGTCAATGCAGCAGCAGTCATCCTCGGCAAACTCTTTCCATGCCGCTTCAACCTCGCGGGAAAAGGCACGGGCGTCTTCCTCCCCGATGCCAAGATAGCGCCAGCTTGGGCGATGACTGAGCCGGAAAAAAGACCCGACGATATGATCCTGATGCAGCTGGATGGCGTTGGCGGCATAGCCGTTATTGCGTACCAGATCGTCTGCGCGGGCATTGCCACGGGTAAAGTTGGGCAGCAGGGCTGCATCCACACTTTCACCCGGTGGGTTCCACGCCCGCAACTGCCCACCAAATCCGCTGCCACCGCCGTGATAACCGGCATATTCACGCAGCGATGTCATGCCGTCCGGCCCCAGAAGGGTGGGAATGGTGGACGTTTTCATACATAAAATCCTGCAGGTCCCCTGCGTCGCTGTGTCATGCCGGTCTGCACTTCCAGCTCCGCAATGTATTTTTTCAGGTCAGACACGGAAGTGGCCGTAAACTCCACTCTCCGTCCGTCTTTCTGTACCGTTGCCACCCGTTTTCCTGTCATCAGGTCATGCAGTGCCGCACGGGCAGCGGCAAGTTCTTCCTGTCGCGTCATTCATCCTCTCCGGATAAGGCACGGGCGTAATCTGCCAGTGTTTTCTTGTTAGTTGCTGCACCATCCTCTTCCTGCAGGCTCGCCAGCAGTGCACTGAGATCCAGCTGCCAGCGGGAAATACTGATGCGCAGCGCCGCCAGCGCATAAACGAAGCAGTCGAGCGCCTCATTGCGTCGCTTTTTGCTGTCCCACAGTATTTTTTTCCTGCCATCCACCCATTTTTCGACCTGCTCTTCAGCAGTCAGCTGCTGCGCTTCGGTCAGATCAAAAATATCCGGGTTATTCGGGAAGTGAACGGCACCGGGAAGCGGTTCATCCCCTTCCGGCGTCAGTGTGAAGCGGTTATAAATCTGCTCTTTCGCGGTATCCGTACCAATTTCGGTAAGGTAAACCCCGTTTTTGTTTCGCTTACGTGGCATGCTGGCCACCGGCTTTCCGTAGACGGATGCCCCTTTAATGGGGATCACCCGGAACAGCCCATGTTTTTTCGAGCGTTCATACACAATGGTCGGGTCAATCCCGCCAGTATCCCAGCAGATACGGGATACCGACATTTCTGCACCATTCCGGCGGGTATAGGTTTTATTGATGGCCTCATCCACACGCAGCAGCGTCTGTTCATCGTCGTGGCGGCCCATAATAATCTGCCGGTCAATCAGCCAGCTTTCCTCACCCGGCCCCCATCCCCATACGCGCATTTCGTAGCGGTCCAGCTGGGAGTCGATACCGGCGGTCAGGTAAGCTACACGATCAGGAACGGGCGCTGAATAATGCTCTTTCCGCTCTGCCATCACTTCAGCATCCGGACGTTCGCCAATTTTCGCCTCCCACGTCTCACCGAGCGTGGTGTTTACGAAGGTTTTACGTTTTCCCGTATCCCCTTTCGTTTTCATCCAGTCTTTGACAATCTGCACCCAGGTGGTGAACGGGCTGTACGCTGTCCAGATGTGAAAGGTCACACTGTCAGGTGGCTCAATCTCTTCACCGGATGACGAAAACCAGAGAATGCCATCACGGGTCCAGATCCCGGTCTTTTCGCAGATATAACGGGCATCAGTAAAGTCCAGCTCCTGCTGGCGGATGACGCAGGCATTATGCTCGCAGAGATAAAACACGCTGGAGGGGTCATCCGGCGTCCATTTGAGGCCAAACGGCGTCTCTTTATCGCCAAATTTAAGGTACTGCTCCTCCCCGCAGTGCGGGCAGGCAACATGAAAACGCATAAAATGCGGGGATTCACTGGCTGCACGCTCAATCTGACAGGTGCCTCTCACTTTTGGCGTGGAGCCACGGATGGACTTTGGCCAGACCGAGCCTTCAATACGCTTGTCACCCAGGAACGTCGGAGAGCCTTCCTGTTCAATATCATCATCAAAAGCAGCAAGTTCATCATAACCCGCCACATCCACCGACTTTTCACGGTAGTTTTTTGCCGCTTTACCGCCCAGGCACCAGAAGCCACGACCATTGGAAAAACGCTTCATGGTGAGCGTGTTATCCCGGTGCTTTTTGCCATACCACGGAGCCAGCGCCAGCAGCGACGGAATATCGCGAATGGTCGGCTCAACGTGGGTTTTCATAAAGTTCTCGGCATCACCATCCGTCGGCAACCAGATAAGGGTGTTGCGCTGCTTATGCTCTATGAAGTAGGCATAAACACCCAGCAGCATTTTGGAATAACCAACACGGGCAGACTTCACCACATTCACCTCGCGGATGTAGTCACTGCCCATCGCATTCATGATGGCCCGCTGAAAGGGCAGTGTTTCCCAGCGCCCTTCCTGGTATGCGGATTCTTTTGGGAGATAGTAATTGGCATCCGCCCATTCAACGGCGGTCTGTGGCTCCGGCCTGAACAGTGAGCGAAGCCCGGCGCGGACAAAATGCCGCAGCCTGTTAACCTGACTGTTCGATATATTCACTCAGCAACCCCGGTATCAGTTCATCCAGCGCGGCTGCTTTGTTCATGGCTTTGATGATATCCCGTTTCAGGAAATCAACATGTCGGTTTTCCAGTTCCGGAAAACGCCGCTGCACCGACAGGGGGATCCCGTCGAGAATACTGGCAATTTCACCTGCGATCCGCGACAGCACGAAAGTACAGAATGCGGTTTCCACCACTTCAGCGGAGTCTCTGGCATTTTTCAGCTCCTGTGCGTCGGCCTGCGCACGCGTAAGTCGATGGCGTTCGTACTCAATAGTCCCTGGCTGGAGATCTGTCTCGCTGGCCTGCCGCAGTTCTTCAACCTCCCGGCGCAGCTTTTCGTTCTCAATTTCAGCATCCCTTTCGGCATACCATTTTATGACGGCGGCAGAGTCATAAAGCACCTCATTACCCTTGCCACCGCCTCGCAGAAAGGGCATTCCCTGCTCCTGCCAGTTCTGAATGGTACGGATACTCGCACCGAAAATATCAGCCAGCTGCTTTTTGTTGACTTCCATTGTTCATTCCACGGACAAAAACAGAGAAAGGAAACGACAGAGGCCAAAAAGCCCGATTTCAGCACCTGTCGTTTCCTTTCTTTTCAGGGGGTGTTTTAAATAAAAACATTAGGTTACGGCGAAGAAGAACGGAAACGCCTTAAACCGGAAAATTTTCATAAATAGCGAAAACCCGCGAGGTCGCCGCCCCGTAGCCTGTTGGATCGCCGGAAAGGACCCGAAAAACGAGAATAATTATCACTTACAGCAAGAATCGAATCTGATCTATTATGGTGC
>ERZ791671.851-NODE-851-length-15071-cov-2.86688_pt1 | contig 15071 bp, 13 predicted proteins | sample MGYA00510052_ERZ791671 | MGnify/ENA primary metagenome ERZ791671 (study PRJEB30046, sample SAMN00715231) | human gut metagenome | study: EMG produced TPA metagenomics assembly of the A metagenome-wide association study of gut microbiota in type 2... | reverse complement strand
TCGGCTTTTTTAGCAAGGCATGGACCGATGAATACGGTCTTGGCATTGGGATGCAGTGCCTTTACCGTGCGGCCTCCGGCTATCATGGGGGAAACAGAACCGGGGACATTTGGCAGCAGCTGGTGATACAGTTTCTTTATCATGGCAATCCACATAGGGCAGCAGCAGCTCGTCAGCTGGAATTGTTCTTCTGTATGAACGTTTTTGTCAAATTCCAGCGCTTCTTTCATGGTCAGGATATCGGCAAATACGGCGACTTCCAGCATGCCGGTGAATCCCAGATGTTTCAGGGCGGTGCGTATCTTCCCTATGGTGACGTCAGGACCGAACTGACCGGAGATAGCCGGTGCCACCAGTGCATAGACCGGGCCGTCATAGTCATGCAGTTCCTGTACGACGGGGATGATATCTTTACTGGTTTTGAGACTTTCCAGTTTGCAGGCATCGACACAGGCCTGACAGCCTACACATTCCGCATCGTTGATTACCAGCCCTTTGCCATCGGGAGATGGCTTGATAGCGCCCCAGGAACAGGCTTCCTCACAGGAGTGTTTTTCATCAGGCGGACAAACGCAGGGTTTTACCCGCCAGATCAGCGGATGGTCGTCCGGATGGGCCAGGCAGTCGATGAGCTTCGGGTCTCCATCGACATCGATCGGCTTGCCATCAGCGGCCTGCCTGAGCATCTGCTGGTACAGTTCATCTAATGTTTTCATAAGGAACCTCCTTTTATAAGCATCTGCTAACATAGAATGATGCAACTTTATTTTAGCAGATTTTTCGAAATTGCAATAGCTTTATTATCATTTGATATTTCTCATCGGAAAGGCCAGTCCGGATTGGTATCGCTAGTACAATTTCCTCACCAAACCAGACATAAACAAAGGCTCTTTGCCCACTGGATGTGAGCAAAGAGCACATGCTTAGTTGGAAATAAAATGTAAATTTTTAAAAATATCTCTGATAGAAGGGGACAGTCTTACAAACTATTAGCCGGCATAACCGCCTTTGACGCCTTCGCGGGCATCTCTTTCCCAATCTTCGAAATGTTCCTTTGCAGCCTGGCCGATCTGTTCGTCGTTGTTGTAATCACCGAGTTCTGTCGGTACTTCATCTTCCGGATTTTCCGGGGCGCCGACGGCTTTTGCAAATTCCCGGCCGTATTCGCGGCACGTTTCCTGTGTTGCCTGGTCCGGATTCCACTGGCAGCGGAGTCCGTCATTTACGACATCAAAACCGGCTCCCTGAAGAAGGGCTGTAATCTGTTTGACTGCTTCACCGCTCCAGCCATAGCTGCCAAAGGCGGCTGCTTTTTTATTCTTGAATTTCAGGCCACGGATCATTTCCATGATGCCGCCGATGGAGAAGAGGAAGCCGTAGTTAATCGTCGGAGAACCTACGAGTATGGCCTTCGATTTGAAGACCTCCGTAACAATGTCGTTCTTGTCATCCACGGCAGAATTGAACAATTTTACTGTCAGCGTCGGATCAGTTTCGCGCAGGCCTTCGGCAATGCATTCGGCCATGCGGCGCGTCGAATTCCACATCGTGTCGTAGATGATAGTAATCTGATTTTCCTGATAGGCTTTTGCCCATTCCTGGTATTTAGCAACGATCCGCAGCGGGTTATCACGCCAGATAACACCGTGGCTGGGGCAGATCATGGATACAGGTACATTCATTTTCAGGATTTCATCAATCTTACGGGTAACCATGGGACTGTACAGGTTCAGGATATTAGCATAGTATTTCATAGCTTCCTGGTACAGTTCGGCCTGGTCCACGCAGTCGTTGTACATCTTTTCGCTGGCATAGTGCTGGCCGAATCCATCATTGCTGAAGAGGATATTTTCGCCGGTCATATAGGTAAACATCGTATCGGGCCAGTGCAGCATCGGGGCTTCGATGAAGACGAGCTGGCTGCTTCCGAGATCCAGCGTATCGCCGGTTTTTACATTGACGAAGTTCCAGTCCTGGTGATACAGACCGCGCAGGATGGCTTCCCCTTTTTTCGTGCAGTAAATCGGTGTGTCCGGGATTTCACGCATCAGGGCCGGCAGGGCACCGCTGTGATCGTTTTCATTGTGATTCATGACGATATAATCGATGTCCCTGAGGTCGATTTCGCGCTTCAGGTTAGCGACAAATTCTTCATCAAAGGGTTTCCATACGGTGTCCATCAAAACGGTCTTCGTATCGCGGATCAGGTACGAGTTGTACGAAGATCCTTTTTCTGTAGAATATTCATGTCCATGGAATTCATTCAATTCCCAATCGATTTTTCCTACCCAGGTCACTTTGTCTGTCAATTTTTTTCCCATGTGTATCGTCTCCTATTCGTATTATCACTAACATGTAGATTGGCGTTTCGTCCTTACATAGTTAGTATAATCCAGCGGATACTATGTGACAGTTGCATTTGCAACGGACTATCATTTTTATTGAAAAAATCTGCCGGAGGAACATAGGGTTATGGCCGTGGGCATGGTATAATGGAAAAAACGATGCAGGGAATGGAGATGACAATCTTGGCAAAACTGGATCTGGGAGACTGGCAGGAGCTGTTTTCAGACAGAATCTATGAACGGGGCTGGCGTATTATGAGGATGAGGCTGTACATGATATAGAAAGGACAAAAAATAAGATTACGGCGGCCGTAGATGGTTCTGATACGTATACGGTGACACGGCATGTCAAAGATGACGCTGTCTATAATATGACCTGCACCTGCCCGTATGCTGCGAAGGGAGAAAATTGCAATCATATGGCAGCGGTATTACTTGCTTTGGAGGATGGACAGCTGTTGCAGGAAGAGCCGGAAACGGACGTGGAAGAACATCCTGCAATCTATGACGGAACAAGAGGTGCGGTCGCCAAGGTATTGGGAAAATTTATTGACAGCCTATAAAGCTATGGGTGATACAGAAAATTATAAGCGCGAATTATGGAATCAGATCAACGAAATATATCAATATAATTTGGATAAAATCAGAAAATTCAAGGAATGCTGTGACGATGAGGAATGGAAACAACGAATCGGACAGATTCTGCAATTGAATACCTGTTCAGACATACTGCCGGCGGTGCTGGCAGAAGAAAAGATGTATGACAAGCTCTGGGATTATGTCAGTCAGCAGAATAATATATCCGTATTAAACCGCTACGAGACTATACTGCGGCCACAGTACGGGGAGAAAATCCGGGATATATATGTCCGGTACATAACAGGACTCATGCCGGATTCCCGCCATCGCAGTCAGTATCGCAATTGTATCCAATACTTAAAGAAAATCTGCCAGTATCCGGGAGGAGAAGCAATCGTACGCAATCTGGCCCGGGATTGGAAACAGACCTACACAACCCGCCGGGCTATGAAAGAAGAATTGGAACTGGCAGGGTTTTAGCCGTGCATTGTGACGAAAAAGTCAGGAGGGACATCTGATGATGAAGAAAACATGGATGAGAAAAATATTGCAGATTCTGAGCGTGTGTTGTTTGTCCGGCGCACTGGTGCAGGCCGCTGAACCAGCGGATACATTTCAGCAGCTGGAACCGCAATTTGTCCTCAAGGAGCAGGTGCCGGTCCACTTTACGGGGGCTGATGCGGATGATTATGTCCTGAGCGGATATGTGAAAGGTGCCGGTTATGGGCCGTCTCATGTGGCGGCTGTCATGACCTATGATGAGATGCAGAAGAAATGGACTCCTGTCTACCAGAGTGAGCGGAAATATGCCCCGCTCCATGTCCTGTCGGGAAATCTGCTGAACAATAAACGGGATCAGCTGGTATTGTATAAACACGAAGGAAGCGGAGCGTTCCTGAGCTATGATGTACTGGCCTGGCTGAATGAAAAGCCACAGGTACTATTAAGCCGGTCGGCTATTTTCCAGGGGAATGTAGAAATCAAAAATGGCCAGCTCGTCGAACACATGGGCCATCAGGATACGGTGTACCGCTGGAAAGGCAAACGCCTGATTGCAAAAGAACTGCCTGAAGAAATCGCCGTCCCGGCAGGACACACCATTTCATTTAGTATTGGTAATAACGGGATTGTTTATACATCCCAGCAGTCGCTGACCATGAAAGTAGGAGAAACGATGCAGCTGCGCCGGCTGAACCGGGGGATACGGGAACGCGTCCTGTACAATGGACAGGGGGCGCTGACCTGCAAAGACGACCTGTTCACGGCAAACAAACCGGGAACGTCAACGATTACCATCATTCCCGATGGATACAACTGGGACAAAGCCGTAAAAATCGTCGTCTGCGTCATAGCATGACTGATAGTTCGCTGGGGGGAGAGGCGGTAATGAAAGGAATTTTCTAACTATTTTGCTGTAGCCATTGTTTTTGTTGTGGATTTGACCAGTGATGGATAAGGGGGCGTTAAACTGGTTGTATCAAAACATATTGAATTTATTATAGAAGTCTTGGAAAGATATTAGTTCTTTATTATCAATTTGAATATAATAGTATAAGTAATGAAATAAAAACATATGTGGCTGATTACGAAACGGATCGATTTGCAGGATATTTTTTAATTTTGTCATATGAAAAACGACGGTATTTTTATGAACGTATAAGGCTTTTGCAGCATCAGCATAACTCATATTGTATTTAATCAGAGCCCCGGCAATTTTGGTGAATTCTTCTACACATCCTTGATTGATTAATAGGTTTTTAAAATAAATTAAGAGATTAGTGTAATTCTCAGAATCGTGAGAGGATAGAACGAGCAGATCAAGATGATCCAATAAACTACAAGGGACATCTTCTTGATGAGAATGTATCTTTTTTAGCCACATTAGTTGACAATAAGAAAGAAAATACGTCGTGATATCTTCGGTCGGCAGGGAGTAAAATAATTGATATTTTACTCCCTGTTTTTTTTCTATTTTCAGACTGCGATCGAGTTCGGCTATGAGTGCTTGCGGATTATCACGATAATCCAAATTCATGTAAAATAATATTTCGTAAGAATTAATAATAAAAATTAAATGTTGTATATTGTCACTAAAGCGGTTCTTTATCTGATAATATATTTTAGATGTATCTTCATTGTTATCCAGAGAAATCAAGATCGGCAAGCGGAGGGCTGATGGATTTCGATGGATGCGATCGAAGAGATTATTGATTTTAGCATAATTTGCCGGTCGTTCGAAAAATAGACTATAGGCTAAATCATCCAACTTCGGTGTATATTGGGCTTGCGGTGCTTGGGCGTAGTCGTTCAGTAGTTCAAAAAAGTATTTTAAAACACGGATCATTTTTTCATTTTCCTGAGGGACGCCGGTAATACCGATGACTTTATACGGCAGATTACTTTTTTTGAGGAGCATATTGACACCTGTGCGAACGCCTTTCAGGTTTTCATCTAGCTTTTCGTTATAAGTGTAAGGAATATTGTTTTCAATCATATGATAAGCCATTTCATGAAAGTCACCGATGCGTTCCAACTGGCTACTGGCTATAATGATACCCTTTTCATTTATTATATTCATATCAATATTGAACAATTTCTTCATTCGATTGACGAACTTTTGTGCTATTTTTGTGTATTCCATCGGGTTTTATCCTCCTTGCATTTGTTATTGTATTTAGATAATAAATTATACATGTTATTTTATTATAACATTACAAGACGAAAAGGATGTATATTTTTTATAATAATTGCAGGATAGAAATAAAGTTGTTTACATATAGGTATAGGGAGGAATTAGAATGGATTTACGTAGTAATTTTAAACCAGGGACGACACGGTGGGCTGTGCGAAGAACACAATATAAAGGCATGGGATTTACCGATGAGGAATTACTCAAGCCAAAGATTGGCGTCATTAATACATCTAACAGACTGTCTGTTTGTTATGCTCATGTGGATAGCATTGCAAAATTGGTGGAAGATGCCATTCTGGAAGCTGGAGGGATTCCTTTTGAAATCCGTACGGCAGCCCCAAGTGATTTTGTTACCACGGCTGGAAAAAAAGCACGGTATCTGATGCCGACCCGGGATCTTGTGGTCAACGAAATTGAATGTATGGTAGAAGGTTCCTGTCTCGATGGCATGGTTTGTCTCTGCTCATGTGACAAAACTGCCCCGGCTCAGATGATGGCTTCTGCTCGTTTGGATATTCCTTCTATGCTGCTGGCCTGTGGATATCAGATAGGTGGTATCGGGTCAGATAATGAATTCCATGATATTGATGATGTATATGAAAAAATTGGTGCTGTGGCTAGTGGATCTATGACATTGCAGCAACTTACGGATATGACGGATTGTGCCATTCAGACTCCGGGTGTATGTGCAGGATTGGGAACTGCAAATTCCATGCATATTGTCAGCGAAGCCATTGGTATGGCACTTCCGGGAAATGCTCCTATTTTTTCAAGTGGGTCTAAACTGAAATTATATGCCAAAGCGGCTGGCTTTAATATTGTTGATATGGTAAAAAATAATCGTACTGCCCGACAAATTATTACTAAAGAATCTATTGAAAATGCTATCATGGTTGTGCTGGCTATTGGTGGTTCTGTCAATACGGTTCGTCATCTGGCAGCAATCGCAACAGAAGCGGAAATTGATATGGATGTTATTGCCACGTATGAAAAATATGCTGATACGATCAAATTGCTTACCTCAGTACGTCCTAACGGACCATATCGGACAGAAGATCTGGAAGCTGCTGGTGGTTGTAATGCCGTTATGAAGCGGATTGAAAAATTCCTTCATACAGATTGTCTCACTGTTAATGGCAAGACGGTTGGTCAAAATTTGGAAAAAACAGAAATCCGCCGGCCAGAAGTTATTAAGACTATGGAACACCCACAGAATGACCGGCCTGGAGTGGCAATTTTCCGGGGAAACCTTAGCCCTCATGGGTCTATTGTCAAACTGTCGGCACTGCCACGGGATATGAAAATATTTGAAGGTCCTGCCAGAATATATGATGGTGAAGATGAAGCGATTGCCGCTATCGGTCGTAAGGAAATTCATAATGGTGATGCCATTGTTTTACGCAATATGGGGCCTAAAGGCGGACCAGGGACGGTATTTGCCTGCAGTTTTGTTGCCGCTTTGAATGGAGCAAATCTGGCATCCAATATTGCTGTTATTACGGACGGGGAGTTATCAGGGCTGAACCGGGGCATTGTCATTGGACAGGTCATGCCGGAAGCCGCAGCCGGTGGTCCCCTGGCTGTTATAAAAAATGGAGAAATTATCCGCATTGACTTTGAAAAACGGCGTATGGATGTTGTTCTTCCTCAAGAAGAAATCGATACTCGTCTGGCTCAGTGGCAGCCACCGAAACATGAAAATGTTTCAGGTTATTTAAAGCAATACTATGAATTAGTGCAGCCAATTGAACAGGGTGCTGTACTGGGATATCGTTCTTTTAGAAATAAGAAATAATCATTTTATATTTAGAAAGGGGCAGTATCGATGTGGAATTTTTATTTACCAGTAGAGTTACATTTTGGAGAAAAACGGATTGCTGACCTTAGCCATATTATGGAAAACAAGGGTCTGCAAAATGCATTTATCATTTGTGATGAAACATCAGTAAAATTGGGGCTTGCAGCTAAAATTAAAGCCTATGCCCAAGGCCGCGTAATTGGGTGTTTCAGTGGTGTTAATCCTAATCCTACTGTAAATAATATTGAAGATGGTCTTAAGGCAATGAAAGAATTACCTGTTGAATCTATTATTGCATTGGGGGGCGGCAGTTCCATTGATTGTGCAAAAGCTATTGCTGCTTGTGTGAAATTAGGTGTAACAGGGAAACAATTATTGGATATAGATAGAATTTCTGATGGACTGCCACTGATTATTATTCCAACGACAGCAGGGACTGCCAGTGAATTGACACAAGGGGCGGTTATCAGTGATCCTGAACGAGATTTGAAAAAAGCACTCTTTGGTCCTGGGCTCTTTGCTACAGTCGCTATTGATGATCCGGAATTAACGTACAGTTGTCCTAATTTTGTTACTGCGTCTTCAGGAATCGATGTTTTGGCACATGCATTGGACTCATTGACAAGTATGAAAACGAATGCTTCAACGATTGGTGCGGCTGTATACGCGGCCAAGACGACATTCCAATATCTGGAACGGGCTTATGATGATGGGGCAGATACGATTGCCCGTTGCCATATGATGGAAGCCTGTGTGGCCGCTGGACTTGCCTTTTCTCAGACTGGGACCACAGGATCTCATGCCTGCTCGTATTATCTTACATCCCATTATCATATGCCTCACGGAGAGGCATGTGCCTTTACACTGGATTGGTGGTTTCGAGAAAATGCAAAAGTTCGTCCGGAATTGGACGAGTATGCTAAAATGATAGGATTTGCTGATGCGGATGCTGTTGCAGAACGTATTGCAGAGATGAAAGAACATTTGCATTTACGCAGTACATTCGGCAATCTGATTCATGATGAAAAAGAAATAGAGCTGATTGCAGACCAGGCAATGGCAGCTGGCAATATGTCTAATAATGTTTGGAAAGCAACACGGAATGATGTCATCCGCCTTTTTAGAAGTAAATTGTAAATCAGGAGGTATTTTTTATGCAGGCAAATTTGATGGATTGGAAAGGTGTTATGAAAGAAAAACCACTTTTTGGCTGTTTTGTAACCTACCCGTTGGCTGATATCGCGGAATTGACAGCAGCTATTGGTTTTGATTTTCTACTGATTGATAACGAGCACGGTATTATGACACATAATACGTTATGCGATATGGTACGGGCGTCTCAGGGGCTGGGCGTCCCCGCCGTTGTACGATGCACATCGAATAACTATGAACATGTCCAGAAAGCATTGGATATGGGGGCTAATGGTGTTCAGGTACCGTTGGTTAATACGGTAGAAGATGCGAAACGCTTAGTGCGGCTCTCTCATTTTGCCCCTATTGGACAGAGAGGAACTGCTTATCTACCGCGAGCTGCTTCCTATGGTATGGTGGAGGATAAATGTGAATATCGCGCACTGGCCAATCGGGTGAAACTGACCGCAGCCCATATTGAAACGATGGAAGCGGTGGCCAATCTCGACGATATTCTGAAAATAGATAATATTGATGTATTTTTTATTGGACCGGGTGATCTTTCTTCCTCTATGAATCTTCCAGGTGATGATCCGCGTGTCAAAGCGACGATTAAGGAATGCATCCAGAAAATCGTTGCAGCCGGACGTATTGCTGGCACTTATGTGGGCACACCAGAATACACAAAAGAAGTTATCAGCTGGGGCGCGCATTACTTGGTGACAGCTATCAACAGCTATATGGTCAGTGGCGGAAAGGCTTATTTAAAGGCTGTACGTGGAGAATAGGAGGTAGGTTATAATGGAAAAAATTATTTCGCCAGTCATTCGTCTTAACAGTAAAGACAATGTTGTTGTAGCACGTAAGGATTTGCCGGAAGGCTTAGAAATTCCGATAGAACATATCAAGACATTAGGACCGGTTCCGATGGGATATAAAATTGCAACTAGGGTAATAAAAAAGGGAGAACCGATTTTAAAATATAATACAATTATTGGATTTGCCAAAGAAGATATTACACCAGGAACGATGCTTCATAGTCATAATATTCAATTTCACGAATATCAGCGTGATTATGCATACAGCAGAGATTATGAACCAACGGAGATTTTGCCACCGGAACAACGTGCTACCTTTATGGGAATTGTACGGAAAGACGGGAGGGTGGCAACTCGTAATTATATAGGTGTTATTGCTATTTCTCATTGTGCGGCAACGGTTACACAGAAAATCGCCCGTTATTTTACAGAAGAAAAATTAAAAGAGTACCCTAATGTTGATGGTGTTGTCCCTTTTACCCATGATCAGGGGTGTGGAGGGGACTCTACTCCTGGTCCTATGGCACAATTGCGCCGTACGCTCGGAGGATATGCGAAACATCCTAACTTGGCTGCGGTTATTTTGGTTGGTGTAGGTTGTGAACGTAATGATATGACAGAATTTATGAACTTTATGAATTTACATGAGTCAGATTCTCTTAAAGTTATTATTATGGAAAAAGAAGGGGGGACACGTAAAAGTGTAGAAAAAGGCATTTCCTATGTTAGAGGTTTTTTACCGGAGGCGAATAATGTTAAACGTCAGCCTGTGTCAGTCGAACATCTTATTCTAGGTTTAAAATGTGGAGGTTCTGATGGATTTTCCGGCCTTTCTGCTAATCCGGCACTTGGTATAGCGGCAGATCTTTTAATTCAAAATGGTGGCACGGCAATTCTTTCAGAAACATCAGAAATATTTGGGGTTGAACAGGATTTAACACGCAGGGCCGTTACACCTGCTGTGGGTAAGAAGTTAGTAGACCGGATGCATTGGTGGAAAGATGAATATTGTGTTGGCAGGGATATGCAGATTAATGGACGTGTCAGTCCTGGAAATAATAAAGGAGGATTAGCTAACGTATTTGAAAAATCACTGGGCGGTGTGAAAAAAGGCGGATCTACCGGGTTAATGGAAGTATATCAATATGCTGAACCAGTTACTCAGCATGGACTAGTATTTATGGATAGTTCTGGATATGATCCTGTCGCCATAACAGGAGAAATTGCTGGAGGAGCTACTATTTGTGCCTTTACAACGGGAAGATGATCTTGTTGGTTCAGTGCCGTCACCTACTGTCAAACTGGCGACTAATACTCCTATGTACAAAAAAATGGAAGAAGACATGGATATTAATTGTGGTCAAGTAATCGATGGAACAAAAGATCTGCAAGATATGGGAGAAGAAATATTCAACACACTGCTTCGCATTGCATCAGGTGAAAAGACCAAGAGTGAAAAATTAGGTGTGGGATTGGTAGAATTTGTTCCCTGGCGTCTTTTATTAATGGGCTGATGGAGGAATAGATATGAAAAATACTTTCTATAATTTGCTGAAAGATATACCTGTTCCTAAAATGTATTCAGTCAAACAGCTTTTTGATAATGATATGATAGCGGATACGCAGGAAGAACTTATACATCGACTTCACGACTGTCACGCTTTGGAAGCGATTCATCCTGGTTCTACCGTTGCTATTACTGTAGGAAGCCGTGGCATTGATAATATGCCATTATTAGTGAAAACTGTGGTTTCGGAAGTGAAGCACCGTGGCGGAAATCCGTTTTTGGTTCCAGCTATGGGAAGTCATGGTGGAGCGACGTCTGAAGGGCAACGTAATATGGCAATTGACTTAGGGTACTCCGAAGAATACATTGGGGCTCCTATTTTGTCAGATATCCAACCTATACGGATTGGTACAGCCCGGAATGGTTTGCCGGTGTATTTTGATAAAAATGCGATAAAAGCTGACTGGACCATTATCATGAACCGCATTAAACCGCATACCAGCTTTCGTAACCGGATTGAAAGCGGCTTAGAAAAAATGACCGTTATTGGACTTGGAAAACAGCATGGAGCAGAACTGGCACATAGCCAAGGGGTTGATAAATTAGGGAAAACTATAGAATGTATGGCTGAAGTTACACTCAGCCAGGCGAACATCCTTTGTGGAATCGGAGTGTTAGAAAATGCCTTCCATAAGACATGTAAGATTGCTGTACTGCGTCCAGAAGAAATTCCCGAACAGGAAGTCGTGCTTTTGGAAGAATCTAAATCGTTATGTGCAAAATTATATTTTCCTGAATTCGATGTTCTTATTGTAGAAGAAATTGGCAAAGAAATTGCGGGAACCGGAATGGATCCAAATGTCATCGGACGATTTACGACACCTTATTGTAGTGGCGGACCCAATATAACTTCTATAGCGGCTTTGAATCTTACTGATTTGTCTCATGGCAATGGATATGGGATTGGGTTGGCTGATTATACGACACGAAAAGTTTTTGATAAATTTGATTTTTCTATGACATATCCTAACTCTTTAACAAATGGTGTAACATTACCTGTCAAAATTCCGATGGTATTGGATAACGATCTTCAAGCTATCAAGGCCTGTATTAAATGTTGCCATACATCAAATATGCATAATGTACGCATGATAAAAATAAAGAATACGCTACAGCTAGAAACTATTGAAGTGTCAGAAGGGCTGCTGGAGGAAGTTTATGATAATCCTAAATTAAAAATATGTGGCGATGCATATGAATTACAATTTGATGATGATGGTAATTTGAAATAAATTCAATATAAAAGGTGGGATGGTAAAATGAAATTTATTTTTCGTTGGCATGGTAGCGGAGACCCCGTTTCTTTGGAAAAAATACATCAGATACCGGGGTTATATGGGATTGTAACCTCTCTTTATAAATTACCTTTAGGCGAAGTCTGGCCAATGGATATATTGCTTGATTATAAGGAAAAAGCGGCTAAATATGGTTTGAAACTGGAGGTTGTCGATAGTTTTCGCATTCATGAGGCCATAAAGCTGGGATTGCCTGAACGGGATGAATTGATTCCTCATTATTGTGAAAATATACGTAATCTTGCTAAAATAGGCATTAAACTCATTTGCTATAATTTTATGCCTGTATTCGACTGGACACGAACGCAGTTAGAATATGCGTTGCCTGATGGATCGCATACGCTGGCTTTCGATGAAAGAACAATTGATGCACTTGATTGGAAAAAAGGTATAGATTTGCCCGGATGGGGAACGAATATCGAACCGGAACTGTTGCAGAAATTGTTGCATGCATATCAAGATGTAACAGAAAACCAGATGTGGGAGAATCTAAAATATTTTCTGGAACGGGTATTACCTGTTTGCGAAGAATGTGGGATGAAAATGGGATTACATCCTGATGATCCGCCCCGTCCCATATTTGGACTGCCCAGGATTTGCAAAAACCAGGATGACTTGCAAAGATTAATGGATTTGGTTCCCAGTCCGGCAAATGGGCTGACTATCTGCACCGGTTCACTGGCATCTGTGGCAGATAATGATGTACCACAAATAATTCGTCATTTTGGTAGACAAAAAAAGATTTTCTTTGTACATGCCAGAAATGTAAAACTTTTTGAAAATGGTGATTTTTACGAATCCGGACATACAAGTGATTCCGGGTCTCTTGATATGGAAGCCGTGATGGAAGCTTTATATGATACTGGTTTTGATGGATATGTACGGCCGGATCATGGCAGAATGATCTGGGGTGAAAGCGGAGTGCCCGGATACGGCCTTTATGATCGGGCATTAGGCATTATGTACTTGCAAGGTCTGTGGGAAGCAATTTCCAAAATTAAGGCCAGAATATAAGTATGTACATATGAAAATAAAAGAAGGGATTTAGTATGTATATCCAAGTTAAAGGTTCCTCTGTATGTGAGACATGGAAAAACACAGATGTATTGGTAGCAGGTGGTGGGCCGGCTGGGGTGGCAGCTGCGTATGCAGCTGCTTCCCAGGGCTGTGAAGTTGTACTCATTGAGAAATACGGTTTTTTGGGAGGGCAGGCTGTCGCAGGCCTTTCTGGAACGTTTTGTGGCCTTTTTTATGGTACTGAAAAAGAGGAAATAAAAGAAATTCCGATGACGTATGTCATGGGTGTTTTCCTGGCAGAAATGAAACGACGACACGGTGTAACAGGGCCACAAAAATATGGCAAGACATTTACTGTTACTCATGACCCTCTGGTTTGGAGTGAAGTGGCAGAAGACATGCTAATCTCCCGGGGTGTGAAAATCATATACCATGCAGATATTATTGATACATTACAGGATGGTGTTAACGTTACAGGGGTCTTGATTAGCCATAAGGGTGGTTTTGCTGTACAGAAAGCAAAACGCATTATTGATGCGACAGGAGATGGTGAAATCATCTATAAGGGTGGTTTCCGTTATACAGTAGGGAATAATGGGATTGTACAAAATCCTACAATGATTTTCCGTATGTCTAATGTGGATATGGATGCATATATGTCCTATTGGGGAAAAGATACTATATCGCCGGAAAAGGTTACCCGTTTACTGACACAATATAATGGCAGAGACGGATATAAGTTGCCCAGAAATAAAATCTGGATTTTTGACACGCCGCGTAAGGGAGAATTACTGGTTAATGCGACTATGATTCTAGGAGATCAGGGTGAAAATTTGAATTCACTGAATTCATCGGATTTTACAAAAGCGGAAATAGGTGGTCGCAAACAGGTACGCTCATATGAACGATTTTTAAAAGAGTATATACCGGGGTGTGAAAATGCTTATGCCAATAACACAGGTGTAACCGTTGGCATACGCCAGACACGGACGGCTGTATGTGAACAGCGACTGGAACCAGAAGATGTATTGGGGAAAAAGAAAGACGTTAATGGCATTGCCCGTGTTGCCTGGCCTATTGAATTGCATGCTGGGGAAAAACCACGCCTAGAATGGATTATAGATGATTATTATGAAATTCCATATCGATGCCTGGTCCCTGAAATAGCAGAAAATTTAATTGTTGCAGGACGAAATATGTGTGCTGAACATGTAGCTCTGGCATCTGCCCGTGTTACTATTCCTTGTCTGCAAATGGGTGAGGCGGCTGGTTTTGCTGCTGTTCGTTCATTGCAGAATCATTGTTCTTTCCGTGATATCCAGGGAAGAGATTTACATAAAATGATGCAATATGATTTGTAATATAAACACAAAAAAGCCATATTAAATGGCTTTTTTGTGTTTATTCATTAATTATAATATGAGAAAAAATTAATATAACCAAAGGTAAATTGTATTATAAAAACAAATAATATATGTAAATTTAGTTTTACAAAACAAGAATAAATAGGACACTTTTTTTATAATATAATTATGAAATCAAAGAAACTGCAGTGAATCCATATGGAACGATTTCAAAAGAGGTATCGGATAGTTTTCTGAAAACTCAGTGATTGAATCATTTATTTGGAGGAGAGCGCATGGAAATGATTACGGATACGGTCAAACACATTGAGAATGCTAAAGAAAAGATAAAACCTACCCATTATCGATTTGTAATGCTATTTTTAATTACTTTTATTTTGACTATTAGTACTGCTGATCGAGCTACACTTTCTGTAGCGGGCGTCAGTATGTCGAAAGATTTAGGCTTTAGTGCATTGGATATGG
>ERZ791671.838-NODE-838-length-15513-cov-2.50873_pt1 | contig 15513 bp, 10 predicted proteins | sample MGYA00510052_ERZ791671 | MGnify/ENA primary metagenome ERZ791671 (study PRJEB30046, sample SAMN00715231) | human gut metagenome | study: EMG produced TPA metagenomics assembly of the A metagenome-wide association study of gut microbiota in type 2... | reverse complement strand
CCAGGTACCTTGCTTCGTATACACAGGAAGATCAAATTGTTTTAGTAATTGTTGTAGTCCCGCAATATGATCACTATGTTCATGACTGACGAATATGCCCTCCACCTGAGCCATGTCTATATGCAATTCTTTTAACCCATTGACAATGCGCCGGCAACTAATGCCTACATCATGCAATATGACAGAGTTCCCTTTTTTTATTACTGTACAATTGCCCTTGCTACCACTGGCAAGGACATGGACCTCCAACGGTGATGATTCACTCATCAAAACACTCCATATACTTAATCATAAATCTATTATTTCTGTAAAAGTCAATAGCTTAGTTATTTAGTTAAATATTGTATTAACTCATTTAAATTCAAGCTATTATTACGTTCTTTCAGATAATTTAGTCAAACGCTCTACAAAGTACGACATATTAGCCTCAATATCTGGTCCTCGACGGAACATGTCACCGCCAACGAGAAACATAGTATCATTTCCGTACAGCTCAACGAGTTCATTAAGACGAGCATCTGTAACACCACCACCCGGTGCCGGGCAAGCTGCTTTCATCAAACCTAATGGCTGTTTAATGTAAGAGGAAATCCTCTTGCATTGTTCCTCTGTAAAAGTAAAGCGTCCACCATAAGATACGAAAATTGGCATATCAGCCCCAAAGATACGAGGTAATAAACCTAGTTGTAAATAGTCAGCTACTCCAGATACACCAGGGCTTACAAATCCACCAGAATAAGCTGGATGATGAATAATGGGCAATCGTAAGTTTTCATCAGTAGCTAATTTGTGTAACCAACCGAAACCAACGAGACCTGCAGCCACCATGAGAGCTTTAGCACCAGCCTCTTTGGCAAAATAAGCGCGTTCTAACACATCTGTACCATCACCTGATACGTTTGCAGCATATAAAGTATGTGTACCATGTGCAGCATTCATTTCCTGTACCATAGCAGCACATCGTTTTACACGATCTTTATATTGAGAGAAGGACTGATTAGAAATACCATGATCATCCTTTATGACATCTGCACCACCACGTGTGTAAGCGCCACACATACGAGCCAATTCTACATTCGGTGTGCCCATCGGCTTTACAACGGCTTGAATCATTGGACGCGTCGGGGTTTCCACTAATCGACGAATTCCTTGTAAGCCAAATCGTGGTCCCTTAAACACATCGTAAAGTGTTGGACATAGTTCAATATCTACTACCCAAATATGTGGCTGTAACGAAGAATTACCAAAGACAACATTTAAAAATTGTGTAGCCTCTAAGGCCGTGGTATCTACGTGATATGAAATACGAGCCAAATAGTAACGAGAGGTGTCAATTACAGCATTTGGCATCACACCTACATTGATATAAGGAGAGTCTTCTACTATAGGTTCAAGAGATTCTAGTCGACCAGTAATAGTTTCTTTAATGTATGTATCCGTTACAAACTCATAAGGAAATTCTATAGTTTGCTCCACTTGAACAGCCCAAGCAATTGATTTTGCTTCTTCATATGTACTCGCTTCTATTCTATATGTAACTATAAATCGCTCGTCTTTCATAATGCGTCTCCTTTGCAATAATATTATTTAATTATATACCAAAGTAGTATACGATTCCATAAAAAAAGACCTCACTCCAAATCAGAATGAGATCTTTTTAACAAACGAAAGCATATATATTGATGTTTTACCTATACTAACAAGGTTTCTACTGTGAGAGACAATACATATAATCGCATGAGAGTAAACTCGTCTAACTATATCTTATTGGTAGAAATGTTTAGGATAACCTTTGAATCGTGTGAAGTGGCGATATTTACGAGTCGCACGATTTGGTTCGTTAACAGTTTTATAACCAAAACCATTAAACATTACATTTAAAATCACAGCTACTATACTACCAGCTGTGATACCAGATTTCAACAGAATTTGAGCCCATGCTGGAAAGTGTGTATAGAATTGAGGTGCTGCAAGAGGAATCATGGATACCCCAATACTAATGGCAACTAGCATCAGGTTATAGTTACCATCGAAACTAACTTTACCAAGAGAACGAATCCCACTGGCGATAATCATGCCGAACATAGCAATCCCTGCGCCCCCTAGTACAGCATTTGGAATACAAGCTACGATAGCGGCTAATTTAGGGAAAAGGCCTAATAAAATTAAAATTACACCAGATGCTGCTACAACGAAACGACTCTTAACACGTGTTACAGCAATAAGACCTACGTTTTGAGCAAATGCTGTATACGGAAAACTATTAAGGATACCACCAATAATAGTAGACAAGCCATCCGCGCGAAGTACCGCAGCCAATTCATTTTGACCAATAGGTTTATCTACAATTTCACCTACCGCAATACTATCACCAGTTGTTTCTACCATAACTACGAGCATTACAATAATCATAGATACAATAGAAGCAAAGTCAAAGGTTGGAAGACCAAAATAGAATGGTGTTACAACAGAAATCCATTGAGAACGTCCTACCTCTGAAAAATCTGTAATACCAACAATCATAGCTAAGGCTGTACCAAGAATAAGGCCAACTAAGATTGCCAAATTACCAAGGAAACCTTTACCAAATCGATAAGTTAATATAACAAGAACAAATGTAGCTACACCAAGAGCTATGTATAGTGGATCGCCAAAGTTTTTATTGCCTACGCCACCCCCCATCCAGTTAACAGCTACTGGCATCAAGTTGATACCAATAATAGTAATGATAGTACCTGTTACTACAGGTGGGAATAGCCGAATCAAACGACTGAAAAATGGTGCCACAAGGAATGTAAAGAGACCAGCTACGATAATCGCACCGTAAATCGTATTGATATCATGCTGTTGACCAATCATAATCATAGGGCCTACAGAAGCAAATGTAACCCCTTGAATAAGAGGAATACGCCCGCCAACAGATCCGAATCCTAATGTTTGAATCAATGTAGCTACACCACATGTAAATAAGTCAGCTGTAATCAAACGAATTAAATCTTCAATTGGCAAATGCATAGCTTGTGCAATAATAATTGGTACAGCTACTGCCCCAGCATACATAGCCAGAACGTGCTGTAAACCATAAGCGAATAACTGCGGGATTGGCAGCATACCATCTACATGGTCGACACCAGATGCACCTTTACTCATAAGAATCACCTCATATCTTACGTTTTAGTTACTAGTTAAACAATATAGTCATACTATCGTACATGATAGAGTTTAGAAATCTCATCGACTTCACGTGGGAACCTTGATGGCTAGGGGCAAAAGCCCCTACCATTAAGCAAATATTCTATTTTTTATAACCTGTATGTTTAATCGGCAAGGACCTACGTGGTTCTCCGTCGATACGACGATACGCATTTGCAATAGCCGGTGCAATCGGAATGCTAGAGATTTCGCCAATACCTTTAGCTCCGTATGCATATTGTTCTGGTGTCCCTTTTTCGATAAGACTTACATGAATTGGAGGACATTGGGTAGCTCTAAGAAGTCCTAGCGTACCGTATTTAGATGTTACATACCCTTCTTTATAAGGGAAGTCTTCTGTAACGGCATACCCCATTCCCATAATGGCACCACCTTCGGCCTGACCTGTACAGGATTGAGGGTTCACTACACGACCTACATCGTATGCTACATGTAAATTAGCAACCTTATTGTCTTCACCAATTGTTGCTACACATGCACCATAACCATAGGCAACGTGATTTTTTGGATGCGATTTATCAGAATTAAATGGATCTGTTTCACCGAGAAACTCTTCATAAATCTCTACGCCATTCAGTTCTTCTAATGTTTTAGTATCTAACATTTCTTTTAAGCGAAGACTTGCTTTACGCGTTGCTTCACCGGTAAAGAGCGTTTGGCGAGATGCAGTAGTTGTACCAGAATCTGGTGTACGTACTGTATCAGGTCGTTCTACAAATACTTTATCCGCCGTTAAGCCTGTCGTTTCACAAAGTACTTGTGTTGCCATAGTAGCCATGCCTTGACCAATACAAGCGGCACCCGTACGAATACGAACTTTACCATCACGTACTTCTAAAATAACGCGACCCGTATCAGGTAGTCCTACACCAATACCACTATTTTTCAAACATACCGCAAGGCCAGTACGATCAGAGGCATAATATGCATCTTTTACAGCTTCCAAACATTCTACTAAAGCGGTTTCTTTGGAACAAATTTGGCCGTTTGGTAATGAGTCACCAGGGCGTACAACATTTTTGTAGCGGAATTCCCAAGGATCCATGCCTACCAACGCAGCTAATTCATCAATATTTTGCTCTTGACCAAAGATAGTTTGTGTTACGCCAAACCCACGGAATGCACCACCAGGAACAGTATTTGTATAAACACATACACCATCAAAGGCAAAATTATCAAAGTGATAAGGGCCACAAGAATGAGTACCAGCACGTTGAAGTACAGGACCACCTAAAGATGCATACGCGCCACAATTAGAAACGATATTTACCTTACTTGCTACCAAATTACCTTCCGCATCACAAGCTGTTGTAATATCCATTTCCATCGCATGACGTTTAGTATGAATATTGAGACTTTCTTGACGGGAGAAAAGTACCTTAGTTGGTTTTCCTGTAAGCCAAGCTACGAGTGATGCATGATGTTGTACGGTCATATCCTCTTTACCACCAAAGCCACCACCTACGAGCATGCTATGAACCTTTACAGATTCATTTGGAATGCCAAGCATACGAGCAACTTCACGCCGATCATCATAAACATTTTGGCTACCTGAATACAGATGAATTTCGTCTCCCTCACGATATGCAACGGCACATTCTGGTTCCATAAATGCATGGTCGGTTTGAGGCGTGGAATAATGATTTGTTACTACAAAAGCAGCCTCTGCAATAGCCTTATCTACATCGCCACGAGATAATGTTTGACGAGATAATACATTTCCCTCTGGATGTAACTGAGGAGCATCTGGTTTTAGTGCTTCCAATGGATCTAGTACGGGTTCTAATTCAGTATAATCAACTTCAACTAGAGCCAATACTTCGTCTAAGTATTTCTTTTCTGTAGTTGCAACAAGTGCAATTGCATCGCCTACATAACGTGTAATATCACCTTCGGCGATAAGTACATCCCAATCCGGTACTAAATGACCAGTCTTATTGAATGGTACATCCTTAGCAGTCAATGCCGTTACACATGCTGGATGTTCAAGAGCTTTAGACACATCAACACGATCAACTCTAGCTCGTGGGTATTTAGAACGCAATGCTTTGGCATAAATCATGCCATCCATATAGATATCATCAGAGTATTGTCCAGTACCTAATGCTTTTTCCTCAGCATCTACACGGTGTAAACGAGCGCCTACATTACCATTTGTATCCTTTTCTGGAACTGGTAAGTTCTCACGGAACATTTTTGCAGCTAGCATAATGCCCTCTTCAATTTTTACATAGCCTGTACAACGGCAAATATTACCTAATATCGCCTTTTTAACATCGTCAGGTGTAGGGTCATTATTTTCGTCAATCAATACTTTTGCACTAATAATCATACCTGGTATACAGAAACCACACTGCACCGCTCCGCATTCACCAAAAGCATAGGTGTATACTGCTTTTTCTCGTTCAGATAAACCTTCAATCGTGACAATTGATTTACCGTCTAATTGAGATAGTTTGCTTACACAAGCCTTTGCTTTTTTTCCGTCTATAATTACTGTACACGTACCACATGCACCAGCACTACAACCTTCTTTAGTGCCCGTCAACTTTAAATCAGCTCGCAAGAAATCAATTAAACGTTGATCCTCTTGAACCTCATATTGGGTGCCATTCACTTGAAAGCGGTACATATATAGCCCTCCTCTCATTAAGGAATACATTCACCAAGATACGATTCTGTTAAGGATCCATCTTGTACCACATGGTGACCTCTAAGGATAACATCTCGAACCTTGCCAGTTACAGATATTCCTTCGTAAGGTATATAGTCAGCCTTTGTATGGGCGGACTCTTTTGAAAGCATATGTTCTATATGCTTATCTACAATTGTTATATCCCCATCACTACCTACAGCTAATGTACCCTTCTTGGGATACATGCCATATAGCTTTGCTGGGTTTTCACTAACTAATTTCATAAAATCTACAGCGCTCATATTGCATTGGTTAACCAACACATCATAAGCAATGATGCCCCGTTCTTCGGCTCCAGGAATACCTCCAGGAATTCGGGTAAAGTCATACCGACTCTTTAATTTTTGATCATTAAAGGTAAAGCTACAATGGTCGGAACCAATGGTTTGGAATACACCATTTACTAGTGCATGCTTCAATGCCATTTGGTCTTGTATCGTTCTAAGTGGAGGACTCATCACAAATTTAACCCCTTCAAAATCAGGTAATTTATATCGTGATTCATCAAGCACCAAATACTGTGGACATGTTTCACAAGTCACTTGATGTCCTAATGCCCGCTCACGTAGAACTTCATCTACGCCTTCTTTAGAACTTACATGCACAATATGCACGGGATACTCTAATGCAGCACCAATTGTACTAAATCGCTTAATCGCTTCCGATTCAATCATGGCCGGTCTTGTGAGTGGATGATTGTCTACATCTAATTCACCACGTTTACGTTTATCTGCTACAAAGGCATCGATAAGATCACCGTTTTCACAGTGAGCCCCTACAAGCGCACCCGTTGGTTTTATAGCTTCAATAGCATCATAAATTTCTCGATCTGTTAAACGGAAGCCATACGCTAAGTACACTTTAAAGGACGATACACCAGCTTCTACAACCTTTGGTATTTCATGAGATACCTCTTCATTCATTTCTACAAGCTCCATATGGAATTTGTAGTCACAGGAGCAGCGCCCTGCGGCACGCTCCTTGTGAACTTCTAAACCTTTACAAAGGGAGCCATCCTCGGGAGAAGCAAAATTGATGATTGAAGTAGTCCCACCAAGTATAGCAGCCTTCGTACCACTATCAAAATCATCCGCAGTCGATGCTAAAGTATTGGTCATTTGAAAGTGCGTATGAGGATCTATAAATCCTGGGAATACGTAGCAACCTTTTGCATCAATTACTTTAGCCCCTTCTGGAACAGGAACGTGTTCATCGATGGCGACAATTTTGTCGCCATCAATTAATAAATCTCCGGTAAGGATTCGATCAGCTAAGACCAATTCCCCTTGTTGTATGATAATCATGATACATAGTACACATGCTCTTTACAGAAGGCATGTACAACTCCTTTCAATTCTTTAGGTAATGCATCAATGTCACATACGGCTTCTTCACCTTTGAAGCGATAACCACAGCTAGTACCTTTGATGTAGAAACCATCATTTGTACTATCTGCTAAAGCTTCAGCATTGTGGAAGAATGTAATGCGATCCTTGTATGGTTGACAAGGTTCTACGCAATGACATGCACAGTTACCACACTCATTACAGCTTTGATCAACATGGACGATCAATTTAGCATCATTTACAGTAACGACTTCATTACATCTATTAGGACATACGCGAACACAAGCACCACACACTACGCGACAGTGGTAGTCAGAGCTATGTGTACCAGGGAAGGATGGCATTGCTTCGCGTTTTTTCTTCATAGCATCGCTCTTCTTGAAGATTTTGTTCTCAGCGATGTCTTTAGCGAGTTTAGCTATAAGTTCTTTATGAACTTTTAAAGCAGCATTGTAATCAGTAGATTCCACTTCGTCTGCTAAGCCTTTGAAAGTATTGTAACCTTCACCTTGTAGAAGAATTGTACATACTGTTACAGGCCAGATACCACAATCAAAGATAGCTTTGATATTTTGTTTTACAGCACCACCACTATAAGACATTGGTAAACGTTCGCCGAACTGAGCACTTAGGAGCTCAGCCACACCAATTGTTACAGGTAACAAGGATTTACCAGACATGTACATTTGCTCGCCTGGCAATTCATTATTATGAATTTGTACAGGGAATGTATTTGTCAATTTAACACCGAAAATCTTATTGTGTTTTTCACCAAGAGCTATAAGACGCTCTAACATTGGAACAGCTTTATCGAATTGAAGGTCAACTTCAAATTGATGATCTTCAAAGTCAATGTACTCAAAACCAGCGTTATCCAATAATTCTCTAATGCGTTTTGGACCTAACAATGTAGGGTTGCATTTTAAGTATAGGTGAAGACCTTTTTCACTGATAAGGTACGAACAAATGGATTCGATTTCTTCTGCTGGGCAACCGTGCATTGTGGACAATGTAATTGCTTGGCAAAGTTCATCACTAATAGAGTTGATATAATCAGCATCAATATGCTCAAATTCATCTACATGGTCAAGACACCATTGTTTACATGTATCCCACACAGGAGATTGAGATGCACTGCGCATTGTGTTAATGAATTTATCAACCATAGGGCTCTTGATACCAGCCAAATTGTAGCCAACACTCATGATGAATAAGAAGCCATCTGGATCACCTAATCCTAATTCTTTAGAGATTAATTTCAATGCGAACCAAGCTTTAATGTATTCATCAGCAGCTTCATCACAGCTATATTCAGAAGACCATTCTACGTTATATGCTTCGTCTACAGAGTAGATACAAGGTCTAGGAATACCTAGTTCTTCACCATACATAATTTGTACGGTTTTTAATTCGATGCAACGAGCACCAGCCACATAGGATGCCACAATGTTTTGTGCCAACTGTGTATTAGGACCAGCTGCTGGGCCTACAGGATTTTCAATAGATTTACCAAAGATAGATAAGCGTTGATTATGATTCGTACGATGAATTTTATTTACATTGTAAATACGATTGTACATCTTGTACTCAGTCATAATGTGGTTCATCAAATTTCCGAAACTTACCGGATACATAATGTCACTCATAATGTCACACTCCTTTAAAGCGTTTGCGTTATGGGTTTAGTCGTTTCCATAAACCTTTAGATGTTGCTAAAACTTCGTTCATTACTTCAGCTTTATCAATGCCTTGTAATTTACGATCAATCATGCGTGGTACACCATCACTAATAGTTGTTACCACATACATACCATTAGCACCGAATAGTAAATGACCATTGATGTTGTTTTCATCAAGTGGTGTTGGTGCTGCGTAATCAAGAACAATTACGTCAGCTGCAGCACCTTTTTTAAGGATGCCTACCGTAGTATCGAAGAATTCATTAGCCATTTTGCGGTTGTTTTCAAATAGCATATGAGGTACTTCGCCCCAGCCTACATATGGTTTATGTTGCTCATGTTTCACGAGACAATTCGCTACTTTATAAGATTCGAGCATATCATTTGTATAACCATCTGTGCCAAGCCCAACAGTGATCCCTGCATCTAATAGTTTTAAGATATCTGTCGTGCCTACTGCATTACCCATGTTACTTTCTGGGTTATGTACAACCTTAGCTTGAGAGTTTTTCAATAATGCCACATCTTCGTCAGTTACGTGTACACAGTGACCAGCGATGCTCTTAGGGCCTAAAATACCTGCCTCTACGAGGCGTCTAACAGGTGTCATGCCATATTTTTCTTTACTATCTGCCACATCTTCTGGGCCTTCAGCAACATGAACGTGATATCCTAACTTGTCTTCATTTTGTGCTTTCACATAATCTAATGTTTCAGGACTTAGAGTAAAGGATGCATGTAAGCCCATCATAGCAGCGAGTCTAGATGGATCTTTTTTAGCCTCTTTACCAAAACGTACATTTTCTGCAACAGCGGCTTTCATCTGATCAACACCGTTACGGTCAGACACTTCGTAGCACAAGCAAGAGCGAACACCAAACTGTTTAGCTACATCTGCAATGATGGATAAGCTGTTAGGCACTTCACCATAACTTGCGTGATGGTCAAAAATAGTAGTTACACCATTTTCGATACAGCCTAAATACGTAAGTAATGCACTTGCTTTTACATCAGGAGCGGTCAATTTATTATCTAAGTAGAACCAAAGTCCTTCCAAGATTTCACCGAAGTTAGTCGGTGCCGGACCTGGCAATGATAAACCTCGTGCAAGAGCGGAATAAATATGGTGATGTGCATTAATGAAACCTGGCATAATTAGGCCACCATGAGCATCAATGATTTCTGCATTTACATACGTTTTACATAATTCATCATATATACCAATATCAACAATTTGAGTCCCGTCGATAGCAACAGCACCATCATAAATGATAGGTCTATCAGCGTCGCGAGTAATAACAGTACCTTTTCCTAATATAATCATGTGGGCACCTCCTCAACGATTCGTTGAAATGCATACTTATAAACTTATATATTATTATAATACGATACGTGTGCCTGTTTTTCCTGCTATACCATCTTTAGATTTCTCTAATAATGTGATAATTGAAACACGGCCTTTTTTGGATTCTGCAAATGCTATAGCGGCTTCTACCTTTGGTTTCATCGAGCCTTCTGCAAACTCACCAGCTGATACATATTCTTTAGCTTGTGTAACAGTTATTTCATCAAGCCATTTTTCATTTTCTTTACCAAAATTAATGGCAACCTTTTCAACAGCTGTTAAAATAACGAGAACATCAGCATCAATTTCTTGGGCCAATAAACTACTAGTCCAATCTTTATCGATAACAGCAGCTGCACCATGAAGTTCATTACCTTCTTTAGTTACTGGGATACCTCCCCCGCCACAAGCAACAATTAATTGTTTACCTACTAAACCTTTAATTGCTTCTAGTTCAATAATTTCTTTTGGTGCTGGAGATGCCACCACACGACGATAACCACGTCCCGCATCTTCTTTTACCACATAATCGTAATTCTTTTCTGCGTATTCAGCTTCTTCCTGAGTCATAAAGTGTCCAATTGGTTTTGTAGGATTTTGAAAAGCTGGGTCATTTTGATCAACAAGTACTTGTGTAACCATAGTCATTGTTGGCAAATCTTTTATACCACGATTTAAGAGCTCTTCGTGAAGAGCATTTTGTAAGTCATAACCAATATAAGCTTGGCTCATTGCTACACATACAGATAATGGAGTATTTGGTTGACCCTCTACTTCACGAGTCAATGCAGCCATCGCATTGTTGATCATACCAATTTGAGGTCCATTACCATGTGTTACCACTACATCACAATCAGCTTCTACTAAATCAATAATTGTTTTAGCTGTACTTTTTACAGCAATTTTCTGTTCTGGTAAGGAATTGCCTAATGCATTTCCCCCTAATGCTACTACAACTCTCTTTTTCATGTTATGCCTCATAACAAACTATTAAGAATAAAAGGAGCCATCAATACGGATGGCCCCTAAACTTTACTTTACGGTTGAACTCGTTCGGTTCCCTTCCGTTCTAATTCTTTTAAGGTTTCTACAGGATTTTTAAATTTGCTAAGGAAAATCATAGCTGCAATAACATATGGTTTGTAGCTTGCTTCCTTATAAAGAGGTATGCGGTAGCGATCAAATACTGTTGCATCTACTTCGCCTTCTTCACAACTTACACCTGTAATATCTGCTGGTAAGCAATGTAAGTAAAGAGCTTTGCCGTCCTTTGTGAGACTCATCATCTCTTCCGTACATGCCCAATCTTTATGTTTACCATTTTCTTCAAGAAGAACTTTTTCTAATGCTTTAATACCTTCATGATCATTTTCACCATACAGTTTTGTACGTTTTTCCATTGCACCGAATGGAGCCCAGCTCTTAGGATATACGATGTCTGCATCTTTGAAAGCATCCTTCATGTCGTTAGTTCTACGGAATGAACCGCCGCTAGCTTCAGCTTGTTTCTTAGCGATTTCTTCAACTTCCGGCATTACTTCATACCCTTCTGGATGTGCTAATACAACTTCCATACCGAGACGAGTGAATAAGCCAATAGCACCTTGAGGTACGGATAAAGGTTTACCATAAGATGGGGAGTATGCCCAAGTCATAGCAATCTTTTTGCCTTTAAGGTTTTCTACACCGCCGAATTCTTTGATGATATGAGCTGTATCAGCCATGATTTGTGTAGGATGGTCAATATCACATTGTAGGTTTACAAGCGTTGGGCGTTGCTCTAGTACACCATCTTCATGACCTTCTTTAACTGCATCAGATACTTGATGCATATAAGCATTCCCTTTACCAATATACATATCATCACGAATACCGATAACATCTGCCATAAAGGAAATCATATTAGCTGTTTCACGAACTGTTTCACCGTGAGCGATTTGAGATTTGCCTTCATCTAAATCTTGAACTTCAAGGCCTAGCAAATTACAAGCGGAAGCAAAGGAGAAACGAGTTCTTGTAGAGTTATCGCGGAATAAGGAAATGCCAAGACCGCTGTCAAATACTTTAGTGGAGATATTGCGTTCTCTAAGAGCACGCAATGCATCAGCTACTGCCCAAACACCTTTTAATTCGTCATCAGATTTTTCCCAAGTTAGGAAGAAATCTTCGCCGTACATTTTACTAACATCTAAGCCTTGTAGTGTTTCAATACTTTTATTGAAGTCTGTCATCTGTAAGTCCTCTCTTTCAATTCCCTAAAGGGCTACTTAGGATCTAACTTTATACGATGCCTCATCAAATGTTGAGGTACCATATGAAATTCTTAATATCAACTATTTTCAGTTATTTTCGTTAAAATAGATCTAATTCAATATATGTGATATTAGTCTTTGCAGTATACGGATGGTAACAATGCATATACAGCGGCACATGTTACAAGATCTTGTTTCCATGTAATTTCGTTAGGAGCATGTGCTTGTGCTTCTGCGCCAGGACCGAAGCCAATACAAGGGATGCCATTACGACCCATGATAGATACACCATTTGTGGAGAATGTCCATTTATCAGTTAATGGGCGAGCTTTACGCATTTCAACTGTATCTTCTGCACCAATACGTTCGTTGCCATATAAGCTAGTGTATGCTTCTTCCAAAGCTTCTGTTACTTTATGATCTTTAGGAATTACCCAAGTTGGGAAGTAACATTCGATTGGATATGTCAAACCAGTCCAAGATGGACGAGCGTATTCGTACATGGATACTTTCGCACCATATTCTTTAACATGTGGTAATGCTTCGATTTCTGCCAAGCAACTTTGCCAAGTTTCACCAGCAGTCATACGACGGTCCAAGGAAATAGCGCAGGAGTCAGCTACTGCACAACGGCTTGGAGAAGTATAGAAAATTTGGGAAGTAGTTACTGTACCGCGACCTAAGAAGCGAGCTTCTTCATAGTGGTCAGGGTTGAATTTTGGATCAAGCATTTTAACAAGGCCCTTAATTTTTGTGCTTTCATCAGCAGAGTTAGCATTCAATTCACGGATGTCTTGAAGTATATCTGCCATTTTATAAATTGCGTTATCACCGCGTTCAGGAGCAGAACCATGGCAAGATACGCCTTGTACATCTACACGAATTTCCATGCGACCACGTTGCCCACGATAGATACCGCCATCGGTTGGTTCTGTAGATACTACAAATTCAGGACGGATATTGCGTTCCTTAATCATGTATTCCCAGCAAAGGCCATCGCAGTCCTCTTCTTGTACGGTGCCTACAACAAGTACACGATATTTATCACTTAGAAGTCCTAAATCTTTCATAATCTTAGCGCCGTATACAGCGGATACGATACCACCCAATTGGTCAGATACGCCACGGCCACCAATTTTAGTTTCGTCTTCGAAACCATCATATGGATCAAAATCCCAATTGTCACGATTGCCAATACCAACTGTATCAATATGTCCATCAAAGGCAATGAGGGTTTTCCCTGTACCCATATATCCAAGAATATTCCCCATAGGATCTACTTCAACTTCATCAAATCCTAGGTCTTTCATCTCTTGTTCTATACGTTTTACATGATCTTTTTCTTCAGCACTTTCACCTGGGAATGCTACGATCTCACGTAAAAATTTTGTCATCGCTGGGCCATAAGTTGCCGCTGCTTGTTTAATTGCTTGTAAATCCATAATTAATGCCTCCTAACGATCTTCACCATACCACATAATATTTTTATATCTTTCAGGATCCGTATCACCTTCAGTGGAGAAACAGAGTACCTTTGAAGACGCATCTAGTTCTAACTCTTTCCGTAAATCTTCATATTCCGGCATCGTCATAAGTGCCATTACAAGGCCTAATGGAACTGCACCAGACTCACCAGTAGTAATTGGAGTATCACCTTTAGTTGGTGCACCACCAACGCGCATGCCTAAACGTGCCACCCAGTCAGGCGCAGAAACGAATACATCTGCATGATTTCTCAAAATATCCCAAGAAACTGTGTTCGGTTCACCACAAGCTAAGCCTGCCATGATTGTTTCTAAATCACCCTCTACGATACGAGGTTTACCATCATCAGCTACAGCACCTTTGTATAAACAAGCTGCCGCTTCTACAACAATTAATTTAGGTTTTTTAGCCACATTGCTGTATAGATTAGTGAAGTAACCCACTACAGAACCGGCAAGGGAACCTACACCAGCTTGTACAAATACATGAGTAGGAACTTTACAATTATCAGCTTCTAATTGATTGGCTGTTTCCATAGCCATTGTGCCATAGCCTTGCATAATCCAGTTTGGAATTTCTTCATAACCTTCCCAGGCAGTATCTTGAACTACAACACCATTAGGAACTTCTTTAGACTTTTTAGTTGCTAAGCGTACACACTCATCGTAGTTGAAGTCTTCGATTGTTACAGTAGCGCCTTCGTTTTCGATTTGTTTTCTACGATATTCTGTAGAGCCCTTTGGCATAAATACTACAGATTTTTGACCTAATTTATTGGCTGCCCATGCTACACCACGACCGTGGTTACCATCAGTGGCAGTAAAGAATGTAGCTTGACCAAACTCTTCTTTTAATTTTGCTGATGTTAATACATCATATGGTACATCCTCAACAGCTTTACCAGTTTGTTGCGCCACATATTTTGCCATCGCATAGGAGCCGCCTAATACCTTAAATGCATTAAGGCCAAATCGGTAGGATTCATCTTTTACAAAGAGTGCATCAACACCGATATAAGACGCTAAATTCTTAAGCGATACAAGTGGAGTAACGCTATATTGTGGAAAACTTTCATGAAACGCTTTAGCTTTCTTAACCTCTCTAACATCCATAACGGACAAAAACTTGTCACTTGATGGTACCATTGTATTACGTTTCCACTGAATTCGTTCCATATTTGCCTCCTAGGATTCTTCCTTTACAGTATTTAAATCACTATAAAGAGTAAACTTAGAAATATTAAAATACTCTGCTATCTTCTCAGAAGACTTCGAGATAAGAAAAGCCCCTTTTTCGTTTAAATAGGAAATAGCTTTTAAGCGTTCCACCTTATTCATCAATGGTCCTGGTTTACCAACTAAACGTTCTACGTCTAGTAATAAATCATCTAATAGTTCCGATACACTCGTCGTAATTTTTTCAACAGATCCTGCATCTTCCTGACCTGTATTGACCAAACTATCCAAAAGTCGATGCATCATAACAAACTCTGTTATAT
>ERZ791671.834-NODE-834-length-15629-cov-13.4116_pt1 | contig 15629 bp, 6 predicted proteins | sample MGYA00510052_ERZ791671 | MGnify/ENA primary metagenome ERZ791671 (study PRJEB30046, sample SAMN00715231) | human gut metagenome | study: EMG produced TPA metagenomics assembly of the A metagenome-wide association study of gut microbiota in type 2... | reverse complement strand
TTGCGCCTACGGATTATCTGAGATTCGTCATCGAATGCCGGAAGTGTTCCCAAAAATTTACAGTGACTTTCTCTTTAACAGCGGACGTATGTCTGTCGACGATCTTTTTAAAAAGTTTTTCAAGATCGATATTACTCAGCCTGAATTTTGGGAAAGCGGACTGAAAGCGATGGAACGGAAGATCTCTGTTTTTGAGGCGGAAGCACGGAAGTATTCCGAAAAAGCGGTAATGGAAAATACTTAACAAGAAAATCTCCTTTACAACTTTCCATTGTTGGCTCGCTAAACAATCGAAAATTGTAAATTCCTGAATGAATGTTCATTCAGAATTGAACTAGAATTGTGTCCGTTGTGCTTCTCAGGCGAGAAAGCGCACTCAAATCAGAATAAATTGGGAATAAATCTCGAGGTTTTTCATGTTATTGAACGACTTAAAGAAGGCGGCGTTGTGTGTTGCCGCGGGCTTTGCCGTGACTATGTTCGGCGGATGTGACTCGCAGAAATCAACTGGTGCTCCGGCCGGAGCCGGTGCTCAGCGAGCTCCTCAGGTTTCCGTCACGGAAATTCAGCCGACCGAGTTAGACATGACGACGACGCTTCAGGGCCGCACAGCTTCGTATTTGGTCGCTGATGTTCGTCCTCAGGTCGCCGGTATTCTGCAGAAACGGCTCTTTAAGGAAGGAAGCGAAGTCAAAGAAGGACAAGCGCTTTATGAAGCCGCAGTGGCAAGCGCTAAAGCCGAGCTTCAGAGAGCTCAGGCCGTGCTGTATCAGACCCGTCTGACCGCAAACCGCTATGCACAGCTGGTCAAAACCAATGCAATCAGTAAACAAAACAACGACGACGCTCATTCTTCAGGCGTTTAACGAAATCTTTTTCTGTAATATCCGACGGAAAACCGGGCAACGAAATATTTGTACGACCACGAATCTGATTTACCGCTTCACGCGCACTCATATTGTAAACAGCATCTTTATAGTTGGGATCATGAAAAGCATTAATCATAGCTTCTGCATAATTAAGCAAAATCTCACCATAACGGAACAATACCCAATTATGCTGTTTTTTCGTAACAGTGCTGCCAGCCTCGAAACTAATCGTGTTATTTACATACTTTTTCAAATAGTATCCTGTAGTAGTGGCATTCTGCAATGGCAATCCGTTAGTTCCTCCTTCCCATATTTCCACAGGGTCTACAGGCCATTTCATTTCATTGCAAACAATCGTATATTTCATACGAGGATCACGATTATCGTATGGATTTGACTGATTATTCCATACAAAAGGAGTACCATCCTTCATATCATACGCTTCCATCAAGTTTTGTGTCGGACAGGTAGATGTCTTTCCACCCTCCACTCCAATAGGAAAATTAGCCTTCTCAAAGTCACCGCTCTCACCTGTCGGACGATACAATATCACCTCAGCTTTCTGATTATTAACGTCATTAAATATTTGAGGATAAGGAACCAAGTCCAAGCCTAAATCTGTTTTCTGTTTAATAATATCATAAGCAGCTTCTGCGGCTTGTTTCCATTTATCTTCACTATCTTCTGAAAATAAAGGGCTGGCCATATACAACGTAACACGCGATTTTAATGCCATAGCAGCTGCCCGCGTAACACGTCCTTTCTCTTTTGTACTGAAATTATCATAATTCACAGGCAAAATCTGTGCAAGATCCGAACATTCATCCACGATGAATTTAGCAATCTTCTCATAAGATTCAGGATTTACCCCGTTAGCTTCATTCTGTGCCAAGACATCTAGTACAAAAGGAATATTGCGATAACGCTTGATTAATTCAAAATAGAAATATGCTCTAAGGAAACGGACTTCATATTGATAATTAGTAAACTCTTTCATTATAGCCTCATAATCATCCGAATATTTCCATTCATCAAATGTCAGTCCGGCAGTTTCCTTCAAATAGAAGTTGGCTGCCCGAATTCCTTCGTAATAATGTCCCCATACATTATCCACCAAATTATTGGCAGACCATGTACCATCCACAAACCGCTGGATATTGGAAGACTTGTAAATATGGACGGCATCATCCGTAGCCGCATCCAGCATGGCCCCATCTATAGAACAAAAGTCCGCTTTTAAGAAACCATATACATTGGTTGCCAGTTGCTTCACACGATTATAGCTATCAAGCACCTCTTGTTTGGTAAAGTTATCAGACTCATCACAATCCATAAAACCACATCCTGTCATCATCAATAAAGATAGAAGCAGTACTATATTTTTAATCTTTATTTTTTTTATCATTGTCTCTCCAATTTAGAATTGTAAATTAAAACCAAATGTATATTGTTTCATCGCAGGATGAGTAACTCCCAACGCCTCCGGATCAGCAATATCAATGCCATCCAGACATAACAGGTCGTGTCCGCGAACATAAAGTTTCACCGATTTCACAACATTCTGCCTACGTAGCCATTTATCAGGTAATTGATAATAAACTTCTAATGTTCGTAATTTCAAAAACGAAGCATCTGTCACCCATAATGAGTTATTATTATAATTATTCGCTGATCCTAATGTAGTTAGCCTGGGTAATGTCCCATTCGGATTATTCTCGCTCCAACGATTTTCCCAATAATATCTGGAAATTGTATTATTGTTAATCAATGGTCGGTACACACTTCGTGTATCCAGCACCTGGCTATAATTGGCCACTCCCTGAAATTGCGCCAAAACTCCCAAGCCCTTGTATTCAGCACCTAAATTGAAACCATAATAAATCTCCGGACAGGTAGCGTTATATCCCATGGTAACTTGATCATATTGATCGATACGTTTATCACCATTCTGATCTTTGAGTTTTAGATCACCGGGACGTACCTCCGACAAATATTGTTTTACCTCACGTTGGTTTATTTCTTCCTGATTCTTATAGATTCCCTCTACTTCATAACCAAATATTTGACCGACACGACACCCTGTACGCTCCAAATAATCATACGGACGATATTCTTCATTCATATTGATAATTTTACTCCGATTGAAGGAGAATTGCCCGTTTATCTGATAACTGAACTCACCTATCCGGTCATTCCAACCTGCCATTAATTCCACTCCATAGTTATTGACAACACCATCATTACGCTTGGGAACGGTCATTCCGAACACAGAAGAAATCGCATTACCACCATCTACCAGAATATCAGTCCGATGATCATAATATCCATCAATAGTTAATGACAACTTCTTCCATACCATGAAATCCATACCAACATTCAACTTATGCGACTTTTCATAAGTAAGCCCGTCTACAGCAATTTGCTTTTCAGTCATACCACTTTGGCTGGCCGGAGTATCCTTGAAATAATAACTATTACCACTTCCCATATAATACTTATACAGATTTACCCCAAAATCCGCCCTTCCAACTATACCATAAGATGCTCTCAATTTTAAGAAATCAACCGATTTTCCTTTCATCCAGCTTTCTTCTGAAAGAATCCAACCAGCACCTATTGACGGAAATATTCCCCAACGATGATTCGGTTCCAAAACACTGGATGCCGAACCCGATAAAGCAAAATCAAGTAAATAACGGTTTTTATAGCTATAATGCGCTTGTCCAACCATATCCATATATGCCCGGGAAGCATTCTGTCCATCACGATCCATCCGGTCCATAGCATAAAGTAAAACTGTATTCAGCCGATGTAATCCCCAATTTCTATCATAATTTAATTGGGCATTAAAGTTAAAGCGGCGGACAATTTCTCCTGTACTGCTGCTAAAACTCAAAGCAGATTCATTACGCAAGTTTTTATATTGGTCTTCTTCTCCATCCCATCCTTTCACTGAAGACTCATAAGCAAAGTTACGAGTATTGGAATCCCAGTAACTAGCATCGCTGTCAAGCCCCACTCGGACTGAAGCAGATAGACCGGGAGTAAGAGTACTCAAATCCTGTTGAATATTCATATCGGCATACAAAGCACGATTTTGTGAACGCGCATATCCCTTACCTGAAATGAGAGCAATAGGATTATTGGAATAAATAGTAGAACCTCCCCATACCTCATTCTTTGTTTTAACAGGAAACACTCCTGAAGGAACCTGGTACAAAGCTGTGAAGATATCATCTAGCTGTGCACCCGGACGATTGTGTTCTGAGAAATTACCTAGCATACTCAATTGCACTTTCGTGGTTTTGGTAGCCTGTATATCAAGATTAGTCCGTATATTCAACTTTGAGAATTTAAGCTGGGTGGAATAATCTTCATTGTCATTGGTCGGCTTCAGAATTCCCTGATCATTCAGATAATTCAACTGTGCATAATATTGTACCTTATCACCCCCTCCCTGAATGGAAAAGTTTGCATTCTGACCAAGGCTATGATTCCGCAAAGCCTCTCCCCACCAATCTACGTCCGGATAAAAGTCTGGGTAAGTACGATCTCTAAACGCGTCTAGTTCACGTTGAGTATAACGGGGGCTAAGATGATCATTTTTCAACCCTTCATTCAAAGCTTGGGCATAAGTATATCCATCTACCATTTCCGGTAAACGGACCGGAGTCCCCATATTAAACTCATAATTGAAATTAATTACCGGCTTGCCAGTCTTTCCACGTTTCGTGGTAACATAAACGACCCCATTAGCTCCTCGTATTCCATACAGTGCCAAAGCTACGGCATCTTTCAAGACAACCACAGATTCTATTTCTTGCACTGTCAGGTCTGATATGGAACGTACAAAGCCATCAACCAATATCAGCGGGCTTTTGCTGTTTGTAGTCCCCAAACCACGTACATACATAGTAGCACCATCTGCCCAGGAACTGCCGGCATTCTGTAACACATATAGTCCTGGAACAGAACCAAATAATGAGTTAGAAGGATTAACACTCGTTTTATGGGATAATTGCCCTGCTGTCACCATTCCTCCCGCAGTAGTAGATTCTTTCCAGTCAACCGAAATACCTCGACCGTACTGCTGTATGCTGTCCGTTTCCTGTGCCAGCATATTTGCCGACACCAGCAAACCTGTCATTACTAATTTTATAGCTTTATTCATAGTATTCTTTTATTTCTTTATTCATTGAATGATTTTCATGATCACCATCCCGGGTTCTGTACTAACCCGTATCCTTTATTCACTTCCTTATCAGGAAATGCACTCAGATACCATTTTGCAGAAAATCCTCCCGGCTTTTGCCATGCTCTTTCCGGCAACTGCGGAAAATCAAATTTATATTCTTTGGTAGTTTTATGGCGATACACATTAATTCCATGCAAATGTTTTGTAAAATCAGATTCACGTTTCCAACGTATCAAATCAAAGAAACGGTTTTCTTCCCATACAAATTCACAAGCGCGTTCTCGAAGTACTGCTTCGCGAAACTCTGTTTTCTCATCCAGTTTTCCTTTCAATACCAGCCCTGGCAAACCAACGCGTGCTCTAACTGCATTGATATACTGATATGCCTCACTGGTACGCCCACATTCATTCAATGCCTCTGCATAAGCAAGATATACTTCAGCCAAACGTAAATAAGGCCAATGAATTACACGGTTATTGTACTCCCCTTTCCGGTCAAGAGCGAATTTACGTCCGGCAATCCCTGTTGACAAACTCTTACTATCCAAATTGTTCTTATTCCAATCCGCACCTTTGGGATAATTCTTTTTATCATTAGCATCTTCCTTGAATACCTCAGCCTTTCTACCTTGAAAATCGTCACCATCCAATAAGATTGTTTCACACAACCGAGGATCACGATTTATAAAAGGATTTTTCTTATGAACAGGATTATCCCAATCAAAATCATCACCATTCGCCATCGGGAACAAGTCAAAACATTCTTTTGTCGGACACCATGCGCCCCAACGTAAACTTTGCAGCAACGTACTGATACCATTTGTCCTAAAATGCCTGCGTACAGAAATTAGGCTCTCTGTAGTACCCCTGGTATAATATGCATCCTGAAATGCCTGACGAATTGTATTTTTAGTTGCCGTTTCTTTTTGTACCAATTCATAAAAACCACCTTGTTTCCAAGATTTGAAAAAATCTTCCCCCGCTTTTGCCGCATCTTTCCAGCGTTGTTCACTATACCCGCCAAACCAAGTCATCAATTTATCAGAGGCTTCCCCCGGAAAATAAGGCTCGTCAGAATTGAACAACGGACTGGCTACGAACAACAGTACTCTTAGCTTTAATCCCATGGCAGCCGCCCCTGTCATACGTCCACTCTCATTACTCAGATCATCTTCCGGCAAAGCCCAAGGTAATTCTTTGCATGCAATAGCCTCATCCAACAACCGGGTTATGAAATCCACAGTCTGTTGCAAAGTGGCACGCTCCGGTAACCCCATTTCTTCCGGCATAATAGCATGGTCAACAATAGGTAAGGCTCCATAATGACGCAACATTTCAGAATACTGCACAGCAATGGTAATTTTGGCCTCCGCCTTCAAACGCAACTTCTCTTCCGCCGTCATATCCGGTACTCGGTCCACATTATTAATAAAGACCCATGCATGGCGAATCCCTTTCCAAGGATCACGTGCGTACATATTGTATTTAGTTGCATGATCCTCTCCACCTGATTCGTCTTCACTTCCGGCATTATAAAGTCCCGGATAATACAACTTATCCGCTCCTGCATAACCAACATATGACTGTGCCAGATCAGTCAACGATTCTATTGAACCCACACGCATCGAAGTCGAATTATTATAACCGGTAGAAAAGCCATAAGGCAATTTCGAATAAGCATACCATAATACTCTCCGGGCATACTCTGCCGTCGAAAAAATAGTGTCGATAGTAACATCCCCGCTAGGAGGTTTCTGAAGAAATTTCTCCCCTAAAGCAAAATCCTCGCATGATGTAAAAGAAACATATGAGAAGATCAGTAACAGATAAATATATTTTCTTATCTTTTTCATGACTAACTTTATTTTTATAAATTAAAATCCTACTTTCAAGCCCATATTTATCACCATTACTACCGGATACATTGCATTACCGTTGGGACGAGATTCCGGATCTACAATTTTCAATTTATCTAATGTCAACAAGTTATAACCTGTTGCAAAAACTCTCAGACTTCCAATATTGATTTTGCTCAATATTTTTTTAGGAAAATTATAACCAATCTCCACATTTTTCAAACGCAAGTAGGAAGCATCACGTAACCATAAATCCGAGTCTCTGTAATTATTTACTTTATTCGTAAACGAGATGGCAGGAGCTTTAGCTGAATTTCCTTTTTCCGGCGTCCACATGTCATCTATCATATATTTCATTAACGAACGAGAATCTGTGGCTCCAAACGGTTCACGAAAAATATCATCCAATAAGCGGGAAACTTTTGTTGCGCCGGACCATGTCATACTGAAATCGAATCCTTTATAGGAAAATCCCAAATTTATTCCTCCTGTAAGAAGTGGGTAAACTGGATAACCGATAGCGGCAACATCGTACTGGTCTATCTTATGGTCATTATTTAAATCCTTATATTTCACATCACCCGGCTTAGGAATATACCCTGTTCCATGATCCGGTATTGATTTACCACGTTCGGTCTCATACTTTGCCACATCTTCTTCCGAAAAGAATCCATCGTATTTATACCCCATCTGTTGCCCAACCGGCTTACCGGTCTTTCTCATATAATCGTAAGGATAGGGAACTTCATCTTGAAAGACGATCTTATTTTTAGCATAAGCCAGATTGAAACCTATATGATATCTAAAATCATGAATTCTATCTCTCCAGTTTACACTCAGTTCATATCCTTTATTATCAACTTTGCCAATATTGGCAATAGGCAAATTTGCTGCTAAATAAGTTGGCAGAACCTTACGATTTGTGAGAATATCCTTACGACGCTCAATAAAATAATCAAAATTAACTTTTAGTTTGCTGTTAATGAAATAAGCATCCACCCCATAATTCTGCTTTGCAGCCGTTTCCCAAGTTACGTCGGGATTACCAATCTTACTTTCCACTGCACCTTGCCATGCTGTAGATATGGAATTTCCAAAATAATAACTACCTGTCGACGGATTATAAGAATCCGGCAGATAAAGAAAACGATAGTTACCACTCACACGATCATTCCCCACTACACCATAGGAAGCACGAAGTTTAAAATAACTCAACCACGGTTTTAAAGGTTGCATAAAGTTTTCCTCTGTCAGAACCCAACCTGCTGATACTGCGGGAAAAAGACCAAACCGCTTACCTGGCGCAAAATTCTCAGAACCATTATACCCCACGTTCATTTCAACCATATAACGTGTTTTCCAGTCATAAGTAGCACGCCCAACTAAACCGATATAGCTTCGGGGAATAGATTTAAATTCATCCGGATTACTATCCGGATAATATTTCATTGTTTGATTGTACATAGCCAAGGCTGAAACATGATGATCACCAAAATCACGCTTATAATTCATGGCGACCTCCATATACCAGTCTCTGCTCCGGCTTGTACTCTCCGAATATTGAAGATTGGTCTGATCTCCCACTTTACGCAAATTCACTGTACCATCTTCATTTACTATCGTCTCATAATGAGGATAAGAAGTTTTACGCAACTTTTTCAAAGTCACACCGCTATTATAAGATGCTTTTACATGTGCCTTCAAACCTTTAGTGATGAAGTTCAATTTCTGCTCCAGCATAAAATCAAAATTCAGGATATTCCCTGCTGAAGTGTTATATCCTTTTCCATAATATGGATAAAGTCCGTCTCTTACAGTACCCGGCAGACTAAATTCTTTTGTATCAGGCCATATCCATTTTCCATCCATAATACCTACCCCCGACATTGGAATAGCCCAATAAATATCACGGAACAATAATCCGATATCACTACTTCCTTCATAATTCGGCGTACGCTTATCATTAACACGCCCACCTAAATTCATACGCATCAATGTGGTTTTCGTCAGGTCCAAATCCAGATTTATACGATAATTGTAACGGTTATATTTGAAATTACCATCATACTCTTTCTCAAACGACTTGAATAGACCATCTTGCGTCAACACACCCAAGGAAGCAAAATAACGGACTCCTCTTGTTCCTCCGGAAATAGAAAAATTATGTTGCGTTTGCAAAGCCACGTCCTTTATTAACATATCCACCCAATCCGTATCTGGATAAGCTAAAGGATTGCTGTGTGTCCGGTAGGCTTCAATCGCTTCATCCGTAAAAGCAAAGTTACTCTCTATTCCATCCCGACGCTGGGCATTGACATATGTACTTGCATACTCATAACTGTTGGCAAATTCCGGCATACGCGTTGGCATTTGTAAAGAATAAGAAGTAGATACATTTATTTTAGGTTTTCCTTCTTGTCCCCTTTTCGTTGTTACCAAAATAACACCATTAGCACCACGAACACCAAACACAGCCGTTGACGAAGCATCCTTCAAAATAGAAATATCTTCAATTTCATTAGGATCAAGTTGGTTGAACGAACGTTCTACTCCATCTACCAAAACAAGTGGTGACGATAATCCTTCTGTCAACGAACCGACACCACGGACATACATTGTTGCATCATCAGCTCCCGGCTGCCCAGTCTGCTGCACAGTAGACAACCCCGGTAATTTGCCGGTCAATGCATTGGATATACTTGAGACTGGTGATTTAAGAATTTCTTCTGTACCCACAGATGAAATAGCACCCGTCACTGTCACTTTCTTCGTTACGCCATACGCTACAACTTGTACTTCCTGCAACTGCAAAACATCTTCAGATAATTCAACTTTTAAAGTAGACTCGCCCTTATAAACAATTTCTTTACTATCATATCCGACATAAGATATGACAATTGTCGCACCAACAGGAACATCCAGTTTAAAATTCCCATCCATATCTGTTATAACACCTTTACCGGCATTCTTCACCACGACACTGGCACCTATTATAGGCTCGCCATTATCAGTTACCGTACCAACAACCGTCTTACTTTTCTGCTGCATAATATCTGCCGAAACAGCTATACTTTCCGTCACATAGTTCTCTGAAGAAAATGCCTGTTGTCCAAACACAAAAGACATCGCTAGCAGACATACCCATTTTTGGGGTATCTTCATTGGAGTGAAAAAGTCTTTCATTGCATTTAAATTTAAGTTACTAGAATGATTAAAAATTCATCAAATTGACTAAAAAAAACGACCTGACAAAAATGTTTATTCACACTGCGAATATAGTTAGAAAACCAAAAAAACAAAAACCAAAAACGTACATAAGAAGTATAAAAATTATCCTCCCAAGTTCTCTATTAATCATTGTACAAAAAAACACCCTTTTAGTACAAAAAAATCACCATTACAGCACTACTTCTGCACTGATTTACTCTTAGCTTCAATGTCGCAATCCCTTTTCCGCTTCAATGCTTCCAGAAAATAATAATCTGCATAAATCAAAGGGACATCTATTTCGTTTCCATGCGGATAACTTCCAACAGAATGCATCAATAAGAAATTGTGATTTTCACCAATCTTACTCCGATAATCCGATGATGACAAAGAATGCATTACCTTATCTGCCGTCTCTTTATACTTTGCTTTATTCGAATACATGCTCAATTCATACAAGGCGGCAGCCATAATAGCAGCAGCGGAAGCATCTCTTAATTCATGGGGAATATTCACTGCATCAAAATCCCAATAAGGAATCAAATCTTCAGGAAGATTGGGATGTGTACATACGAATTCATAGGCAGCTTCTGCCTGCTCAAGATATTTTAATTGACGTGTATACCTATAACACATTGTATATCCATAAATACCCCAGGCTTGCCCACGTGCCCAAGCTGATTCGTCGGAATATCCCTGAGCTGTGCAACGACTTCGCACCTTACCTGTTCTCATATCATAATCAACTACATGATAAGAGCTCCCATCCATACGAAAATGATTCTTTAAAGTCATATCTGCATGTGAAACCGCCATATTGTAAAAAGTAGAATCACCGGAAAGAGAAGTTGCCTCAAAAAGAATTTCCAAATTCATCATATTATCAATAATAACAGGACACTCCCAGCCTCTTTGTGCCTGCCATCCTGTACGGGTATTCCATGATTGGATAACTCCGGCTCCAGAACGAAACCGAGTGGAAAGGGACTTGGCCGCTTGCACGATAATTGTATCATATGCCTCCTGCCCCATACGCATACCATTTAAATAACTACATCCTATAATAAAGCCGATATCATGATGAGAAGTTATATATTGTTGTTGTTTCAGAGCTTCCGTATACTTTTTCGCCAATGTTTTCCATTTCTCATCTCCCGTAAGATTATACAAATACCAAAGGCTTCCCGCGAAAAAGCCCGAAGTCCAGTCCCATACGTTACGGGCATATACTATATTTCCTTTAGTATCTACCGTACGAGGTGCCCAAGGTTTACCATTTTTTTCCAGTTTTTCTATCAACAAATCATATTGCGCCGCTGCATACTCAACGTTTTCTGAAAGATAATTTTCCTCTACCCTTTCACAAGCACACACAAAAGTGAAAAACAAGGCTATACAAATTGAAATAATAGTTTTCATAAATAATTCATATTATTTTGAGAAAACAAAAATACGCATGCTAATCACAAAAAAGGGATAATATATGTACAGAAAGAGGATGTCAAATATATACAATGAGACAAAAAGCAGCGATGTACAATAAACGACCTAAAATGTACAATAAACGACAAAAAAAGAAAATACACACATACTCTTTATTTAATAAAAACGATATATTTGTAATCTGTATAATAAGATCTAGAATATGAAAAGCAGGATTATAATCATTTTTTATTTACTAATATACACATTATCAGGAAAAGCACAAAGCATATCATTTCTTCATCTGACAACCGACGATGGCCTACCTAATAATTCCATTTCTTCCATTTATCAGGATGAACGTGAATTCATGTGGTTCGGTACTCGCAATGGAATCGGCGTATATAACGGAAAAAAAATTAAAATCTATCAAAAGGAGAAAGATATTTCCAACAGCATTTTATACAATGATATATATCATATTACCGGTGACCGGAACGGACACGTTTTTATTATGACCAACAGAGGTATCTCCGTTTATGATATAGAAAAAGATTTATTTAGTACGATAACCAGAAATAATATGAAAGCGCAGTTCTTCTCCGGTTATTTATACGCTGCAACATCCAAACAAATATTTAAATACAACGGCAACAAGCTGGAGCCTTTCTATAAATTTCCGGATAACGAAGGATATATCAGAAAATTATATATACATAATGATTCCATACTCATCGGAAGTGACCGGGGAGTATATATACTAACTCCCCAAAAAGAACTAACCCATCCTATTACAGCAGGGAATATTTCTGATATTTTCAGAGATAGTAACGGAGAGTATTGGATAACCGCAAGTTCCGGTCATGGGCTGTACCGCATTCAAGGCGAACAAATTGACAGGTTTCAGTGTAAAGAGGAAGATCCGACGACAATCAGTTCCAATTTTACTCACAGGTGTTGCGAAGATACAGAAGGCAACATATGGATAGGAACTTTTAACGGGTTGAACAAATATGATAAAAATACAGGAGAATTTTACAGATATTTTAAACAGGAACATAACAAAAGTTTAAGCCATTCCTCTATTTGGGGATTATACTGTGACAAACAAGGAACTATCTGGATAGGAACCTATTCCGGCGGCATCAATTATTTCAATCCACAAAAACAGATTTATCGCGAATATCAGGCCTCTTCCAAAGAGGAGGAAGGATTAAGTTCTCCCATTATCGGACGTATGCTAGAAGATTGCGAAGGAAACTTATGGATATGTACTGAACGGGGAGGAATCAATAAATATAATCCTGCTACCCGGACTTACAAACGTTATCTAAGCAAAAGTAGTTCCTGTAATCTACCACATGATAATGTGAGGGCTGTCTACTATGATTCTCTGCAACAAGTATTATGGCTTGGTATACATCTAAAAGGACTGAACAGACTAGATATGAAGACTGGGCATTTCACTCAATATAAAAATAAAAAAGGAGATAGCAGTTCTCTTCCGTCCAATCTTGTGGAGGATATTATTCCTTATCAGAAACAATTGATATTGGCCACAGCAAATGGAGTCACGCTATTTAACCCACAAACAGGCAAATGCAAATTGTTATTTCAGGATAAGAATGCGCTTTATAATACGATATCCACTATAGGGCTGACTTTAGACCACGAAGGTACATTATGGATAGCCAACAATAACAGCGGAGCGTGTGCTTATCATTTTGACAGTCAAAAATTCTCCATTTACAAACATAAGAACAGTAATAAACACAGTCTCAGTAGCAATAGCATTAATTCCATTTACGAGGACAGTCAAAAAAGGCTCTGGTTTTGTACAAACGAAAATGGACTAGATTTATATAGAAAAGAGACTGATGATTTTATCAATTTCGATAAACGTAAAAACGGGCTTGCCAGCAATGTAATATATAATATTTGCGAACTATCACCTGAAAAATTGTTAGTGACAACGGATAAAGGATTCTCAATATTAGATTATCAACATAAAGAATTCAGGAACTATGATGAATTGCCCTTAAGCTGTATAAGTGAAAATGCGCTCTATAAAAGCCGGAAAGGAGAAATATTTATTGGTGGAACCACCGGAATGATTTCTTTCCAGGAAAAAGATTTGGAACAGGCGCCACGATCTTATCGCATACTTCCATATCGTCTAACAGTGAACGGAGAAAATATTCAGACTGGAGACCAAAGTGGAATATTACACCGGAATATTACATATACCCCCAAAATAACCCTAAAATCTATTCAGAACATTTTCAATATCGAATACACAACTACAGATTACATACCTTTCAATAAGAATAAAATTGTTTATCGATTGGAAGGTTTCTCAGACACATGGAATGTATTGGAGCAAAACACTATTACTTATACTAATCTTGCTCCCGGCAATTATACATTAATTGTAAAAGCAGAAAACGTAAACGAAAAGCTAGTTCCCCCTAGTCGATTACAAATAGAAATATTACCTCCCTTTTATCGTACAATATGGGCCTATTTAGCATACATTATAAGTATCATCATACTTACATATTATATCATACATACATATCATCATCGCCTAAAATTACAGGAATCTCTTAAATACGAAAAAAGACATATCGAAGATATCGAAAAACTAAATCAGGCAAAACTACGTTTTTTCACCAACATATCCCACGAGTTCCGAACACCGTTGACACTTATTATCGGCCAAATGGAAATGCTACTGCAAGTACGTTCTTTCAACCCCAATGTGTACAATAAGATTTTGGGAGTTTACAAAAGTTGCCTGCAGTTAAGAGAACTTATAACCGAATTACTGGATTTCCGGAAACAAGAACAAGGACATATGACCATCAAAGTCTGCGAACACAATATGGTTCATTTTATATATGAACACTACCTGCTGTTTCTGGAATACGCGGCACAACGCCAAATCACTTTTAATTTTGAAAAAAGCAGTAATAATATCAGTGTATGGTTTGATGCCAAACAAATGCAAAAAGCTATTAATAATCTTATTTCTAATGCATTCAAATATACCAAAGCAGGGGGAACAATATCTATCGCAGTCAGGAAGAGAAATCAGGAAGTGTTAATTGAAATAACAGATAATGGTTCAGGCATTGCTGAAAAAGATATTGATAAGATCTTCAATCGTTTTTATCAAGCAGACATAGATTCCCCATCACATACAGGTACTGGTATTGGTCTGGCTCTCACTAAGGGTATCATCGAATTGCATCATGGAAATATTGATGTGTCCAGCGAGCTTGGAGAGGGAACAACTTTCCGCATCCACCTAATGACAGGAAAAGAGCATTTCACAAACGACCAAATTTGTACAAATTCCAATACTTCTTGTTCAAATGAAGTCACTAATTTGAATTTAGTCTATCAACAGCCTCTAGAGCAGGAAAAGGAAAATATAGATAACGAAAGTATACCAAAAGAAGGAAAATACAAAATACTAATTGTAGAAGACAATGACTCGCTTAGAGAAATGTTAGTCAACATTTTCAAATCACTTTATACAGTAATTACTGCTGTTAATGGTAAAGAAGGGTTGGAAAAAACGTGTTCGGAAATGCCTCATATTGTTATCAGTGACATCATTATGCCTGAAATGTCAGGTACAGAACTTTGCCTGGCTATCAAACAGAATTTCGATACTTGCCATATTCCCGTCGTTCTGTTAACTGCCAAAACTACAATTGAACACAATCTGGAAGGTTTGAAAATGGGAGCAGACGATTATATCGCCAAACCATTTAATATCAATATTTTATTATCAAGATGCAATAATCTCGTTAATAATCGAATTATGTTACAGGAGAAATTCAGTAAACAACCGCAAATAAATACTCTAATTCTGACCAATAATATCCTGGATAAAAAGTTTATGGATAAAGTCACAGAAATTATTGAAAATGAAATTGATAATGTGAATTTTAGTGTAGACCAACTTGTTGCCCAAATGGGAATTGCCAGAACTAAATTATTCACCAAACTAAAAGCAATAACAGGACAGACTCCAAGTGACCTCATTATGACTATCCGTTTGAAACGAGC